>ERZ773099.2894-NODE-2894-length-11477-cov-9.948871_pt1 | contig 11477 bp, 9 predicted proteins | sample MGYA00511120_ERZ773099 | MGnify/ENA primary metagenome ERZ773099 (study PRJEB29015, sample SAMEA2738012) | human oral metagenome | biome: human oral; feature: human-associated habitat; material: dental | place: China | collected 2104 ... | reverse complement strand
AGGGTCCCCGTCGGCGCGGAAAGTCCCCGGCCGCAAGGAAGGGTCCCCGTCGGCGCGGAAAGTCCCCGGCCGCAAGGAAGGGTCCCCGTCGGCGGTGCGTGCGGTCCGTGACCCGGCGTTCCGCCATGGGGCCGTGGCTGTACGCCCTGGCCGTGATCCTCGGGCTGGTCAGCGCCTGGCTGAGCGTGGTCACCTACGTGGCCCTCGTCTTCCACATGGCCGGCCACCGGTCGCGCCGGGTCAGGTCAGCAGGAGGCTGAGGACGACGTAGACGCCGGTGCCGCCGATGAGCGACAGCCCGATCGAGCGCCGCCACAGGTGCAGGCCCGCCGTCGCCCCGATGCCGCCGGCAGCCGGCAGCCAGGTGGACGGCGCCAGGCTCACGCCGCCCAGTGTGTAGGCCACCAGCACGATCATGACGCCCAGAGGCATGGCCCGGGACAGGAAGGCCAGCAGCGCGTTGTCCTTGCGTCCTCGCAGCAGAACGAAGGGAGCGATCCGGCAGACGAAGGTGATGACGGCGACGACCACGACAGCGATTGCGATCTGCGGGTTGGTCAGCACTGCTCGTCCTCCTGCCCCGACGTCGGTGCCGGCGAGGCGGGCCGGTGAGCGCGCCAGGCGTACAGACCCACTAGGCCGACGGCGAGCGTCACCAGCGCGGTCAGCAGCGCCGCCGACCCACCCATCGCCAGGCCGACGCCGCCGGCCACCAGTCCCAGGCACAGCACCCCGATATCGGGGTGGTTGCGCCAGTTCTCGATGGCCAGGACCACGAACAGCGACGTGAGCACGAAACCGAGCAGCTCGATGCGCTCACCCACCACGGAGGCCAGCACCGTCCCGGCCAGCGCTCCGATGGTCGTGCCCGTCACCCAGGAGATATGGCTGATCGCCTCGACGGCCACCAGGTAGCGCCCGCTCATGGCTCGCCGGTCGCGGGCCGCCAGCAGCGCGTAGACCTCATCGGTGATGGCGTGGACGGCGTAGAGGCGGGTGAGCGCCCTGCCGCGCACCCGGTCCAGGGGGAACCCCAGGCCGTAGAAGATGTGCCTGCCCGAGACGAAGCCGGTGGACAGGGCGATGGTCGCCAGCGGCTCGCCGCCACCGGCCAGGGGCACCAGCAGCATCTGCATGGTTCCGGAGTAGATGACCAGGCTCCACACCGGCGCCCACCACCAGGCGAGCCCCTCGGCGACCAGCAGCATCCCGGCCGCCAGCCCCAGCGTCACGTATCCGACGACGATGGGCACCGCATCGCGAGCGGCGTCGGCGACTGTCCGCATCCGTGGGGTCGGCTGCGAAGGCGCCCCGGAGGGGACCTCCGCGGGCGACTGGGCGGCGTCGGACTCAGTCACGGCGGCCGCGGTCGTCGGCCTCCTGCTCGCGCTGACCGGAACGGCGCGCCAGGTGGGCGACAACGGCGACCATGATCGTCAGCACGCCCATGAGGATGAAGCGCCCGGACAGACCGTCGTCCATGACATAGGTGGACAGGGCGCGCCCCAGGTCGGAGTGGGCCTGGAGCCGGTCGACCGTCGGGCCGAGGATCGACCGGACGACCCCGGGCATGAGCACGAAGGGCAGTCCGATGACTGTGCTCAAGGCGCCGACGACGAAAGCCCCCAGGGATGATCGCGAGATCATGAACAGGGCTGCGGCGCAGGCCGCGGTCCCACCCAGGATCTCCAGGGCTCCCACCGGAGAGGCGGCGGCCGGCCAGGCCGAGGGGTTGCCGCCGGTCAAGGAGGCGGCGCCGTCGTGCACGAGGAACCAGGCCAGAGGGAACAGGACGACGGCGATGAGCACCCCGGCCCAGTGGGTCTCGGTGCGTGAGCTCACGGGGCGCAGGACGCTGGTGGCGCCCTTGAGGAGGATCGAGTCGTCATCCTCGGTGGAGCCGGTCATAGCGGCGGCGGCCTGCCGGGCGCGCGAACGGCCGCGCTCCTCGGGGTCGTCGCTCTCCAGGGCGTCGGCGCTCGCGGAGAACCCCCGGGCGGTGGAGGTTGAGGGCCAGCTGGGCTCCTGCGGCGAGGACTGCCGCGACGGCGTCTCGGCCGGTGCGGAGCTCGGCGCCGGGGCTGACGCGGATGTCGCCGCGGAGGTGGCGCTGTCCGTCGCCGACATCGACTGTGCGGTTGCCGCGGACTGGGCTGTGGGAGCGGGCCGGTAGGTCTGGGGCGCTGTCGAGCTCGGTGCCGACGCCGATCCCGCTGTCGTGGAGGCGGCGCTCGACGCGGCCGTGGCCGCCTGGGCTGCCGTGGCTGCTTGAGTCGTCGCGGTCGCTGCGGAGGCCGCGGATGCCGCCCTGCCCTGGGCAGGAGCCTGAGAGCGGTAGCCGGAGAGTCCGGCCGGCGGGGCTGAGGCGGACGCGGGTGCCGCCGGACGGTGTGCGGAGAGGCCGGCTGCGCCGTCCGTCGAGAACGCAGGGCGCGTCGAGGAGGTCGACTCGGCTGAACGCGCCGTGGAGGCACTCGCCCCGGAGGCGGTGCCGGCCAGCTGGGCCGCGGGGGTCGCCGGCCAGGAGGGCGCCGAGGGGCGGTTGTCCACCGAGGCGCCTGCGGGAGCAGTGGGCTCCGAGGCCTTGGCCTCTGACGGCTGAGCGGGCTCCGGCTCGGCCGTGTCCGTGACCGGTTTCGGAGTCGGTTGTGCGGCCGACGAGGCCGTGGGCGTGACCGCCGATGGTGCGGGGGACGTGGCGGATGGCGCTGATGCCCCTGACCTGACGGCCGGCCGAGCCGGCGCCGCACTAGCCGGGGAGCTCGCCGCGGCCCTCGATGGCGTGGATGCTGCTGTCCCGGCAGTGGGGCCAGTGGTGTCGACCGAGACCGCCTGATCGGCCTCCTCCGGTGACGCCGGAGTCCTGGAGACGGCGGCCCGCGGGGTCGGGACTTCCGTCTGCGAGGCCACGGATGACGGGGCGGCTGCCTGCTGCACTGCCTCCTCGCCGTCAGCCTCGTCACCATCGTCGGTGATGCTCGTGTCCGCCGACGTCGATGCCCTCGGAGCCTCGGAGACGGCGTGGGCGTCCTGGTCCCCACGGTCCTCGGGCTCGGTCGCGTCCTCCGGTTCGGCGGGGTCCTCGGCGGTGTCGGCCACGGGTGCGCGCACCGCTGTGTCTGCCGCCGCCGCTGTCGTCGTGGCGGCCGGCGTTGTGGCAGTCGCACTGACCGCACCTGCGGGTGCCTCGCCCTCCTCTCCCTCCTGCTCGGGGGACGACGGCGTCTCCGCGGTGGACGTGGCGGAGGCAGTGGACGTGGCGGACGCAGTATCTTCCCGGTCTTCCCGACCCTCCCGGTCCTCCGGCTCAGCCGGCTCCGGGGCCGCGGGGGTAGCCGGGGCCGCCGGGGGCGTGTCGGTCTCGGAGGTTGTGGGGAGGGGCTCCGATGCGGTGGCGACCTCGGGCTGTGCCGGCTTGGTCGACGGCCCGGGCCTCGCCTCCTCCGGAACCGAGGACGGCGGAATCGACGGCGGCATGCCCTTGCCCGTGGTCCCGGTGACTGCCCCCGTCACGGCCTGCCTCACCGGCGCGGAGGACTCGGGCGGCGTCGGTGCCGCCTGAGTGACCACCGGGCGGGGGGAGGAGTCCTCCGGGCGTAGCGGGTCCTGGGCGGGGCGGCCGACCGGGAACGTGCCGATCTGAGCCTCCTCGGGGGCGGCCGACGTCGGCTCATCAGAGAGCCCCCCGGTCTCCTCAACATCCTCGGCCGCGTGGTCGTCTGCGTCATCTGCGTCGGCGGCGGTGTCAACGGCCTTGGTGGCCTCGCTCCCCGGAGATCTGGGAGGGAGAGTCTGCCTGTGGATGTTCAGGGTGTCGACATCATCATCCGCAGCGTCTTCGGCCGATCCTGCCGATCCTGCCGAATTGGCTGATCCGACCGTGCCGACGGCCTCGTCCGGGTCCTCCGCCGTTGCCGCGGCACCGGGTGCTGAGGGGGCGGATGGAGAGGCCTGGGCGACCTTGCCGGCCAGGCTCTTGACCGACGCCTCGTCCTGGGGAGCATGCGCGGCCACCGGGCCGGTGACGGGAGTCGCCGCTGACGCGGAGGCTGAGCCGACGTCGTCGGGCGTGCTGGGCGTCTGCGGGGCGGGGCGGTCTGTGTTATCGGTGCTCACGAGGTCTCCTTACGCATGCACACGGTAGTTGTCGGGGCGGGGACGCCGAAAGGGGCACGGTCATTCTCAGGACATGCCTGCGGGCATGGGACCCTCAGGCACCGGAGCGCAACCTGGCCAGTGCGTTGGCACGACCTTGGCGGCGAGCCATATGTGCTCCCCAGCCGATCGCCATGAGCTCGATACCGATGGCGGCGAGCACGACGGCGTCGGGACCGTAAGGCAGGAGCCTGGAGACCAGATGGCCGCCAGGGATCATATCGCCACTGAGCTTCGGCACCGCCACCAGGATGAGGATCGGTCCGGTGACGCGCGCGCCGAGGGTGGAGTGCGCCGTCGAGGCACCGGCTGCTGACAGCGCGATGAAGGAGACGAGGACCGCTGCGAGCATCAGCGGCCCGGTCTGGATGCCGGGGGCAACCGCTCGCATGTAGGAACGGGGCAGCAGGAAGGCTGCGAGCGCCAGCCCGGCCACCACCCAGGGCAGGGACAGGAGGTGGTCGCGCCGGCGCGAGGGGGGTGGTGTCGGGGTTGAGCCCACGGTCCGGTCGGCCTGGGTGAGCCGGAAGGCGGCGTGCCCCTGCGCATGACCGGCGCGGCGGGCCTGACGCATGCCCCAGGAGCCGCCGAGCCACAGACCTGCCAGAACGAGTACGAAGCCGGTCCTGATCAGACTCTGCAGCCACTTCTCGGACAGGGAGGCCGCATGGATGGGAGCCAGGAACACCATTGACTGCGCCGCCAGCGCGGTCAGCCCTGCAACGAGCGCACCCAGCGAGGAGCGGCTGGCGAACAGCGCGGCGGCGGAGGCGGAGAGCAGCAGGATGGCGGCGAGCAGCAGGGCGGTGCGCAGGATCTGGGTCGGTGCGGCGTCGGCCAGCCCCAGCAGGACGGAGGTGACCGGGGCGAAGATGGCTCCGACGACGGCTGTGAGCACGTAGTCGGGCCTGCGGCTGCGCGGTGCCTGCCCTGACGCGCCCGAGGATGCGGACGGCGGGGCGGAGCCGTGATGGGAGGGGGAGTCACTCACCTGATCGAGTCTAGGGGGTGTGCTCGGTCTGCGCCGGTCTGTGGTGGCTCATGTGGGTCCCGCCTGGCTCCGAGACGTCGAGGCCCAGAGGGGAGGCGCCGGTGGTCGGGGTCGGTCGTGGTGTGCCACAGTGGGCGCGTGGTGCGAATGACTGTAGGGATCGGGCCGACTGCGGCCGGAGTGCCGAAGCGGCGTGCTCAGGCCGAGGTGATGGGCCGCCCCGGCGTGTCGACCGGGCGGTCGAATGCTGGGGAGTCCCCGGTACTGAAGGCGCTGAGCCAGGTGGCCGCCGACGAGCGGGTGCGAGCCGCCGAGGCGGCGGTGCGTGAGGCCTGCGGCGAGCTGCGCTGGAACGAGGCCCTGCGGCGCCGGTGGCGGGAGGCCCGCGCCGAGGCTGCGATCCGAGGGGCCATTGCCTCCGGGGGCGTTGAGGGCGCGGTCGTCTCCGCCGAGGTCCTGCGCGAGCACGTGGCCGCGGGCTCCCTGACCGAGGCCGCCACGGGCGATCCGGGCCTGGACGCCGTTGCCGGGCTGTGGCGCGCCGGGAGCCGCCTGGTCGGCTGGATGCCGGATCTGGTGGGGCGGGGACGTCCGGTGGTGCCCCCGGCGCGCTCGCTGCTGGCCATGTTGCACCGAGACGTTGCCGGCCCGTTGGCGGCCGGCGGCCGGGTCGGGCTGGAGGAGGTCGGCGTGCCGCGCACCGGGCGGATCCGCGTGCGCGAGGGAGGTCCGGGCGCGGCCCCGCAGGAGGAGGAGCTGGCGGCGCGGATGGAGGGGCTTCTGGAGCTCATCGAGGCGGAGCGGGCGCCGGCACTGGTGCGGGCGGCCATCGTCCACGCCGAGATGCTGTCGGCGCGACCCTTCACCGCCGGGAACGCCGCGGTGGGCCGGCTGCTGGTGCGCCACCTGCTGGTGCGCGACGGGGTCGAGCCGACGGGCACCGCGGTCAGCGATCTCTACCCCGGCCGGGTGCCAGGGGCCTATGCCGAGGCCGCCGGCGCCTACGCGTCCGGGACGATGGAGGGGGTTGCGGCCTGGGTGGTGTGGCAGGCCGAGGCGGTACTGGCGGGGGTTCAGGAGGCTCAGCGCCTGTGCCGGGCGGTGCAGGCGGGAACCTGGCGTGCTGGTTGATCCCGGGAGGGCTCGGGCAGCCGATTCAGGCGCTGTGGCGTGAACCGTGACGGGCGACGAGCCAGGCGGCGGTGCCTCCGACGGCGAGCACGCCGGCGGCACCGGCGATGAGGGAGGCCCGAGTCGACAGGTGCGGGGGCTTCCAGCGCGGCCGCAGCCGCACCGGACGGGCGAAGTCGCGCACCGGCCAGTCGCGCTCCTGGGCCATGCGCCGCAGGTCCCGGTCGGGGTTGACCGCCACGGGGTGGCCGACGGCGCTGAGCATCGGCTCATCGGAGATGGAGTCGGAGTAGGCCCAGCAGCGGGCCGGGTCGATGCCGTGGGCGGCGGCGTCCTCATGCAGTGCGACGACCTTCTCCGAATGCAACATGGAGCGGGCGATCCGCCCGGTGAACAGGCCGTCCTCTCCGACCTCCATGTGGGTGGCCACGGCGCGGTCAGCCCCCACGAGGCGGGCGATGGGGGCGACCATCTCCCTGATGGAGGCCGAGACGACCACGACGTCGTGGCCGGCCCGGTGGTGGGCCTCGATAAGGTCGAGGGCCTCGGCGTAGACGGCCGGCTCGATCGCCGTGGCCAGCGCGCCCTCCACGACTTCCACCAGGTCTCGGCGGCTGATGCCGGCGGACATGAGGGCCAGGTGCTCCATGAGGTTGGTCGACTGCCGGGTGCCGGCGCCGACTAGGAGGTAGGGGATCTGGGCGATCAGCCCGTAGGCCAGCGCCCGCGAGGAGATGAGGCCGCTGCGTCGCATCGGGGTCCCCAGCGCCCAAGTCGACGACGTCGCCAGGATCGTCTTGTCCAGGTCGAAGTAGGCCGCGGCACGACGCCCGGTGCGCGGAGGACCCGCGACTGCGGCCGCAGTTGGCGCAGCGCAGATGCGCGACGCAGCCGGTGGGGCGATGGGAAAGGCCACCGGTGACGTCGCTGTCGGTCGGGAGGGGTCGCTTGCGCGGGCCTGCGCGCTCATGGGCCCATCTCACCATGAGCCGGGCCGCGGTGTCAGGTGCCTGAGTCCCCGAAAGTCGGACGCCTTGCGGAAGCATCGCGGGCTCGCCGGGGGCGGCGCGGGGCCACAGGCCCGTTTCTGCAACCCGTCTCCACAGGCCCGACGACGTCTCCGGGCGCCGCCGGGCCCGAGCCCGCACTCTGGTAAGAGGGATCGGCGCTGAGGTGTCGCCGCACACGGGATCGGAGGGACGCCATGAAGACGGGACTGGAGACTGCCGTGGAGATTCCGGCCAGGATGGTGAACAGGACGGTGAAGAGATCGGGATCGGCAGTGGATACGAGCCCGGGGCAGGGCCCGCGTCAGTCGGGGCCAGTAGAGCCAACTGGGCTAGTAGAGCCAACGGAGCCAATGGAGCCGGCGGGAACGAGGGGAACGGCGGAGACGTGGGACGGCCTCAACGTCTCCTTCCCGCCACTGCGACCTCCCGAAACAGGCGATTCGCGCCCCGGCGAGATGGGAACGGCGCCAGGAACCCCGGAGGATCCGCCGCCGGCGGCGCCGACGCCCTCGCCGGAAGCCTTGAGCGCCCAGATCGACCCGGCAGCCCAGGTTCTGGCCGTCACCGGCGCTCGCGGCGGCCTGGGGGTCAGCGTCCTGCTGCTGCACCTGGCGTGGGCGCTGAGCCGGGCCGGCCGTCGGGTGGCGATGATGGACCTGGATCCCGCCGGCGGCCTGGACCTCCTGTGCGGGGAGACCGTGCTGAACGGCCTGCGCTGGGCGGATCTTCCGGCGGAGGAGTCGGCCTTTAGACCCGGGCGCCTGGTCGGGGCCCTGCCCGTGTGGCATGCCATGCCGGTGCTCACCGGCGACATCCGCGGCGGGCCGCTGGCCTGCGCCGACGCGGTCCTGGAGGCGATGCGCGCCGAGCACGACATCGTCCTGGTCGACCTGCCCCGGGGAGCGCCCCCGCCACGGGGTGCACGGGTCCTGCTCATGACCGGCCTGGACCTGCGCTCAGCCGTCGCCGCTGAGGCCATAGCCCCGCGGCTGCGGGGGACGTCGCCCGACGACGGCGACCCGTCCGGCCCGGACTCACCGCCGGTATGGCTCGTAGTGCGCCAGGTCGGTGAGGACATCGCCACCGAGGACCTCGAGCTCATCACCGGCTGCCCGGTCCTGGGACGAGTCCCCACCGACCGGGTCCTGGCCAAGCGCCTCGCCCTCGGGGAGGACCCGGTCCGTGCCCGCTCGGCCGCCAGGCGCGCCGCCACCGCCCTGGCCCGAGAGCTGCTGACTCGGGTCCTCATCCCCGAGGTGCTCGCTTCGGCGCCGGTCGCTGCTGAGCGCATCGCGGAACCGGGCGGCGCGAGCGCCGCCGAGCGGGGGAGCGAACCATGGCCCCGGTAAACCCCGACCACCCCTCGGATCCCGGGCCCCGGGAGACCGACAGCCTCGAGCTCGCCCGGGTGCGCAGCGCTCTGGCGCGCGGTGCCGGCCTGAATGAGGCCCTCGACGACGCCGCCGACCCCTCCACCGGTCAGCAGGGCATGGCCCGCCTCGGCCAACGGGTGCGCGCTGACGTCGACGGTGCCGGATCACTCCTTCAGCCCCTCATCGAAACCGACGGCGTCACCGACGTCCTCGTCAGCGGCGGGCGCACCTGGATCGACCGGGGACACGGCCTCGAACCCGTCCCCGCCGCCTCCATGGAGGAAACCCAGGCGCGGGCGCTGGCCGTGCGCATGGCGGCATCCGCCCACAAGCGCCTCGACGACGCCTGCCCCGTCGTCGACGCCACCCTGCCCGACGGCACCCGCCTCAACGCGGTCCTGCCGCCCCTGAGCGCCGACGGCACCCTCATCAGCCTGCGCACCAAGAGGCGACGCGGCTTCACCCTGGCCGAGCTCGCCGAGGCCGGCACCATCGCCTCCGGACTCGACGACGTCCTGGCCGCCCTCGTGGCCCGACGCGCCAGCTGCCTGGTCACCGGTGCGACCGGCACCGGCAAGACCACCCTTCTGGCGGCCCTGCTCGGGCTCGTCCCGGGCGACGAGCGCATCGTGTGCATCGAGGAGGCCTGCGAGCTGCGCCCCGACCACCCCCACGTTGTCCACCTCCAGGAGCGCGGCGCCAACGTCCAGGGCGTCGGTGCGGTCCCCATGACCTCCCTGGTGCGCACCGCCCTGCGCATGCGGCCCGACCGGATCGTCCTGGGCGAGTGCCGCGGCCCCGAGGTGCGCGACGTCCTCACCGCCCTCAACACCGGCCACGAGGGCGGCTGGGCCACCCTGCACGCCAATTCGCCCGCCGACGTCCCCGCCCGCCTGACCGCCCTGGGGGCGCTCGCGGGACTCGACGAGGCCGCCGTGGCCGCCCAGGCGGCCAGCGCTCTCGACGCCGTCGTCCACCTGCGCCGGCGGACGGGGACATCCGGTGCGCGCCGCTACGTAGCCTCCATCGGCGTGCTGCGGCGCGAGGCGACGCCGGCCGGTGCGGTGCTGGTGTGCGGGGAGGCGCTCCGCGTGGACGATGACGGCCGGATCAGTCCCGGCCCGGCCGCGCCGTCGCTGCGCGCCCGGCTCGGCCCGCAAACCTTCTCCCGCCTCGGTCCCGGAATGTCGGCCGGAGTGGGGGAGGGGAGTGCGACATGACCGGCCCAACCGCTCTCATGCCGGCGGCCGCGTTCATGGCACCCGCCCCGCTCTCCACTCAGGCCTTCACTCAGGCCTCCCCACTGGCCGCCCCGGCGGCCGGTACTGCGGCCGGAGCGGGAGACGGGGCACTGGGAGCGGGCGCCTGGATCGCGGCGGTCCTGGTCGCCCTGGCCACCGCCGTGCTCCTGCTGCCAGCCCGCCGCGGACTTCCTCGCGGACGGCTCCCGGGCGCCCCGCCGACCGCAACGGGCCCACCGGCCCTGCGGGAGATGCTCGGCGCCCTGCGCTCCCGGCGGACGGACGCGCCCGAACCGGACCTCGCCCTGCTGCTCACCGAGGTCGCCAGCCTCCTGCGCGCCGGTGCCACCTCACAGAGGGCCTGGACGCGCGCTCTGCAGCGCTCCGGTCTCTCCGAGGGCGTCGAACCCGACGACGACGGCGTCCCACCGGCCCTGCACGCGCTCGCGGACCTCCAGCACGACTCGTGGCTGCCCCGGTGGAGGGAGGGCCGCCTGCACTGGCGCCCGCCTCCGAGGGGGCAACGGGCCCGGCAACGGCGGGCAACCGCCGCCGGGGTCCCGGGGGCCATCGCCTCCTGCCGCCTGTCGAGCGCCCTGGGGGCTCCTCTGGCCGACATCCTCGAGGCCGTAGCGGGCGGCGTGGCCGAGTCCGGGCACGCCGAGGCCTCCCGCCGGGCCGCCCTGGCCGGTCCCCGCACCACCGCCCGGCTCCTGGCCTGCCTGCCCATGGTGGGACTGGGGCTGGGGATGCTCGTGGGGGCCGACCCCGCGGACCTTCTGCTCGATGGCGGGCCGGGCAGCGCCCTGGGCGGACTGGGCGTCCTGCTCATGGTGGCGGGCCACCTGGTCACCGGGCGCCTCGTGCGCGCCACTACAGCGGAAAGCGACATCGTCGATGAGGCCCTCGTCCTGGACCTGGCGGCCGCGGCGCTGAGCGCCGGCGCCTCCGTGCCCGCAGTGCTCACTTCTCTGGGGCAGGCCCTGGGAGAGGAGAGCGCCGGCGTCGTGGGCCGGGCCCTATTGCTGGGCGCCCCTTGGGAGGAGGCCTGGGAGGCGCCCGACGACGAGCGCTGGAGACGACGGCGCACCCGCCTGGAGGCCTGTCTGCGCCCCGGTTGGGAGGACGGGGCCTCACCGGCCGCCCTCCTGGCGGCGACGGCGGCGGGCCTGCGCGCAGGCAGACACGCCCGCGACGAGGAGGCCGCCGAGCGCCTCGCGGTCCGCCTCGTCCTGCCGCTGGGCGCCTTCCACCTGCCGGCCTTCGTCATCCTGGGGATCGCCCCGGTCGTCGCCTCGGTGGGCATGGGCGTGCTGGCCGGCTGAGGACGGGCGCCCGCCCGTCGCGAGGGCATCGGGTTCCCACGGCGCCCGGGGCGGCCGGTCGCCTCAGGGGAGGTGGGCAGCACTCCCCTGAAGCGACCCGATCTGACCGGCTCAGGTGCGCGGACCCCCGCTGTCCTGGCACGATGGAGCCATGGCACTGTCGAAGAAGCTCCTGAGCCGCGACGAGGTCGTGGTGCGGCACATGCACACCCACATCAAGGTCCTCCTGTGGCGGTTCGTCGTCGAGATCC
>ERZ773099.2893-NODE-2893-length-11477-cov-11.389424_pt1 | contig 11477 bp, 9 predicted proteins | sample MGYA00511120_ERZ773099 | MGnify/ENA primary metagenome ERZ773099 (study PRJEB29015, sample SAMEA2738012) | human oral metagenome | biome: human oral; feature: human-associated habitat; material: dental | place: China | collected 2104 ... | reverse complement strand
ACGAGCCGATCTCGGCGCTGGACGTCTCCATCCAGGCCCAGATCGTCAACCTCCTCGTGGACCTGCGGCGGGACCTCGGGCTGACGTCGCTCTTCATCGCGCACGACCTGGCCGTGGTGCGCCACATCTCCGACCGCGTCGGAGTCCTGTACCTGGGCGCCCTCGTGGAGCTGGCCGGGACGGCCCAACTCTACGGGGAGCCGCTTCACCCGTACACCCGGGCGCTGCTCTCGTCCATCCCGGACGTGGACCCGGACAACCCCATGAGCACGCGGAGGGTGCGCCTGAGCGGCGAGGTGGGCAGCCCCGTCGACTTTCAGTGCGGCTGCCGTTTCGCCCCGCGCTGCCCGCTGGCCGAGGAACGGTGCCGTCAGTTCCGGCCCGAGCTCGAGGAGCTGTCGCCGGGCCACTTCGTGGCGTGTCATCGCGTCGGGAGGGGCTGAAGAGCGACTTACGAAGCGCCTTTTTCGTGATGGCCCTCCCCATTGGCAGTAAGCCCCATTGTTTTCCGGGGAAGACATTTTCTTCGACCGCCTGGGGGCGACTTTTTCTCTGGTCGTTGACGCCGCGCCCCCGCTCCCTTGACAGGGGGTCTCTCCATGGTAGTATGTTTGTCTTGTTAAACGAAATACGCTGCCGCCCCACCACTGCGGGAGATCCGTCGCGCGGGGGATGGGAGGCCGGCGGCCCCCGGCTGGAGAAACGACTCGGAATCATGAACGAACACCGTCCCTGCAAACGCATCCTGCCCGTTCTGGGCTTCATCGGAATCATCGGTCTCTGGTACGCGGCGAGCTCGGCGCCCGGGTGGAACCATTTTCTGTTTCCCTCGCCCGCCGTGGTCGCGTCGCGCATGGTGCAGCTGCTGGAGAACGGGGTCCTGTTCCGCCACCTGGGGGCCAGCCTGTTTCGGGTGCTCTGCGGCTTCGGGATCGCCGTACTCATCGCCTTTCCCACGGGGATTGCGCTTGCGCTGCTGCCCCTTTTCTCCGCCCTCGTCCGCCCGCTGCTGAACTTCCTGCGGCAGATCCCGCCCCTGGCCGTCGTGCCGCTCCTGATCCTGGGCTTCGGGATCGGCGAGGCGTCCCGGATCGCCGTCGTCGTCATGGCCAGCTTCTTCCCCGTGCTCCTGAACGTGGAGAGCGGCATCCGCCAGGTCGACCGCCGCCTTCTGGAGGTGGGGCGCGTGCTCTCGTTCACGCCTCTCGCCCTTTTCCGTCACGTCGCGTTTCCCGCGTTCTTCCCCTATTTCCTCGTCGGCGTGCGCCTGGCGCTCTCCTACAGCTGGAGGTCGCTGATCGGCGCGGAGATCGTGGCCGCCTCCTCGGGCGTCGGCTACATGATCCGCGAGGCCGAGACCCTCTCCCGGTCGGACACCATCCTCTGCGGCGTCATCGTCCTGGGGTGCGTCGGGGCCCTCTCGGACCGGGCCCTCAAAGCTCTGTCCGAGAGGCTGTTCCCCTGGAGCGTCCCGGAAGGAGGGGCCTGAGGTGGTGCGCGTCGAGGAGGTCTCGAAGGTCTATCGCGGCCGGGGCGGAGCGGTGGAGGCCCTGCGCGGGGTCAGCCTGGAGTTCTCGGAGGGCTCCTTCACCGCGCTGGTGGGCCGGAGCGGCTGCGGAAAGACCACGCTTCTGCGCCTGATCGCCGGGCTGGAGCGGGAGTCCGGGGGCCGGATCGTCCGTTCCGTCCCAAGGCGGCAGGTGGGATACGTCTTTCAGGAGCCGCGCCTCATGCCCTGGCTCTCGGTCGCCGAGAACGTCCGCTTTGCCGCCCGGGCCGGCGGGCCGGCCGGGGACTTCGGGGACGCGGACGAGATCCTGCGCACCCTGGGGCTGGCGGATTTCGCCCGATGCCTGCCCCACGAGCTCTCCGGGGGCATGGCCCAAAGGGTCGCGCTGGGGCGGACGCTCTACTGCCGGCCCAGGCTGATTTTGATGGACGAGCCCTTCGGAGCTCTGGACTGGTTCACGCGCAGGACGCTCCAGTCCGACCTGCTGCGCCTGTGGCGGGAGGGGGGACGGACGATCGTGTTCGTGACCCACGACATCGACGAGGCTCTGACGCTTGCGGAGCGCGTCGTGGTGCTGAGGGAGGGATGCTTCGCGGGGACGTTCGGCGTCGATGGGGAGCTCCCCGCGGGGGCGCGCGCGGATCTGCGCGAGCGGATCCTGGCCGCCATAGAGTTGGGCGACACCCGGTCCGGCGTCGCGCCGCAGTTCTTTTAGGGGGCCTCCCGGCCCCGATATGAAGGAGGACGATCATGAAAAAAGTTCTTGCTCTTGGGCTCGGTGTTATCATATCCCTGTGTCTGCTCGCGGCCGGAGCCGGGGCGGAGGAGAAGCCGCTGGCGATCACCTACGTGAAGTCGCCGCTCAACATCCCCTCCATCCTGGAGAAACGCCTGGGGCTGCTCGAGGCGGAGTTCGGCCCCCTGGGCTACGCGGTCTCCCATCCGGAGATCACGTCCGGCGCGCAGCAGTCCCAGGCCATGGCCGCGGGGTCGGTCCAGGTCGCCAACTGCATCGGCGGGACGTCCCTGCTGATTGCCGCCGCGCAGGGGCTGGACGTCCGCATCGCGGGGATCTACTCCCGCTCCCCCAGGAGCTTCTGTCTGGTGGTCAAGGACCCCGCGATCCGCACCGTCGCCGACCTCAAGGGCAAAAAGGTCGCCGGACCCAAGGGGACGGTGCTGCACCAGCTGCTCCTGGCGGGCCTGAAGCGGGAGGGGATGGAGGCCTCTCAGGTGGAGCACATCGAGATGGGGATCCCCGCCGCCGTCGCGGCCCTGATGAGCGGCTCCATCGACGGGGCGCTGGCCGCGGGGCCCCTGGCCCTGAAGGCCCTGGAGGGCGGTGCGCGGGTGCTCTTCAACGGCGAGGGACTGGTTGAGGGCACCATCGTTATCGGGGTGAGCGGCGCGGCGTTGAAGGAGCGGGACGACCTGGCGAGGCGGATGATCGACGTCCACCGAAGGGCCCTGGCCTATGCTAAGGAGCACCCGGAGGAGACCGTGAAGATCGTGGGCGAGGAGACGGGGCTCTCGACGGAGCAGGTGCTGGAGATGGAGAAGCTCTACGATTTCGATCCCACGGTGCGCTCGGAGGACCTCGCCGAGCTGGAGAGGACCATGCGCTTCCTCGTGGACGAGGGGCTGGCCACCCGGTCCGTGGACCCGGCCTCGCTGCTGGTTCGCTGATGGCCGGGCGCTTGGCCGCCGAGGGGCGCTCCATCCCCTTCGAGGCGGATTCCGTCCGGCTGTCTGCGGGGTACGGGGATGTCGCCGCCTTCCACGGGGGGCGGTACCCCGCCGGCGCCGTCCTGGGGTTCAAGGCCCTGACCCTGGCCCGTGAGCTGCTCTTTCCGCGGGGCGGGAGCTTCGTCCGCGAGCGCTGCGCGATCGAGACCCCCTTTCCGGGCGGCGGCTTCAGGGACGCGGCGGAGATGGTCCTGAGGAGCGTATCGCGGGACCGCTACCGGCTGGACCTGAGCCTGCCGGTCCCCGTGGGGACCGTGCCCGCCCCCGTGGAGGGGTATTTCTTCTTCCGGTTCCTGCAGGATGGGGGATGCGCCGGGTTCTCGCTTCGGCCGGGGCTGGTCCCCGAGGAGTTCTACGCCGCCACCGAGGACCTGCACCACGGCCGCGGGGACCCGGAGGCCGCGGAGGCGCGCGCCCTGGAGCTGCGCCGTGCGATCGCCTCGGCGATACGGTCCCTCGATCCCTCGGAGCTCTTCGTCGTTCACGAGGCCAGGGCGGCCGAGCCCCTTCCGGAGGGGAACGAGCCGCCCCCGCTGGAGGAGGCGGGGTCCCTCGGCCTGATCGATCACGAGGTGTATGATATGACGGTGGAGAGCCTCCGCCGCTATCACGGGAACTCGGCCCTGTGCGGCCTGTGCCTGGTCTGGTCGCTGGTGCGCCAGCTCGGAAGGCACGCGGGCGTCGAGGCGTTCGAGCGCCGCTCGGTCGAGGTGACGGCCGGAGCCCGCGGTTCGGGGATCCTGGATGGCCTGGAGTACCTGTTCCGTGGGTTCGGCGAGGGGCGGGCGTCCTTCGACTTCGGCTGGGCCGAGGGGCTCGGCGCCCCGAGGGCCCCGATGGGAAGCGGGGCCTTCGCCTTCCGGTTCGTGCTGCCCGGCCGTGAGCCGATGACCTTCGTCCTGAAGGAGCGGTACGTCCCGCACGAGTATTTTGCGCTCTGCGAGCGCAGGGCCGGCGACCCGGGGGCGTTTGGCGAGGAGCCGGAGCGCCGGAGGCTCCAGCTCGAGTTCGCGCGGCTCGCCCTGAGCGAGCCGGAGCTGTTCGAGGTCGTGCCGTAGTCTGTGCGTATGATGGGGGAGGCGCGCGGGGAGGTTCGTCCTCGCGCTGGTGGACTGGCAGTCCCGACGCGGACGGTGCGGCGGCTGCCCTTCCGAACGATTGGACCTTGGAGGAGGAATGACGAACATGGTGCGATCTTCACGTCTTTTGGGCTTGTTTGCAGCGTTTGCCGTCTGTTCGGCGCTCTGTCTCGGCGCTCTGGCGGGGCCGGCCGCGGGGCTGAGCGATGCGGAGTATCGTGAGATGGTGGAGGACCCGGATTTCGCCAAGTCCGACAAACGGCTGAACGAAGTCTGGTCCGGGCTCCTGAAGGAAGGGGGCCTCTCGAAGGCGGGGATAAGGGTTCTTAAGGCGGACCAGGCGCAGTGGGTGAGGAAGGGTCGCGATACGCAGGCCAAAATCCTCATGGAGGGCGGCTCCACGGCCCTCGAGGCCTACACGGCGGCGACCCGGCTTCGCGCGGACGAACTGCCGGGGATCGCGGGACGGATCTTCCTTCAGGATCGCCCCGACGGCCCCCAGGGCTATTACGTCCGGCGCGAGAACGGGCGGGAGACGGGCTGGCTCTCCGTCCGCTGGACCGACAAGAAGGCCGGGGAGGTCAGCGTCGATGCGGAGGCCATCCTGGTCCTGCGGCCGGACAACGTCCGAAGCGGTCTCTGGTCCGGCGGGGGCGCGGTGCAGAAAGGGGTGCTGAAGGCCCCGGACGAGGAAGGGGAGGGCAGCGCGACCTTCACCTTCAAGGGCGACAGGGTGCAGGTGGCGACGACCTCGGACTTCGCGTCGGGCTCCATGGGCATGGGGGTGACGATCGAGGGGACCTACGTCCGTCAGGGACTGCCGAAGCTGTAGCGCGCAGGGCTCCGCGCGGACGGTTGCGGCGTTTCGGACGCCCGAGCAAAGTCCGGGACAGCCTGCCTGGGGGCCTTCCTGCCCGAGGACGCTCGGGAGAATCCGCATCAACAGAACGGCGCCGGACCGTCAAAAAGATCAAAAAGAAAAAACCCCGCTCAAAAGCGGGGTTTCAACATAACCGGACCGTGCCGGATTATCTGCTGGAGCGGACAACGGGATTCGAACCCGCGACCCTCAGCTTGGGAAGCTGATGCTCTACCAACTGAGCTATATCCGCATTTCCGATGGTGGAATTATAGCCCAAAAAGCCCCTTCTGGCAAGCGGGGCCTCCCCTGCGGCCGAGGACGCTCTCAGGCCGAGGGGGACCCGGAGTGGCCCCAGGCCGTCGGGCGGCCGATGGAGAGGTAGTCGAACCCCCTGCGGCGCATGTCGGAGCAGGAGTACAGGTTTCGGCCGTCCACGACGATCGGCTGCCGGAGCAGCCTCCTGATCCGATCGAAGTCCGGCTGGCGGTAGATGTCCCACTCCGTCACCACGGCGAGGGCGTCCGCGCCGTTCACGGCGTCGTAGGGTTCGTGGACGTACACCAGCCCCCGGCGGTCGCCCAGCGCCTCCCGGGTCTCCCCGACGGCCCGGGGGTCGTGGGCCTGAACCCGGGCCCCGGCGTCCAGCAGGCTGCGGATCAGGACCTGAGCCGGGGCCTCGCGCGTGTCGGAGGTCTTGGGCTTGAAGGCCAGCCCCCACACGGCGACGGTCCGGCCCGACAGCTCGCCCAGCCGCTCGGAGATCTTCTCGAAGAGTACCCCCTTCTGGCGCTCGTTCACCTCGTCCACCGCCGTGAGAAGCCGGGGCTCGTAGCCCGCCGACCGGGCGAAGTCGCGCAGCGCGCGGACGTCCTTGGGGAAGCAGGAGCCGCCGTAGCCGCACCCCGCGTAGAGGAACTTCGAGCCGATCCTGCTGTCCATGCCCATCGCCCGGCGCACGCTCTCCACATCGGCCCCGACGCGGTCGCAGATGTTCGCCATCTCGTTCATGAAGGAGATGCGCGTCGCCAGCATCGCGTTGGCCGCGTACTTCGCCATCTCCGCCGACGCGATGTCCATGAAGAGGAGCCGCGACGGCTCGAGGAAGGAGTAGAGCGAGGTCAGGATCTCCCGGGCCTCGGGGGAGTCCGTGCCCAGCACGACCCGGTCCGGCTCCAGAAAGTCGCGCAGGGCGGCCCCCTCGCGCAGGAACTCCGGGTTGGAGGCCATCGACAGGCCGAAGCCGGCCGAACGGCCCTCGAGCTCGGAGGCTATCCAGTCCCGGACCCTGGCGTTCGTCCCTACGGGGACGGTGGACTTGACGATCGTCAGCAGGCTGCCGGACATCCCTCGGCCCACGCTCCGGGCGGCGCTCTCGACGTAGGACAGGTCCGCGCTGCCGTCGGGCGCCGAGGGGGTGCCCACCGTGATGAAGCAGACGTCCGCGCCCTTCAGGGCCTCCCCGACGTCCGCGGTGAAGGAGAGCCGCCCCTCCTCCATGTTGCGGACCATCATCTCCGCAAGGCCGGGCTCGTAGAAGGGCACCTCGCCCCGGCGCAGGGTCTCCACCCGCTCCAGGTCCGTGTCCGCGCAGACCACGGTGTTGCCGAACTTGGCCAGGCAGGTCCCCGTGACCAGCCCCACGTATCCCGTTCCGATCGTCGCCAGCTTCATCGATTCCCATCATCTCCATCCCGCATTTTTACCCGCATTTTGGGCCTGGACTCGCCCGAGAATCATAACACACTCCCTGCCGTCTTCCCCGAGCTCCGGACCCGATCCGCCGGGAATGCCGGGCGCGGGGTCAGGCAGTTCGCTCCTTGAAGCGGTCCACCCGGAACCGTTCGACGGAGATGCCCCGAAGGTCGGCGATGCCCGCCTTTCTCGCCGCGATGGCGAGCTGCTCCTCGACCGTGTCCACGCCCTCGAGGTCGGGCAGGAGGACGCCGCGCCGTCCGTCCTTCGAGACGATGACGCCCCACTCCCCGGGGTCCAGATCGGCGAGGTCCGTCACCGGCTCGGGGTCGGAGAGCACGTCCACCGAGAAGAGGACGCCCGGGAGCTCCTCGCGCGTCATGGGCGGAAAACGGGGGTCGCGGGTCGAGGCCGACACGGCGTTGGCGATGATCTCGCGGTCCAGGCTGCGCTGCGAGGGGGCCAGGGTGCCGATGCAGCCCCTCAGGGCCCCGGACCGCGTCTTGATGGATACGAAGCAGGCGCGGCGTTCCATCAAGAGTCCTGACTGGAGCTCCGACCAGAGCTCCGAGGGCACCGCCTCCGTTCCCGAGCCCGGCAGAGGGCGTCCCTCCAGCAGGCGCGTCACCGTCTCACGCGCCAGACGCACGCAGGGATGGTCCTTAGACGCCTTTCCGACGGGAGCCTCCCCATGGGCCGCACCTCCGTGAGATGTACCTCCATGGGCCGCACCTCCATTGGATGCCTCCTCGTCGGACGGCTCCCAAAGGGCGCTGCAGTACCCCACCCCGAACGGGCCCTCGTAGGAGAACACCCGGATCGCCCCGCGGACTGCGCCGGCGAGCCCCAGCATCGTCATGACGGAGCGCAGGCCGCACTCCCCGGCCGCCTCCAGCGTCTCCGGGGACAGCGAGAGCAGGGGGCCGGCGTCGGCGGACCTCAGGGCCTCGAGGACCGCGGCGTCGAATACGCGCCCCTCGGGGCTGTAGCCCGCCGGGGCGTCCGGCGTCAGGCGATGCGACAGGTCGCCGCTGGCCACCAGCCCCCAGCGCAGGCCGTCGTCGAGGAGCGCCAGTCTCTCCCCCAGGGAAAGAGCCTCGCCCGGCGTCAGCCCGATGGGCGAGGCCAGGAGGGTCGGCGGCAGATTCTCCGGCGGATTCTCTCCGTTCCGATCCCAGGCTCGGCGCAGGAAATACAGGGGCACGAGGGTCCCCTGATCGCTCGTCAGGTCGGGGCGGCTTCCCTCCCGAATCCGGGCCCCCAACGCGGACAGGCGGCCCGCGGCCGCCCTGCGGAGCTCCCTGGGGCAGGCGAGCCCAATCGTCACGGACGGGGCACCGAAGGGAGCCAGCGTCCCCGCCGCGCGCCCGGCGGAGTTGAGGAAGAGTGCCCCGGGTGCGTAGGGCTGGTGGGGGGACAGGACCAGCAACACGTCGGGCCGCTGGTCCCTCAGGGACTCCACCAGGAGCTCCAGCCCCTTCAGGGTCTCTCGAGCCTCGTTCTCGCGCCCCCGCCCCACCTCGGGGACGAGGATCGGGGGATGCGGCATCAGGGCCGCCCATACCCAGGGCATGACATCGCCTCCTTTATCGCTTCCTTATTTCTCCTTCACCGCGCCCTCGCCGCTGCCGCCCCCGTATTCCGGGGAAACGCCGGTTCGCGGGCGCTATTGGTGCTCGCCCTTCAGGTAACGATAGAACGCCTCGTTGCACCAGAGGGGGCGCGTCTCGATCTTCAGCGAGGGGTCCAGCGCGAGGAACGCGGTGCGGAAGCGCCGTTCCCCGCCCTTGAGGACGAACGAGTGCATACGGTATCCGACGCTCGCCTCCGAGCGAACCACGTTCTCCGCCACCTCCTCGTACCCCGGCCCCATGGGCGTCAGGGAGCTGTAGAGCGGCTGCCACCAGGAGCCGTAAAGCAGGCCCCTGCCCTCGGGGTTCGCGTCGTTCTTCTTGGCGTGGGCCTGGACGAGGGAGTCGAAGGCGTCCTTGTCCTTCAGGGTCCGGAACTCCAGCTTCAGGTCGTACTCCAGCGCGCTGGCGAGATAGAGGTCCTCGCGGACCTTGTCGACCCTGTAGTGGCGCGAGGGCTCCGGGACGGGGCCCCACTCCAGCAGATAACGGTAGGACGACGTCTTGGGCTCGAGCGCCACCCTCGCGACGAGCCCCTTCTCGTTCAAAAGGGCCATCAGCTGCTTGGCGTGGCGGATGTCGCTGTGTCCGTACTGCAGGGTGTAGAGGGACACGAAACGGGAGTCGAAGGCGTCCGACTTGATGTTGTAGCCGGTCGAGGCCCCGTCGGCTATGGCCCTGACCCCGAGGTTGAAGAGCCTGCCCCCGTCGAAGAGGCGGAAGGAATCCCAGGCCGACTGGAGCCTGCCGTAGATCTCGGGGTCGTCCGAGCGCCCCAGGGCGCGGTCGCCTCCGTTCGAGATCCCGATGACGCGATAGAGCAGCCGGACCGCCTCCCGGACGGGGACGGCCGCTTCGGCGGCCCAGGCCTTCTCGCTCTCGATCAGGCCGATGCTCTTCGCCGCGGCGAGGTTGCGCGCGTCCGCCTCGTCCAGACGCTTCCCCAGACGGCCGGACAGCCTCTCGAGCTCCTGCGGCGCGATCGGGTAAGCGGCCTCCGCCATGCCGGAGGCCCTCAGGGCGAGGTCCAGCAGGGTCAGGTTCCGCGTGGAACGCTTCTCCCCCGAGGAACCGAGGTCCTGGGCCATCTGCGCCAGGCGTTCCTCGACCAGCGCAAGGCTCGGGGACGCGTCCTCGAACCCGGCGTACTCCGCGAGGAAGGCCCTCTCGTGGAGCCCGTCCCCATCCCTCGTCCCCGCCGCCGCGGGCAGGGCGAAGGCCGCCGCCAGCGCAAGCAAAACCAGCCCCAAGATACCCAGCCGTCTCCTGAAACGATTCTTCATCCCGGAACAACCTCCTGTTTTTCGTCTTTTCCGCCCGGAACCCTTCCTCCGCCCGAGCGGCGGAACCGAGGACCGCGCGAAATTCCTTCCGTATTCCGATTCCAATCCATGCGCGCTGTCTTTCGCCCGTCTTGCCTCAGGGATTTTCGGGAATGACATTACCTGTTCAAGCTCATTTTAGCACCGCCGCTCAGCCCCTGCCGCCGGGCGGCATCATGAGAGGAAGGGTCGTGGGGAAACAAAAAAAGAAGAAGGCCGGCGCCGTGTCACGCCGACCTTCTTCTTTTTGAGGGGGGTTCCAAACGACCGAACAAGAACGAGGGGGTGTGCCTACTTTTGCCCCTTGGGATCGGTATTTCCAGGAGAGGACCCCCGGGGCTTTCGGCATTCGCTATTTGTTGGTCACAACAAACATTATACAGGTCATCTTCATAATGTCAATAGAAAAGATAGGATTTATAAAAACATCGTAAATGCTGTGTATTGCAGACGTTAGGTTGCTTTTTGCCAGAGGGGGATAAGGCGAAATGGATGGGAGGGCCAAAAATCGAGTTCGGAAGACCCCGGGGAGTGGGGCGTCATCGTCTTGAAGGACGGCGCGGCGGAGGCGTCTCCGACCTCGAGGGTGTGGATGCGGTTCGAGGACCCACTCGCCGTCGCGCTACGGATTCGGCAGCCTCTGACGGACGTAGGTCCCATCGAGCGTCAAACCCATGTTCGTGGTGTCCGGGGCGAGGTCCGGGGACGCCACCACCTGCACCCTGTCGCCCTGAAAGGTGAGGGTCGCGCTGCCCTGCCCGTCGTAGTCTCCGTCGACCTCGAGCACTCCTTTCCGCACCGTGCCCTCGCCGAACAAGGTGCGGATTTCGAACTTGTCCGAATCCGGGTCCAGGATGGCCTCCACGCCGACGCTGACCTCTCCGGCCTCCTTGTCGATCCAGCGGACGGAGAGCCGGCCCGTCTCCCGCCCGTCCTCGCTCCGGACGTAATAGCCTTGGGGGCCGTCGGAGCGATCCTTGAGGAAGATCGGCTCCACGATGTGCGGCAGCGTGTCCACGCGCATCGCGGTCACCGAGGTATAGGCCTCGAGGGCCGTGTAGCCGTCCTCCATCATGTAGCGCTTGGCCGCCGCGTCACGCCCCTTCCTTACCCACTCCGCCTGGTCTGCCTTCAGGGCCTTTATCCCCGCCTCCGAGAGGCCCCCCTCCTTCAGGAGCCTGGACCATTCTTCGTTCAGAGCTCTGTCGGCCTTGGCGAAGTCCGGGTCCTTCATCATCTCGCGATACTCCGCATCGCTCAGCCCCGCGGCCGGCCCCGCCAGCGTCAGGACCGCCAGCCCCGCCAGCACAAGGACGAACCTCCTCGCGAACCTCCTGCCGAACTTTCCTGCCATACTCCTCATGCTCCGTTCATACCTCCCTGTCGTGTTCTGGACGCGTGCGTCCTTCAACGCCTATCCTTCAATTTCAATGCCTCCCCGAGAGTAATTTGGGAATGGCATGACATGTTCAAAATATTTTAACACCATAGGAGCCTCAGCCCCTGCGGCGGCTGCCGCATATTATATAAGGTGAGGATATAAGGTAAGGTAAGATCATGGGGAAAAAGGGAAAAAGAAAAAGGCCGGCGCCGTGTCACGCCGACCTTCTTCTTTTTGAGGGGGGTTCCAAACGA
>ERZ773099.2892-NODE-2892-length-11481-cov-17.108787_pt1 | contig 11481 bp, 7 predicted proteins | sample MGYA00511120_ERZ773099 | MGnify/ENA primary metagenome ERZ773099 (study PRJEB29015, sample SAMEA2738012) | human oral metagenome | biome: human oral; feature: human-associated habitat; material: dental | place: China | collected 2104 ... | reverse complement strand
GACTTTAAGACTTTTGAAATGATGAATTTGTATGAGCTTAAGAAGGTGGAGTAGCATCTGATATACTATTCCGAAATACATATTGCATAGCTTTTACATAAGAACTTTCATATACAATTCTAATAAAATTTAAGTCTTTGGGGCTGTGAAAAACGAGTATTTCCTCATATTTTCACAGCCCGAATTTTTAATATTATTACGAATACTGCTGCATTCACTGTTGATATCCGGGTTAATATTGTAGCTGTTATTTAGATATAACCAAGTCAGTACACTATACCTCATAAATATTATCAAGTATCTTCTTTTGATACTTTCTTTTTATTATTATATATAAAATCAATTCTATGATCAGGTATATAATACTGCAAATTATTGCCAAGTTTGTATAGGAGGTAAGGGTCATTTGATTGATAGCAGCGATAACAAACCATGATATAACAAGTGCCATCATAAAGGGCAGAACAAATATCCACCTTAGTGTACTTGCCAGTATATTTTTTAATTCAGCCTCACTAAGTCCTATTTTCATCATTATACTGTACTTTTTACTTTCTTCTTCCACTGAAGAATACAGTCTTGAATAGATGATACTTGCTATTCCGATCAAAAATGATACACACAGTATACTTCCCACATAAGAAACCAGTTTTCTTGTCAGATTTTCAAAATCATAATAAAAATTGTATGATATCAGGCTTTCTTTTCCCTCTTCAAATCCTATCGCTTTCCTTATATTTTCTAGATCTTCCCCTTTTCCCTTTGTCAGATCCTTTTGTGTAAAGGCATATATCTTATCCTTTACCAAATCTTTAGATATTTCCTCATATTTTTTGTCGGAAACAACTGTAACACTTGTAAAGTAGTTTGATACGGAAATTATTCTCTTATCACTTCCGCCATCCTTTGTAACAGCATGAGCAAAAATTACATCCTTTACCGCATCTTTTAGGATCGGCTCTTTTTTTCCGTCAACTCCTACCAAAAAATACTCCTCATCCGAAAGACTGATTTTCTCTCTGCCTAAGAAATCAGCTACAGCATTATACATGGTATTGGATAAAATAATATGTCTTACGGTTCTTACTTTGTTTTTAAGCATGGAATAAGATATTGTAAGCTCCTTAAAATCGCCCATAGATGTAAGTTTATCTTCTATTATCTTAGCCTTTTTTTCGCCCTTTGCTTCATCTTCCCAATTTGCATAGGTATAAGCATAGGGCATTATCTTCTTAGTATCTTTGTCGATGTTCATCGGTGCTCCTACAATATATACAAAAGAAGTTAAGATTATGGAAAATAAAATCATAGCCGCTGCCATAGTCTTGATATTGCTGTTTATTTTGTACTTAAAATTACTTAACTTTATCAAATTATTTTTTCTGTAAATCAGTCCGCTTTTTTCCATAACAAAATTATAGATATTAAACATAAGGTTGAAAATAAAGTAAGATACACCTATACAGGTGAGTAAATCCAGTATGTAAATAAAACCTGTAAACTCTTCTTTTACATGAAAGTAAATCGTAGGCGGCAATATAATTATAAGTGTCGCTACTGAAAGTAAAAAATGATTTTTTTCAGCAAGCTCTTCTTTTTTTAGAAGGTCTATTACTTTTTTCTTTCTCAAAATCACCGGAGCAATTAATGATATAAGTAAAAATAATCCTCCCATCAGCAAAATTGTAAGAAGCAGCGCTGTAAGCGGAAAATAAAAATATAAGCTTAATCCCTCTATCATTGCCTGTGCAAGCATCAAAAAGATTTTTGAAAAAACAATTCCGCTTATTATTCCGACAATAAGTGCAAATATTGAAATTATTATATTTTCAAAGAAAATCAATTTATTAAACTGCCCCTTGCTTGCCCCTATAATATTTAGGATTGCAAATTGTTTGCTTCTGTTTTTTAAAAAATTCCCTACTGAATACAAAATAAGCACAAATGAAAATAGCATGGACACTAAACTTGCCATAAATAATATTATTCCGATAGTACTGCCTGAGTCTACTACTTTGAGCGCCGGATGCATAGCCAAGGTTGAAAATAAAAAGAAGATAAAAACAGAAAATACACAGCTTACAAAGTGATACAAATAAGTCTTAAAATCTCTTTTTATATTATTATAAGCAAAATTAAATAGTGTCAATTTCATCACCTCCAAGTAAACTCATAGTATTCAGTATTTCTCTTCTATATGTTCTGTCGTCATTTCTGTTAATAATTTCCTGATAAATATTACCGTCTTTTATAATATAAGTTTTATCCGAATATGCTGCGATATTAGGGTCATGAGTAACCATTATAATAGTTACATTCATGGACTCGTTTAACTTCTTAAAAAGTTTCATAACATCCTTTGCCGCTTTTGAATCAAGGTTTCCCGTAGGCTCGTCTGCAAGAAGTATCGAAGGGTTATTTATTACAGCCCTTGCTATAGCCACTCTTTGAGCCTGACCTCCTGAGATTTCATAGGTTCTTTTATACAGCAAATGTGTTATGCCTAAAAGTTCACTGATTTCTTTTAATTTTATATTCATTTTCCTAACAGGAACTTTATCAAGTGTAAGCGGAAGTATTATATTCTCTCCCACCGTTAAGGTATTGATCAAGTTAAACTGTTGAAATACAAAGCCAAGTTCTTTTCTTCTAAAGGTTGAAAGCTGTGTGGAATTCATTTCATAAGGATTGCTTCCTGCAATTAAAAGTGAGCCTCCTGTAGGTTTATCAATAGTTGATATAGTATTTAAGAAAGTGCTTTTTCCGCTTCCGCTTGGTCCCATTATGGCTACAAACTCTCCTTTAGAGACTTCCATATTTATATTTTCTAGGGCTTTGAAAGATACCTTACCCTTATATATTTTTTCCAGATTTGAAACTTTTAATATCATATCGTACTCCCGCTATTGTGTAGTAGTAGTTTTTAATACCCTCTCCAAGGTCTTTATAATTTAAGTACCGGCACATTTTTGTAAGCGCCATGTGTATGTCATACATTCTAACAAGTAAAGAGTAAAATAAAAATCCGCCAATATTACATAAGCTTACATTTTTGTAATATTAGCGGTTCTTACAACTGATAATTATACTGTAACAAGCCTTCAAACTCTCTTTTACTGCCGATATCCTAAGTAACGGTCTGTTCTTTTACTTAAACTTCCCACACTAAAAATCAGATCGGTATATTAAAAAATCAGTACTTCTGATTGCAAAATAATGATTATGATTGCCGTCAGCCATTTACCTAAAATATAATCGTCATCTTCGTTCCCTTACCTATCTTTGACTCTACTTCCACTTTATGCCCCAAATATTCGCTTACTCTTTTTACAATGTAAAGCCCTATTCCACTGGAGTCTGCATTATTCCTTCCATTCTTTCCTATATAAAACAATTCAAAAATGCTTCTTAGATCCGCCTTTTCTATACCTACCCCCGTATCAGTAATTGAAAGATAGACCTTATCATCTTCCTTTTTTGCTGTTACGCTTACAGTTTGTGTGCTGTTGCTGTACTTTATGGCGTTGGTAAGAATTTGGTGAATAATTAATTTTAGCCATTTGGAGTCCGAATATACATAGATATCCTCATTAATATCAAGCTTCGGATAGATTTGAGATGAGATAAAATAATCTTTTAATCCGTTAATACATTCTTTACAGATATTTTTGAGCAATACCTTTTCAGATACAAAATCATTCTTAAACTCGTCCAATCTGTAAATATTAAGTATCTGATTTAAGTTATACTCAATAGTATTAACATTTCTGCTAATCTTTTTATAATCCTCTTCTTCGCTGTGATTTTCGCAAATAAGTTTCAGTACCGATAAGGGAGTCTTCATCTGATGCACAAATCTGTATATCATAACCTTTTGCAGCTTCTTGTCCTGCTTTTGCTCTATCTCCCTACTGCCATTATTTTTTATCATTTCTTCAATCATCAGATTATACTCTTCTTCAAATGCACTCCTTGGATATTCGATTAAATAATCATTCAAAAGTTTGCTTTTTAGCGAGAATTTTTCGTATACTCTACCTGTTTTATAAAATCTGATCAAAATAAATAAAGCCAGCATAAAAAACACTAAAAATCCGAAATAGAAAATCTCTTCAAACCAGATTCCTTTGATAAAAAATAAGATTCCAAAGAAAAATATTTGCGTTAACAATACTATTAAACATAAGAAACCATTGTCCATGATAAATAATTTTAACGCACTTTTATTCTTCATATTCTACCTTGTAGCCATATTCTTTGTATAAATTTATCATAGTCGACTTTTCCTTTTATTCTTTATATTCTAACTTTATACCGTATCTTACTTGTATAAGTTTATCATATTTGACTTTTCCCTTTTATTTTTATATTCTACCTTTTATACCGTATCTTACTTGTATAAATTTATTATATTTGACTTTTCCTTTTATCCTTCGTAATCCACCTTGTATCCCATGCCTCTTACGGTTATTACCTTTAATTTTGATTCCAGATCTTTAAGCTTTTTCCTTACCCTGCTTATGGTTACATTCAGGGTGTTTTCTTCTACAAACATATCGCTGTCCCAAATCTCGGAAAGTATCTTTTCACGACTTACTACATTAGGATAGCTTTCAAATAAAACAGCTACTAATATAGCCTCATTCTTTGCCAGATCTATTTGATTATCCTTGCATTTTAATGTGAACCTAAGCTTGTTAAAAGAGCAATCTCCCAATTCAACTGCCGTTTCACCACCTGAGTACTCACCATAAGCCCTCCTAAGCTGGGAGTTGACCTTCGCAAGCAAAAGTTCATGTGAAAAAGGCTTTGTAACATAGTCATCCCCTCCACTCATAATAGCTCTGACCTGATCATAATCTTCCGTTCTTGCAGACATAAATATAATGGGCACTTTTGTTATTTTTCTGATTTCATTACACCAGTAAAATCCGTCATAGTAAGGAATATTAATATCAAGCAAAATCAGATTGGGGCTTAGGCTTTCAACAAACTTATCTATATTTTTAAAATCTTCGCAAATAAAAACCTCAAAATCATATCTTACAAGATGCTCCTTTACAACATTTGCCAAATCCGAATCATCTTCAATCATACATATCTTAAAAGTCATACAACTCTCCTGTGTTATTAATGCAAGTTTACAGAATATTCTATTATATCAACCTTCATAAAAATATACGCTGATTCAATACCTGTCAAGACTTAAGCTTAAGCTCTAATTATACTACTTGGCAAAGCATAACATCATTAAACATTCATTAATTTTTAAGAGTATATTGCCATACTCCCGAAGGCTTAGCAATGAAAGCTCCTTGTATAGCAATCTTTTTAGCGCTTAGGACTTTTCGCAAATCAAGCTCCGGTTAAGCAGGCGAGGACTTGTTTGAACGCAGCCCACCGTTTTTTTTGGTGGGCAAGTGAGCTTTGCAGCCTGCGTAAAACCGGACGAATATTTGTGAAAAGTCCTGCGAGTAAGATTGAGTTACAAGTAGCTTTCAACTTTACTCCAAACCTATCTCAACATCTCCGCTCTCACATCTTCCGGTACAAGACTTCCGCCTGTTGCCCAAACAATATGAGTAGCATTATCCATACACTCTTTAAGTCCCTTTTCTTCAATATACCTTCTGCCCTCTTCAAAATTAAAAAGTGCAGTAACTCCATGGAAACCTGCACAGGAGCTGGGCTCTATAAATATATGCTCACTTTCCCAAAGCCCCTTCATATAAGGTATAAGTCTTTCATCTTTAACAGTGATTTCTCCGCTAAGCCTCTCGTCCATAAGCCTTGATACGAGGCCTGAGCATCTGCCTACCGCAAGTCCGTCTGCCTGTGTAATCCCTGTAAGTCCCACATCCTGCACACTGATCTGCTCATACTTTTCTGTAAGCATACCAAGAACCATGCAGGGAGCTTGAGTGGGTTCTTCAAAGAAACAATGCACATTATCGCCAAATAAAAGTTTAAGTCCGAATACTATTCCGCCCGGAGCTCCACCTACTCCGCAGGGAATATATACAAAAAGCGGATGTTTGCTGTCTACAACTATATCCTGCTCCTTAAGCTGGGATGCCAGTCTTTCTCCGGCTACGGAGTAACCAAGGAAAAGCTGCTTGGAGTTTTCATCATCTACAAAATAGCTGTATTCATCCATGTCTGAGAGTTTTCTACCCTGCTCAACCGCCTCGCTGTAGTCTCCGCTATACTCTATGACCGTAACTCCCCTGCTTCTTAAAAGGTCTTTTTTCCACTGCTTTGCATCAGCTGACATATGCACTATAGCCTCATAACCTATAGCCGCACTCATAATACCTATACTCATGCCTAAGTTTCCGGTAGAGCCTACCTGTATCTTATATTTGGCAAAAAACTCCCTTCCTTCTTTTGAAGCCAGCTTCATATAATCATCATCTTCACTTTTTAATAAGCCCTTACTGAATGCCAATTCCTCACTGTGTTTTAACACTTCGTAAATGCCGCCTCTTGCCTTAACCGATCCTGCTACAGCCAAATCGGAATCCCTTTTTAAGTAAAGTTTTCCCTGTATAGGATGATTTTTACAAAATTCCTGATTTAAAAAATCCTTCATATTTGAGATCATACTTAAAGGAGACTCTATTATCCCCTTAGAAGTAACAGTTTCAGGAAAATAGTGCATAATCAGCGGAGCAAACTTCTCAAGTCTTTTTGAAGCCTCCTCTACATCTTTTTCACTAAGTTGTGCTTTTTTAAAATCCTCTTTTTTTGAAAGTTTTGGGTTTAGCCAAAGTATTTCCTCAGCCTTTTTTATTTTATCAAGCATTGCTTTCTCCTTCTTCCTTTGATTTTTAAAAGGGCTGTTGCATTTTAAGATTTTCACACAAGCCATAGATGACATTCTGCCAAAATGCCACTACATCCTGTACTTGAACTCTATTTTGCAACAGCCCCATTCGTATACTTATTAAATTAAAAATGACTATATACTTCTTGTATACTTCTTAAGCCACTCTTTTTCCTCATCATTTAAGTAATCCTTGGTCTTTTCATATACCTGTGCATGATACTCGTTAAGAAGTTTGATCTCTACTTCATTCATGATTTCTTTCTTAACCGCATCAAGATCCATAGGTACATAGGTAATTGTCTCAAAGTCTAAGAATTGACCGTATTCGTTATTTTCAGCCTCTCTTACAAGAATCTCATTTTCAAGACGTATTCCATGTGAACCTGCTATGTAAAGTCCCGGCTCATTGGTTATAATCATACCCGGCTCAAAAGGATGGGAATCTCCCGGTCTATACTGCCATCTGATTCCTGAAGGACCTTCATGGATATTAAGAAGGTAGCCTACACCGTGTCCTGTACCGTGGTTATAGTCAAGTCCCCTGTCCCAGAAAGGCATCCTTGTATACATATCAAGGTTTGTAGAATTACATCCCTTCTTAAACTTAGCATGACCCAGTCTTAAATTAGCTATAAGTACCAAGGTAAAATGCTCTTTAACTATGTCAGGAACTTCTCCCAAAGCATAGGTTCTTGTAATATCGGTTGAACCCTCATAGAAACCTGCTCCGGTATCTGTAAGGAATAATGAGCCTTCTTTAAGCTCTGAGTTAGTCTCGGGCTTTGATGTATAGTGTACTATCGCACCATGCTCTCCGAAAGCACATATAGGCTCAAAGCTCGGTCTTATAAAGTTACCCATCTCGGCTCTGAACTCGTCAAGTTTATCTGAAGCTGACATCTCGGTAATCTTTTCTTTAGACACATTCTCCTTAAGCCACTTCATAAATTTGATATGAGCTACACTGTCTTTGATCTGAGCCTTCTTTATATTCTCTATCTCAACCTTATTCTTTATTGCCTTGAATATAATCTCAGGATTTTGCTTGTCTACCTTTATAACAGAATCAGGTATATTGCAATAAAGAGCATAGTTAAGCTTTCCTGAGTCTAAGAGCAAGCCTTTTTCAACACTTATTTTCTTGATATCTTCGTAAATGTCATTGTAAGGCTTTAATACTACATTGTCCTTTGCAAGTGTCTTCTTAATATCTTCACTGAGTTTTGATTCGTCTATATAAAGAAGTACGCTATCCTTATCTATAATTGCATATGAAAGAAGTAATGGGAAGAATTCTATATCATTTCCCCTTATATTAAGAGTCCAGCATATGTCGTCCAAGGTAGTAAGTATATGTTTGTCCGCACCGTGTTCGCTCATAAACTCTCTTATTCTCTTAAGTTTATCAGTGGTACTTTCTCCCGCATACTTAAGCTCGAGTGCAAAAGCCGGCTCTTTAGACATAGGAGGTCTGTCAGTCCAAACCTCATCTATTAAGTCAAGATCATATACAAGTTTAGCACCGGCATCCTTTGCTATTTGTGCATAGTCCATACCTTCAGCCATAGTGATAACTCTTCCGTCAACACCTATTGTCTTGCCGCTTTTTACTTCTTTTGTAAGATACTCACTTATGGTCGGCACTCCCGGCTGTCCCATCTTCATAAGATCAACTCCGCTGCCCTCAAGCTGCTTTCCCGCCTGCAAGAAATATCTTCCGTCTGTCCAGAGTTTTGCCTCATCTAAAGCTATGACTGCCGTTCCTGCTGAACCTGTAAAGCCTGTAATAAAAGCTCTTGCCTTAAAATGTTCTCCTACATACTCACTTTGATGAAAGTCTGCTGTAGGTACTATATAAAAATCTACGCCCCTTGACTTCATAAGCTCTCTAAGCTTTGCAATACGTTCACTTACCTTCATAGGTATGTACCTCCTTATATTTTACCTTATTCCTAAAATTTGTATTAATAAATCAGCTATTAATCATTGTTAATTCTGTATACAAACTATCGGTTTACAGGATATTTTTTATACTATAATAATAGCACTTTATATAAGATGCCGCAAGGTTAATTGACTGCTATGTTAATTTTATCGTTACAGTTCAGGTAGCCCATTCATAATTCATCAAAATAACCTAAAATATTTAATCTTATTTATCAATTAGACGAAGATAAATGTTAGCAGTAGCCTGTTAGATATATGTATAACATATACCTTAAAACAAGCTTTCATTTAGCATAATATATATATATCCAGGCTACCCAAACTGTAACATTTTATCTAACCAAAAGCTTGCTTATTTCATATTGTTCCTCAGGTATAGACTTCTTCATTGCCAAACCTTCCTGGATATCTACATCACAAAACTCACCGTTTCTATATGCTATCAGCCTGTTTCTTTTTCCTTCCAAAAGAAGTTGTACCGCCTTTGCACCCATAATTGAAGCATATACCCTATCCTTACAGGTAGGTGCTCCTCCTCTTTGCATATATCCCAGTATTGTAGCACGAGTCTCTACACCTGTTGCCGCCTCTATTCTTCTTGACATGGAGGTTGAATGTCCTATTCCCTCGGCATTTATTATTATATAATGCTTTTTACCTCTTTTTTTATTCTCTATTATTTTATTTATAAGCTCCTGCTCATTTCCATCGTATTTTTCGGGTATAAGTATGTCCTCGGCTCCGTTTGCAAAACCGCACCACAGCGCTATATATCCGGCATTTCTTCCCATAACCTCTATTATACTGCATCTTTCATGTGAAGTGGAAGTATCTCTTACCTTATCTATTGCCTGCATGGCAGTATTGACCGCAGTATCAAAGCCTATCGTATAGTCTGAGCAGGATATATCGAGATCTATAGTTCCCGGTATACCCATAGTAGCTATTCCGAAATCCGCAAGTTTTCCGGCACCTCTAAACGAACCGTCACCTCCTATGACCACTACCGCATCTATATTGTGTTTTTTACAAATCTCCGCCGCCTTCTTTTGCCCCTCTTCCGTAGTAAATTCGGGGCATCTTGCAGTATAAAGTATAGTGCCGCCTCTATCTATAATATCACTGACGCTGACTGCGTCCATATCTATAATTTCTTCCTGTAAAAGACCTGCATAGCCTCTCATAATGCCCTTGACCTTAAGTTCACTATGTATTGCGGTACGAACTACGCCCCTTATTGCGGCATTCATACCCGGGGCATCACCGCCACTGGTAAGAACGCCTATAGTCTTTATCTTCTTTGACATATAACCTCCTATGATTTTAGAAACTCTGTTTACAACTGATCACTTATAAATATCACAACTTAGATACCAGTTTTACATTTCCCTCCCTAAGCTTTTTAAGCATTTCCTCGTATATCTTTTCATGGGCTATTTTTTTATCCCACTTTTTTATGTTTTTTTCCTGCTTTAGATAAATATAAAGCTCATCTCTTCCCGTATTTTCATTTACCAAAGTATTGATATAATCGGCATCTTTAAGATAGCTTTCCTTATTATCATACTGCAACCAAAGCTGTTTGTATACCTTTGAAAAATCATGTACCGCCTCACATATTATCTTTGTATCCTGCTCATCACTGACACTGAGCCTTCCCTCAATATACACTTTGGCATCTTCATTTATAAAGGGTTTGTATTTTTCATAAACCTTCGGAAATACTATAACTTCTATACTTCCCACCAAATCTTCCAACTGCAAAAATGCCATAAGTTGATTGTTCTTTGTATACTTTTTAGTTATTCCTGATAATAATCCGCCAATTATTATCTTCATTCCGTCTTGGAATTTGACGGCTTCAAGCTCATCATCCTTTTTAATGTCTGTGGTTTTTACCTTGGATATGTCTAAAAGCTCTTTTTCAAAATCTTCCAGGGGATGACCGCTTACATAGACTCCAAGTATCTCCTTCTCATAGGCAAGCATTTCTTCCCTGCTCATTTCCTCAAGGTTTGGAAAACTTATTCTAAAACTTTCCTTAGCCTCTTCATCTGCAAGCTCAAAAAGGCTTATTTGTCCCTCCATAGTCTTTTTGTCTTTCTGCTTTTCATCAAGCAACTTTTCGTATATGGCAAGTTTTTGTCTTCTGTTGCCGGGCAGAGAGTCCAAGGCCCCGGCTTTAATAAGATTTTCCAAGTTTCTTTTGTTGACTTCCTTAGTTGAAAGTCTGTTTACAAAGTCTTCCATCGAACTGTATAAACCCTGTTCTTCCCTGTTTTTGATTATTTCTTCCGCCACATTATGCCCTATGCTTTTAATAGCGGACAGTCCGAATCTTATAGAGTCTTCATAAACTGAAAATACACTTTCTCCCTTATTTACATCCGGAGGCAAAAGTCTTATACCCATCTGCCTACAGGATAATATATATTCCGCCACCTTTGAGGAGTTATCTATAACCGAGCTCATTGTTGCCGCCATGAACTCCTTAGGATAGTAGTACTTAAGATAGGCGGTTTGGTATGAGATTACCGCATAGCAGGCTGCATGGGACTTGTTAAATGCGTACTTCGCAAAATCAATCATTTCATCAAATATTTTATTTGCAATTTTTTCCGAAATCCCGTTATTTACACAACCAAGTACCCCCTGAGCTTTATTGCCGTATACGAAATTTTGTCTTTCTTCTTCCATAACGGAGG
>ERZ773099.2891-NODE-2891-length-11483-cov-3.657333_pt1 | contig 11483 bp, 11 predicted proteins | sample MGYA00511120_ERZ773099 | MGnify/ENA primary metagenome ERZ773099 (study PRJEB29015, sample SAMEA2738012) | human oral metagenome | biome: human oral; feature: human-associated habitat; material: dental | place: China | collected 2104 ... | reverse complement strand
TCGAGACAGCTAAGAGACTTATGGCTGATATCTCCGCAAGTGCTGAGAGAAGAGCTGAGCTCATGATGAGAGATGCTGAGCTAGAGGCAGAGAGCATGCTTCTAGAAGCTAAGACTACAGTTAAGAAACTCAACGACGAGCACCTCGTACTCAAGCAGAAGGTTGAGAGACTTAGAGGTAACTATGCAGCTATGCTTAAGCTTGAGATGGAGAAGCTAGACAATGACGAGTACGGTCTTCTTCCTGACCTTGATAGAAGTGATATTCCTGATATCGATAAGGAGCTTAGGAATCCATTTGGCGGAGATGCTGCAGCAGTTACTCAGGACACTCTCGTTATCAAGAAGAAAGAGGATAAGGTTGAGGATAATGCTGAAAAGGCTACAGTTTCAGATCTCAGCGAGAGCCTCAAGAACCTTGCTAAAGAACAGGGCTCAATCGATGACACTATTATCTTAAAGTAGAATAGAGAAGATTCATGATGCTGGTAATTATAGCGAGTGGGCTACTGATCGTTGATCAGATTACTAAATTCGCTGTGAGAAGCCGCATGGAAGTTGGAGAAACGCTCCCCGTTTTCCGTGGCGTATTTGATTTTACATACGTCCAGAATCGGGGAGCTGCTTTTAGCTTATTCGAGAACTCGCAGCTTGTCACATTAATCATGCCCATAATTACAATATTAGCTGGGGTTGCCTTTTTGGTACACCTCAGAAAAAATAAAGAGAGGCTCGCCGAGTTTGGAGTGCTTCTGATAATGACCGGAGGAATTGGAAACCTCATCGATAGAATTGTCTTGGGATTTGTAACAGACATGATTTCGGTGGGTAGTTTCCCTGTTTTTAATGTGGCAGATATCTGCGTCACGGTCGGATGCGCAATACTAATAATATGGGTAATAATTGGAGATAAAAAAGATGCTTAAACCGAAGCAGGATATACTAGAGAATAGCTATGAGGATGGTGAGAAGGTTGAAGAGCTCAAGACTCTTACCCCATCAGAAGGTGACATAGGTAAGAGACTTGATGCCTATATCGGCGAAGCGACCGACCTCTCGAGGAGCTACGCGCAAAACCTCATCGAGGACGGTCAGGTCAGCGTCTCCGGCAATAAAGTAGCCAAGAAATATAAAGTCAAAACAGGAGATATCGTCACAATATCCATACCAGAGGCCAAGCCAATCGACGCTGCCCCAGAAGATATTCCGATAGATATAGTATATGAAGATAATGATGTAATAGTAGTAGAAAAGCCGCGCGGCATGGTTGTGCACCCTGCCATCGGAAATCCGAGCGGCACGCTCGTCAATGCTATAATGTATCACTGTGGAGATTCGCTCTCGTCTATAAATGGTGCAATCAGACCAGGAATCGTCCACAGGATAGATAAGGATACGAGCGGCCTCCTGATGATAGCCAAGAATGACAGTGCGCACGAGTCGCTAGCCGCGCAGCTCAAGATGCATTCGGTTACTAGAGAATATGTGGCGCTGGTCTTTGATAATATCAAGAAGGATAAGATGACCATAGATGCGCCAATCGGCCGTGATGATATAAATAGGCTCAGAAAAGCTGTAAACGGAATAGGCTCAAGAGAGGCAGTTACACATATCAGAGTGCTCAAGAGATATGGGAAATACACACTGATAGCAGCTCGCCTTGAAACTGGTCGAACACACCAGATCAGAGTTCACATGGCTTTTATAAAGCATCCGCTGGTTGGGGATTTGCTCTATGGCCCTAAGAAGCAACCTTTTGGGCTGACTGGACAACTGCTTCATGCAAGACAACTAGGTTTCGTGCATCCGAGGACTGGCAAGTATATGGAATTTTCTAGTGAGATACCGGAGTATTTCCAAGAAGTTATGGATAAGCTGGAAAGCTAAATAGTTAAATAGCTAAGTGATATGGAGATTAAATGAATAACGAGAAGATTAAGATAAAGCCAAGCACGCTTCTATATCCACTACCAGCAGTGATGGTAACCGCTGGTACGGTAGAAAATAGTAACATAATTACTATTGCGTGGACTGGGATAATCAATACTGACCCTGCGATTTTATACATTTCTGTTAGAAAATCAAGGCACAGTCATGCGATGATTTCAGAAGCTGGAGAATTTGTAATCAACCTAACGACAGAAACGCTTGCTAGAGCGACTGATTTCTCAGGTGTGAGATCTGGTAGGGATTTTGATAAGGCTAAAGAGATGGGGCTTACGTTGATTCCAGGAGAGACCACTGATACGCCGATGATTGCCGAATCACCGATTAACCTAGAATGCAAAATGATGGAGGTGCGCGAGTATCCAACTCACGACATGTTTATCGCAGAGGTCGTGGATGCGCATATCAGCACTGAGTTTGTGAATGAGAACGGTAGCTATGATTTTGGTAGAATGAATCTTCTCGCTTATAACCATGGCGGATATTACGGTCTTGATGATGAAGATATGGGACGATTCGGTTTCTCTGTTATGAAGGAGAAGACGAAGCGTCGCAAGGGGAAAGAAGCGCGAGGAGCTAGAAGGCAGCAATCCAGAAAATATAGGAATCCTAGTAAGAAACAGAGCAAAGGTAGAAAAGCTATAGGAACTAGCAAGAAACCTGAAAAATATTAGTAATAGGGCTATAGAGATTATAAATCACTGTAGCTGTTGCTAAATAGAAACTCTTATGATAGTATGAAGTTGGAAATTAGTTAGATATATCTAACTAAAAGTGTCTACCCATAAGGAGGTTCAGGATGTTAGAAAGAGATTTTAATAATTATATTGCCAATCTGGGAGTTATGATCTTCAAGCTTCATAATGTTCACTGGAATGTGGAAGGTCCACAGTTTGTAGCAGTGCATGAATTCACTGAAAAACTCTATAATGAGATATTTAATTACTATGATGATGTTGCAGAGCATCTGAAAATTTACTCAGTATCACCTGATGTTAAGATGGAAGATTACCTTAAGAATGCTTCGATAAAGGAAATTGATGCTAAGAAATTCGAGATAAAGGAAGCCCTTGGAATTGTCAAGGATGACCTTGAAGAGCTTCGCAAACAGGCTACGGAGCTTAGAAATGCTTGTGATAAAGAAGGTTGGTTCTCAGGAGCATCCATATTCGAGGATCAGGTGGCTTACTACAATAAGCAGATCTGGTTTATAAGAGCGCTTCTCGGTTAAGAGATATCTGAGAGGGTTCATTACCATATAATAACAAAAAATACTGCAAAATAATAATAAATAAACAAAATACTGTTATTTTACAAAAAATATCTTCTGCTATGCAGAAACAATAAAACCGCTATACTCGTTGAGTTTCAACAAGTGTAGCGGTTTTGTAATTTTGGTAATGTTTCGCAAGTGATTTCAGGAGATTTAATTTTGATTCAAGCTATCTGGCACCTTAGGCGCTACATACACAGTAGAATTGTGAGTAAAAATCACCATTCCAGGCTTAGCTCCGCTAGGCTTCTTGACATACTTAACTAGCGTATAGTCTACTGGCACATTGTCACTGTCCTTACCCTTGCTGTGGTAGGCTGCTATGGATGCCGCTTCATAGATGGTTTCGGCTGCAATATCCTCAAGTGACTCTCCTGACTCGGTTACGAGGATGACATGTGAACCGGGAATATCTTTGGTATGAAGCCATATATCTGAACGACTTGCAGTCTTGGTGGTAAGCTGGTCGTTTTCCTTGTTATTTCTACCGACAAATACATGGTGTCCATCAGTTAGTCTATACTCGAGAGGAGCCTGCTTAGCTTTCTTGCGCTTCTGCCCTGGCTTACTGCGGTATCTGATATATCCCGTCTCTATTAACTCCTCTTTAATCTGATCTAGTTCCGCCTCTGTATTTGCAGCCTCGAGACTCTGGAGAACGCTGTCCAGATACACGATGTCAGCCTCCACATCTTCGAGCTGAATTGCCTTCTCCTTGACTGCTGTTCTAGCCTTCGAATACTTCTTAAAATAATGCTGGGCATTTTTAGCTCCCGAAAGCTTCTCGGATAGCGGAATTGTAACGTTTGTGCCATCGTAGTAATTTACGACTTCTACAGCCCGAGCACCGGATTTGATTAGATGAATATTAGCGGTCAAAAGCTCTCCATAAAGTCGATAACTATCAGAGTTCTCGGCCTTTAGAAGATCCTCGGATAGACGTTTTTTCTTGAGCAAAGCCTTGTCCAGCGCTGATTTTACAGTCTTGTGAAGCGGAACAGACTTCTGCTTGATAATATTAGTGCTTGCTCGGTGTTGGTAGTAGTATTCTATACATCTGCTGAGACTGTCAAAATCTTCTTTTCTTAAATTGCTGTATTCCGAAAGCTCGGCAATATGAAACTCTCTAGGTGTGTTGTCGTTATCGAAATATATGGCTGGCTTAAAAGAGCCGGTCTCTGCCGATTCTTTAATCTCAGCAAGGCGAGAAGCAGGGTTAACTGCAGATAGAAGTTCCCTAGCGATAGCAGGTGATATACCTGATATGCGGCTCATGAGCAGCTTTTCACTAAGAGTAACTCCATCACTATTAATAAAATCTTCTATCGAGGCAGTCTTAAACGGTGTCTTGTCCTGCTCGGGTGGATACACGTAAATTACTCCAGGAAGTAGCTGCCTGTATCTGTTGACGTCGATAGAAATTCTTTTAATAGCATCGATAATCTTGCCCGACTCGATATCGACCAGGATAATGTTGCTGTGCTTACCCATGATCTCGACAATCAGTCTCTTAGACGTTGTGAAACCCAGTTCAGTCTGAGCTTCGATATCTAGTTCGATGATACGCTCCGAACCATTCTGTCTGACCGCTGTGATGCGACCTCCTTGGATGTGCTTGCGAAGTAGCATGCAAAAGTTAGGAGGCGTCATAGGATTGCTGTACTTATCCTCAGTGAGACAGATACGAGCAGACTGGCTGCCGCAAGATGCGAGTAGCTTTAGGTTGCCTTCTCTAGTATGAATCTGTATTAATAAATCTTCTCCAGTTGGCTGATAGATTTTCTCAATCTTGCCGAGTGTAACTTTATTAGATAGCTCGGTAGCTATCGCAGATGTGATTATGCCGTCAAATGCCAATTCGTATTCCTTTCTGGCGTATAAAGTCGCAGTGCATAGCAGCGCTTTTTTACGTGTAACACCGTAACACGATGCTAAATAGCATATCACGGAGACGTGCATTTTTCAAGCGATGGAGACTTTTGTATTAATCGTTAAAACGGCGGTATGAGAAGTTAAAACTTCCTTGCTGGGGTATGAACATATGGGGCATTGTTTACTTTAAAGTGAATAAAGGATATAATCAATTGGTTAAACATAAGGAGGTGGACACATGGTCAAGAGCATGACAGGCTACGGCAAAGGTATATACAGCGGTGAGCAGAGAAGCATAACTGTAGAGGTTAAAGCTGTGAACCACAGATACTGTGATATAACCGTTAAGATGCCGAGGAAATACTCGTTTGCAGAGGAAAAAATCAAAGCAGCTGCTAAGGAGGTTCTGAAGCGCGGTAAAGTTGAAATTGGTGTGTCCATAGATAATTTCGGCAAGAGTGAAACTGATGTCAACATCAACCTCGATGCAGCAAAACGATATTATGATGCGCTGACTGAGCTCGGTCAGAACTTCAATCTCGCTGGAGATGGACAGGTTCCTCTAAGCCTTCTAGCCGGCATGACAGATGTACTGACTACTGCTCCAGCTACAGAGGATGAAGAAGCATTTGAGAGAGAGTTGCTCGCAGCCCTTAAGGAAGCGCTCAAGGAAATCAGTGCAATGCGATCTGTTGAAGGAGAGAAGCTGGCGCTAGATATACTCAAGAGAGCCGATATAATTGAAAATACTAAGAATCTCATTACTGAGAGAGCTCCTAAGATTGAGAGAGAGTACAAGGAACGCCTGCAGGTGCGAATTACAGAGCTTTTGGATGGTAGTGTGGAAATTCCTGAGGAGAGACTTGCGCTTGAAGCGGCTATATTCGCAGACAAAGCGAATATCACTGAAGAAATAGTGAGGCTTGGCAGCCATATAGATCAGCTCAGATCGTTTATCAATAGTGATGAAGAGGCTGTGGGCAAGAAGATAGACTTCCTCGTTCAGGAGATGAATAGAGAAGCTAATACCATAGGTTCTAAGTCAAATGATATGGATATCACCTCGTGGATGCTCGAACTCAAAGCTGAGATTGAGAAGATCCGTGAGCAGGTTCAGAATATCGAGTAAGCGAAATAGAAACTCGATACAAAGCAACCATGCGTAAGATTAGAATACTATGTGAAAGAAGAGAGTTTACGTTCTAATACGAATGGAGGAATCGTGCGGTGAGCCGAGTAGTGGCTGCGTGTGATGCTGATTTTGCAAGGAGTGGTGCAAATACTGCTAGAGAGAAAAGTGTTTTTGTGGTATAATATTAGCCAAATATTCAGTACAGGAGACAGTGATGGGAAAGTCGAGTCACAACGATGGCAGACTCTTTGTTATCTCGGGACCGTCGGGCGCAGGCAAGGGTACGATTTGTAAGAAGTTGCTTGAGTCAGTAGACATCTCGCTTTCAACTTCAATGACAACTAGGTCACCAAGACCAGGTGAAGTGGATGGCAAAGATTATTACTTCGTAACAGTCGAAGAGTTCGAAGAGAAGATTAAAAACGACGGAATGCTCGAGTATGCGAGGGTGTTCGACAATATTTACGGAACACCTAAGGACATGGTCATAAAGCAGCTTGAGAAAGGAAGAGATATCATTCTCGAGATTGATGTTCAAGGTGGACTGCAGGTTAAGCAGAAGATGCCTGAGCAGGCGGTGCTTGTGTTTGTTCTGCCGCCAGACCTCGCAACGCTGCGCCAGAGGATTATAAACCGCGGCACGGAGACTGAAGACGTAATAGATAAGAGGTTTAACGAATCGCTTAATGAGATAAAACTGATTGGCGAGTATGACTACTATGTGGTTAACGATGAACTTGACGATGCGGTATACGATTTGCAGGCTATAATTATGGCTGAGAGAAGACGCGTACCAGACAAGATTATGCCAATCGTTAGAGAATACGAGAAGGGAATATAGGAGGAAAATCATCATGATGCTATATCCAGCAATTAACGAGCTCAACAAGCTAGCAGATAGCAGATACACACTTGTTGTGCTAACAGCTAAGAGAGCTCGAGATATCATTGACGGAAAGCCAGTTCTTACAGATGTTGAGGCAGAGAGACCAGTGAGCCTTGCAACTAACGAGATTGCAGAAGGGCTAATCACTTATAAGAGAAGTGAGGAACATTCTGAAGAGGCTCTTACATTTGAAAACTTTGAACTAGACTTAAATTGCGAGGCTGCTGTGACTTCCGAGGTGACTCAGGCAGAGGCTTCCAAAGAAGTTCAGGATGAAGCAGAGGAGCTTGCAGAAGAAGCTGCAGAGCTAGATGCGTAAGCTTTTGGACGTAATATGGTAATTGAAATGGAAGTCGTTTAGATTTCCATTTTTTATATATGGCATATTCAGGCGGTGCAATGGAGAAATACATTACAAATATTCCATTTAAATTGGCGAGCAGGGAGAATCACCCTGCAAATACATTAATAAAAGTCGGCGATGTTACGATCGGAGAAGGATTGACACTTATCGCTGGACCTTGTGCAGTTGAGTCAGAGACTGCACTTGTTGAGCTTGCAACAATGGTAAAAGCTTCTGGCGCGAAGATTTTGCGTGGCGGAGCATTCAAACCAAGAACTTCACCTTATGATTTTCAAGGTATTGGTGAGGAAGGAATAAGGATGCTCGTCAAGGCGAAGGCAGTTACAGGTATGCCTATAGTCAGCGAGATAGTGGATGCTGCAGACTTAGACCTGTTTAGAGATATAGATATTCTGCAAGTAGGTTCGCGAAACATGCAGAATTTCAGTCTACTTAAGGCGCTTGGTCGCACTGATAAAGCTGTTCTGCTTAAGCGAGGTTATGCATCGACATATGAGGATTTGCTGCTCGCTGCGGAATATATATTGGCAGAAGGAAATGAACAGGTAATCCTATGTGAGCGAGGAATAAGAAGCTTCGAGAGTTATACGAGAAATACGCTCGATATAAATGCTGTTCCGTCGCTTCATGAGCTTACACATCTCCCGGTCATCGTCGACCCAAGTCACTCGACCGGCAAATCGTCACTTGTTAGAGCGGCATCCCTAGCGGCAGCTGCTGCTGGGGCAGATGGACTTATTATCGAAGTCCACCAGAGACCAAGTGATGCGCTTTCAGATGGGGCTCAGGCTGTAACACCAGATGAATTTGGCGACATAGCGATTAACGCAGATAAGATTAGAGAGATTGCTTATGGTAAATAGTGTTGACTCCGACCTTATGAAGCTGCTATCCGCATTAGGTGAAAGGCAGGGGAATGCTCAGGGGTTAATCATAGAAGAGAAGAAATATGGACTGATTGGCGGTAGCGTAAGTCACAGCCTGTCAAAGAGATTGCATGGTCTAATAGGTGGCTATGCATATAGTCTTATCGAGCTTCGTGATGCTACAAGGTTAGGAGAAGTTCTGCGTATGGCAGGATTTTACGGATTCAATGTAACTAATCCGTATAAAGAAGCGGTGATAGAGCATCTAGATGAGCTGTCCGAAGAGGCGGAGGCGATACAGGCTGTAAATACGGTTAAGCTTATGCCAGACGGAAAGCTTAGAGGCTACAATACCGATTATCTCGGGATAATGAAAATATTTGTACCAGGTGCTGTCGATGGCAAAAAAGTTGCAATACTCGGGACAGGTGGAGCATCTCTATCTGCCGAGTATGCTGCAAAAAAACTCGGTGCTCGTGAAGTCGTAAGAGTTTCGAGAAACGCTAAGTGTAATGATTCAGTATGTCGATACGAAGATAAGAGCTGGCGTGATGCTGAAATCATAATCAATGCGACGCCCGTTGGAATGTTCCCAGACAATGGGAAATCACCATTTGATGCTTACAAGATAGAGTGGAGTGAACTGAGACACGCCGAGATGGCAGTTGACCTCATATATAATCCTCATAGAACCAAGTTTATTCAAGATGCTGAGGCTGCAGGAGTAGATGTGATTGGTGGTCTTGGTATGTTGATCTGGCAGGGAATACATGCTAGAGATATATGGGAAGGGCGAGAGATGGAGCCTGACTACTCGCTAGCAGCATCTGTCATGGAGAGACTTCTTAGAGAGCAACTAAATCTCGTGACTGTTGGTATGCCAGGAAGTGGTAAATCATCTATCACAAGGCAAGTAGCCCGCGCGATGAAACGCAACTTCATAGACATAGATAGATCAATTGCTCGTGATGAAGATTGTCCGATTACACAGATTATAGACAGACTGGGATTAGAAGCATTTAGAGAACTTGAGAGCAAGAAAATCAAAGAAGTTTGTTCTAAAAATTATCAGGTAATTGCTACTGGCGGAGGTTCTATATTAAGTGAAGCAAACAGAGAGCTGATTAGGGAGAATAGTATAGTAATATACATAGACAGACCGACAAAGGATCTAGCTACTAAGAATAGACCGCTGAGTCAGAGCAGAGGAGTACATAATCTGTACAGAGAAAGAGCACAGCTGTATCATGGAGTTGCGGACGTCAAGATAAGAAATAAATTTAAATTTGGCGGAGAAAAGCAGATTGTGGACACTGGTAAAAAGTTTAGCAAGAAACAAGAAACTAGTCCGAAACAGTCGCAGTATATGCGAGATATTAGGAGGTTTGCAAGAAGCGTAGCTAAGCGATACAAGATACATATTCGTAAAATAGTGGACAGAGATATATATGGAATTGGCAGATAGATTCAAAGAAAACGACTCTCAGTTGAGAGTCGTTTTCCTTTATATTATTTAATTGCTGAAACTGCTATCTAAATTAAGATTTACATATATCTTTAAGGCTTAGAACAATTTAAGTCCAAAGAATGTATTAAGCTGACCTACAAGGATGAAGAAGGTGAACACAGGTGCAACCCACTTGAGGCAGAATCTGTAGAACTTCTCAGACTTGAATTCTGAACCAACGTGCACTTCTGCAGGAAGGATATCTGGGTGTAACCATCCAAAGATGATTGTTGTGATGAATGCACCGAGAGGCATCAATAGTCCTTCCGCCAAGAGATCAAAACCGTCTAGCCAGCTGAACTTTCCAAACATTGGTGGAAGATACTGTCCAAGTCCGTCGAATGCAACGAGTAGACCCATACAGAGACAAACTAGTCCAAATCCCCAAGCTAACTTCTTACGCTGATTTCCATAACCCTTCTTGATACCGTAGTCAATAAATGAACCGATGATCGCTTCAAGTACTGACATTGAGGATGTGATAGCCGCTATTACAACAAGTCCATAGAATAGAACTCCGAATATTGGTCCTAGCTTACCCATGCCGTTGAATACAGTCTGTAGAGTCATATATAGAAGTCCAGCACCGCCCTGTGGGTTCTGTCCACTTGCGAATACTGCGGGCATGATCGCAAGACCAGCCATAAGCGCGATGATTGTATCTGCAAAAGGTATGATTAAGCTGCTCTTCTCGATGTTCTGATCCTTCTTCATATATGAACCATAAGTTACTAGGATTCCCATACCGAGAGATAGTGAGAAGAATACCTGACCGCCTGCTGCAGCAAGAACTGTTATCCAGCCTGTTCCCTTGAATACTTCAAAGTTAGGCTTGAATAGGAATGCGATTCCTTCTGAAGCACCAGGAAGTGTAACACTTCTGATGATGATTACGATGAGCATTACGAACAGTGCAGGCATAGCTACCTTGTTGAATTTCTCGATTCCTTCAGATAGACCACGCGCAACGATTGCTATTGTCAATACGAGGAATATTGTCGTGTAGATTGCTGACTGTGTCTGGTCTGCTGCTAGCTTTGTAAAGTATTCAGGACCAGATACACCGTTTACACCCCAGCTAGCGCCAAAGATGTCACCGAAGTTTGCTACAGTGTACTTTAGACAATATCCACCAAGATATGAATAGAATCCAAGGATGAAGAATGGAGCGAGTGCACCGAACCATCCGACGATTGTGTACTTCTTGCTAATTTCTCTATACGCAAGAATGATTGAACTGTGAGTCTTTCTTCCGAGAGAGAGCTCGGTCATAATCAGTACGTAGCCTGCAAATACTGCTAACAATAGATAAAGTAGAAGGAAGGCAAAGCCGCCATTCATTCCAAGCTTATAAGGGAAACCCCACATATTGCCGAGTCCAACGGCAGAACCTATAGCAGCGAGCATAAAGCCCATTGAGCTACCCCAAGATTCTCTTTTTACTTTCTTCTTAGGCATTTTGTTCCTCCAATTAAATTTCTCTTTCTGAATGTTGGTATTATACAAGAAAATTTAATACATTGTCAATAAAAACAAAAAATAAACTTAAATTATTGATTAAAATACAAATTTAGATTTCTGACACTATAAAAAAATTATCAACAATAAAAAATATATATACAGAATGAATTGAAATT
>ERZ773099.2890-NODE-2890-length-11483-cov-5.416958_pt1 | contig 11483 bp, 9 predicted proteins | sample MGYA00511120_ERZ773099 | MGnify/ENA primary metagenome ERZ773099 (study PRJEB29015, sample SAMEA2738012) | human oral metagenome | biome: human oral; feature: human-associated habitat; material: dental | place: China | collected 2104 ... | reverse complement strand
CCGCCATCCTCGGCATGCTTCCCCTCATGCGCAGCGTCTTCTGGGGGCCGATGGCAGTCGCCATCGCAGGCGGACTCATCGTCGCAACTGTATTGACACTCTTGGTACTGCCTGTCATGTATGCAGTGGCGTATCGCGTGAAAGAATAGCCCCCACTTTGTAAAACGAAAAGCCTCTTTCCGGACAAATTGATCTGGAAAGAGGCTTTTGCACATATATAATAAAGGTTCAATCTTAGACTCATATATGCTACAATAAGCATATATCCTAGTAAAGAGGAGGTGTACCGTTGGCATCACGAAACCATATCCTGAATCGTTTTTTTTCTCAATCTGTCTTCCTAGATATGATTGCAAAGAACGAAAAACAGTCTACATTCGATGCCGTAGTACGGCGCTTTCTCCCCTACTCGGAAAACAAAAATAATGGTGCTTTGATAAGTGAAATATACTATTTTATGTCAAAATCATATCGCAACGAGTATTTCTATCAAAATACCCTGTTAAACAAATTACTCCTCGGAAGGCACAGTCTAAAGACCACAACCGCTCTATCTCAAATTCCTATCGCTAAATCCAAAGCCGATTTTATTCTGATCAACGGCAAAGCTGTCGTATACGAAATAAAAACGGAGCTTGATACATTTGAGCGATTAGAGCACCAGCTGCAAGACTATTACAAGGCATTCAATCATGTATGTCTTGTAACATCCGAAACCCACTACGAACGCGCAAAACAGCTCTTCTCAAACAGCCCTGTAGGAATTTACGTTCTCACGAAAAAAGACACCATCAGTCTTAAATTTCGCCAAGAACCGGCAGAAGATAACAGTCATTTGGATTACATAACGATCTTCAAGGTCTTGCGAAAACAAGAGTACGAAAACATACTCATCCAATACTATGGAAAGCTTCCGATCTCCTCGCAGGTCTTCTACTATGAAGCCTGTTTGCGTCAATTTTCCAATATCCCCCTACAGGAAGCATATACGATGATGCTGGCTCAATTAAAAAAACGAAATCAGTGCCACCTGTCAAACTTCAACGAAGTCCCATACGAGCTAAAGTCTTTGATCTATTTTTCCAAAGGTCTGAAATCCGATTGGAAAACTATGCACCATTTTCTCAATCAAAAATACGGAGGATAGCACTATGTATTTCCCATATCTGCGCGGGCGTCAATACGAGTTGCTTGCATTGCGAGAGCTGGCAGTCAATAACCTTCTCGGTGCGCATATCACCCCCGTGATCGAGCCGATAAAACTCTCATCAACCCTCGTAAACACACTGGATACATTTACAAAAAACAATCAGTCCGTCGCTGTTATTCTTAATCCTACTGTTGGAAATTTTATATCCGATTTTGAAGATCTCCCGAAGGAAGAAAGAAAATCCGTATATCAGAAACGATTTTTAGATTTGTTGGAAAGCCCCAATATTATTAAATCCCTTATCATGCAAGAAAACGCAGCATCATGGTTGGATAGTTTAGAGGAACTAAATATTGAAAAAGAAAACCTTCTCGTCGTCAATACAAACCGTGATTGTTTGAACCTATACGAGACAGAATTTAATTCATCTCCTCCTCGCTATGTATTAGTTCCAGATGAAAGCGTTTTTAGGAGAAAAATCCGCAGTGATAAGATTTTACTGGATGATAAATTTGAAAAACAAGCGAGGAATTCAGACTATACAAAAACTCCTGATGAATTTTTTTCTGACGACCATTTATATTACAAAGACGATAAATTTGTCGGATTCTCCGATTACTCCATTGTCGGCGATGAATACATGGAAGCAGGGTTCGCCCCCTATGCCGTAGCAATCCATATTGTCTATTTTGATGCTGAAAACAACCTTCGTATTCACCACTTCGTATCTGATTCTAATGAAGACATAAAAAATCCGGCAGGAAAATTCTATGAAGCCGTATCAAAACTATATGCGTGGTATCAAAACAGAAAGTCCTCTTTCAAACTCACCTTGGGATTCAAAAAATTTCTGGAACACTACAAAGATCAATCCTATCCTGGACTTGGGACAGTGAAGAAATTATCTATAATGCATCATCTTGAGCTAATGGGCATCTACTTTAACGAGGTGTAACTCTATGTATTGTTGCATTGATTGCTTTGCGGACGAGGAAATCCGAAATATCATACACAGTGCGAACATAAAAGACACCTGTGATTTTTGCGGAACTCATAATACTTATGTATATGATATTGACAAAAATCCTGCAATTACGGAGCTCTTCGAACCTCTATTGGAAATATACACCCCCATATCAGAGTTGCCTCTCGACTTCCCCCGTGAACAAACGGGCTTAATGAAAGATATTCTTCATAGTAATTGGCAAATATTTAATTGTTCTCCCAGTGTGATTTATAAACTCATTAAAGTGCTCTGCGCCAACAGATATAAAGAACAATCCGAACTGTTCGATTATCCGATCGGGATTAAAGAAAGTCAAGATCATTCCTTTTTTGAGGAAAATTCAATCTTAAAAGGACATCAATGGAATGAGTTTGTCACAGGAATAAAAACAAAGAATCGATTTCACAGTAACTATATCAATACAGGAAAACTATATACATTTTTACAGTGTGTGGTAGGCACATATAGCAGAAGCTCTGAAATGTATCGAGCTCGTATCTGTCCTGAAAAAGGATTTCCCTCCTCAGAGATGGGTGCTCCACCTAATTATATAGCAAAAGCCGGAAGAGTAAATCCTGACGGCATCAGTGTTCTTTATCTCTCTGGCTTAGAAGAAACAACATTGCGTGAAGTTCGTGCAGGTCTACATGATTTCGTTACAATAGGAAAATTTGAGCTACAACAAGATATCAAGATAGTCAAACTCACTGAAATCGACCATATCAGCCCATTTCTAAACGCGCTATATGGATTCAGTTTAACTGATTATGTAATAAATCTTCCTTACCTAAAAACGATTGCAAGAGAGATTGCAGAACCTCTACAAAATGGCAACGTGTTGGACTATTTACCAACTCAATATATTTGCGATTTCATACACAGCAAGGGATATGACGGAATTGAATACAACAGTACAATGCACAAGGGAGGAATCAACTTAGCCGTATTTGATTCGAACGTATTCAAGTGTACCGAAACAAAAGTATGTAAAATAACATCAATTAATTATGAACACAAGCTAGTATGAAGGAGAACTTCATTGATAACCGGCGAACTCAAAAGCAAAATTGACAAAATCTGGAACGATATGTTTTCCTACGGAATGTCAAATCCGCTCGTTGTGATCGAGCAGCTCACCTATCTGTTCTTCATCAAGTCACTCGACGATATGGAGACGGATAACGAAAAGGCGGCGGCACTCTTCGGCACAGACTTCACGCGCATCTTCCCTGCGGACGCAGCGGGACAGGAGATGCGTTGGAGCGTCTTTCAGAATCGGAAAGCCGAGGACATCCACACCATCCTGCGTGACAAGGTCTTTCCCTTTATCAAAGAGCTGAAGGGCAGTGCTAGGGGCGCAGACGCGTGTGCCTATGCCCGCTATATGGAGAACGCCGTCTTCTCCCTGCCGAATCCGCTCATCACGGAGAAGGTCGTCACGGCAGTCTCCGCCCTGCCGCTCAGTGACCGTGACCTCAAGGGCGACCTCTACGAGTACATGATCTCAAAACTCCAGACAGCAGGGCGCGTCGGACAGTTTCGCACGCCGCGCCACATCATCCGCATGATGGTGCGGCTCATGCGTCCGCAGCCGAGCGACCGCATCGTCGACCCCGCCTGCGGGACGGGCGGCTTCCTCGTCGGTGCGGGCTCGTTCGTGCGCGAGCACTACGACAGAGAACTACGTACGGATAGGAGTGTGCAGGAGCATTTTGAAAACGAGATGTTCACGGGCTACGACACCGATCAGACCATGCTCCGCATCACGGCAATGAACACGATCCTGCACGGCATGGACGGCGCGGACATTCAGTTCAGCGACGCCCTCTCAAAGAACAACACGGACACGGACAAATACACGCTCGTCCTCGCAAACCCGCCGTTCAAAGGTTCGCTCGATGGGCAGAATGTCGCGGGCAGTCTCACGGCGAAGGTCAAGACCACGAAGACCGAACTGCTCTTTGTTGCACTCTTTTTGCGGATGCTCGACGCAGGTGGACGCTGTGCGTGCATCGTTCCTGACGGCGTGCTCTTTGGTTCGTCACGCGCACACAGGGATCTGCGCCGCGAACTCGTCGATCACAACCTCCTGCGGGCCGTTATCTCCATGCCTTCGGGTGTATTCAAACCATACGCGGGTGTCTCCACCGCCATCCTCGTATTTACGAAGACGGGCACGGGCGGCACGGAGCACGTCTGGTTCTATGACATGAAATCCGACGGCTTCTCACTCGACGATAAACGCGAACCACTCGGGCACATGGGCGATATTGAGGACATCGTAACACGCTTTACGTATATGGACGGGGAAGGACAGCGAGCACGCACAGAGCAGAGTTTCCTCGTACCTGTGGAGGAGATCCGCGCAAATGGATATGATCTCTCCATCAACAAGTATAAGGAAATTGAATATACACCTGTGGAGTATCCGCCTGTAAAAGAGATTATGCAGGATATTCGCGGTCTTTATCAGGAACTAGACGGATTGCTGATAGAGTTGGAGCGAAAAATTTAGGACGTGACATAATGAAACTTCGACTATGTGATATATATGAACTTCAAATGGGTAAAACACCTGCCAGAAATACACCTGAGTTTTGGAACGGAACTAATGCATGGGTGTCTATATCCGACCTGACTTCATCTCACAAATACATTTCTCAAACAAGAGAACATATTACTGACGAATCAATCACTCAAACAGGTATAAAAAAAGTGCCGAAAGACACACTCCTCATGAGCTTCAAGTTATCTTTGGGAAAAGTTGCTATTGCGGGTGCAGATATATAAACAAACGAAGCGATCATGGCTTTTCTTGATAAAAAGATACACGACGTATATATTCACTTTATGTATCATTATTTTCAAGCGATTGATTGGACAATAGGAACAAATAAAGCTGTAAAAGGAGTTACACTAAATAAAAAAACCTTGTCCGAAAAGGTGATTGATCTCCCTCCGATCAATATTCAGCACGAAATCGCGGAACGCATGGACACTCTGAATGCAGTAACGGAAAATCTGCAACGTCAACTTTGTCTTTTAGATGAACTCGTCAAATCACAATTTGTCGAGTTGTTTGGCGATCCGAATGATGCCAGCTTATCTGGTGAGAGAAAATCAATAGAAGATGTATGCGATAACATTTATGGTGGAGGAACCCCGTCAAAATCCCATAAGGAATACTATACTGGTAATATTCCGTGGGTCACGCCTAAGGATATGAAAACTTTATCCTTGGATGATAGCCAAGACCATATTACAATTGAAGCTATAGAGAACAGCTCAACTAGCTTAATCCCTGAGAAATCTATTCTGATGGTTATTAGAAGTGGTATACTAAAGCACACATTGCCAGTGGCTATAAACAATGTAAAAGTCACAATCAATCAGGATATGAAAGCTTTTGTTCCTTCTTCAATATTAACCTCAGAATATTTGCTACATGCATTTAAAATGATGGAGGATTCCATTTTAAGCAAGGTTCGAGGAGTGACCGCTGATAATATTGAGTTTAACGAATTAAAGAAACGGCGAATTATCGTTCCCTCAATAACACTTCAAAATCAATTTGCCGCCTTTGTCGAACAGGTCGACAAATCGAAATTGGTACTTCGTCAGCTCCTTGAAAAGCAGAAAACGCTAAAAGCAGCCCTTATGCAGGAATATTTCTTTTGATTTTTCGGCGGTGTCAGAGGTCGGTGGAAAGGATATACTGCTATGAAAGACCTCCTTATCACCGAGATTCTACAGGAAATGCTTCCCCATCTGGACAACGCCCAAATGATGCAGCTGCAAGTGACACTCACGCGCTGTCTTGCCGCGCGTGATGTGACGGTACACATGTCAGCAGAACTCTCCCCGACATGCAAAAACAACGAGCTCGTCAACATGTTCATTGCCGCGAAGAAGGTCGAGGGATGCAGTGAGAAAACCATCCGTTACTATGAAACGACCATCCGAAAGCTGCTCTCCTCCTCCGAGCGCCATCTTACACATCTGACGACCGATGACCTCCGAACATATCTGTCCGACTATCAAGAGCGCCGTGCGTGCAGTCGGGCGAACATCGATAACATCCGGCGCATCTTGTCGAGTTTCTTCGCTTGGCTTGAGGACGAAAATTATATCCTAAAAAGTCCTGTGCGCCGCATTCATAAGATTAAGACGGCGAAGATGATCAAGGAAACATATAGTGACGAGGCGCTGGAACGAATGCGTGACCACGCCGCCCACATCCGCGACCTCGCTATGATCGACCTGCTCGCCTCCACGGGAATGCGCGTCGGGGAACTCGTACGGCTGAACCGCAGCGATATTGATTTTGAGCGGCGCGAGTGTATCGTGTTCGGCAAGGGGAGCAAGGAGCGCCCCGTCTATTTCGATGCGCGCACAAAGATTCACCTCGTGCGCTATCTGGACAGCCGCATAGACGACAGTCCCGCGCTCTTTGTCTCGCTCCAAAAGCCGCATAAGCGGCTTCAAATCAGCGGCGTAGAGATTCGCCTCCGAACACTCGGGCGACAGCTCGGCATCGCAAAAGTCCACCCACATAAGTTCCGCCGCACGCTTGCAACACGCGCAATTGACAAAGGAATGCCGATTGAACAGGTGCAGCATCTCCTCGGTCACAGCAAGATCGACACGACAATGGCATATGCGATGGTCGATCAAAACAACGTGAAACTCTCTCATCAAAAATATATTGCCTAAGTTTCAAATCACAATTTGTAGAGTTGTTTGGTGATCCGCATCATAGCACTTTATATCCTTACAAAAGAGTCAAGGACTTCACCGAAGTGCGGAGTGGCGGAACACCAAGCCGTAAACAAGAAAGTTATTGGAAAGACGGAGATGTGAGATGGGTAAAGACTACCGAGCTGCGTAATAACGAAATCTATGATACCGAAGAAAAAATAACCACAGAAGCAGTAGAGCACTCTTCTGCAAAAATTGTTCCCCAAGACACCATTTTAATTGCTATGTATGGGCAAGGAAAAACAAGGGGTATGACGGCATATCTGAAGGTTGAAAGCACAACGAATCAGGCTTGTGCTTGTATTTTGCCGACAGAAGGAATCAACCCAAAGTATCTGTGGCGTTTTTTTATCCTGTCATATGAGGAACTTAGGAATTTAGCGCAAGGCGCAGGGCAGCCAAATCTTACAGGAGATATGATAAAAAATTTTTCTGTACTTATGCCGCCCCTCGCCCTACAAAACGAATTTGCCGCCTTTGTCGAACAGGTCGACAAATCGAAATTCGTCTTGGAGAATCTTGCAAAACTCTTAAAAAACTATCATAATGAAGAATATCAACCTCTCGGGATGTAGGAATAACACGGAAGGGAGTACGCGCATGACGAATTTTGACTTCCTAAAGGACGAAAAACAGTTTGCGGCATTTTCGGATGCGTGCATCGAGGCGGAGAAATCCATCAGTGCAAGCCCTGCCCTCTGCGCCCTCGGCGTCAGGAAGAGTGCCGAACTCGCTGTAAAATGGCTCTACTCCGTGGACAGCTCTCTGCATCTGCCGTATAAGGACAATTTCTCTGCGCTCGTCTATAATCCGTCCTTCACCGCCTTTGTCGACCGGAATATCATGAACAGTCTGCGCTTCATCATCAAGCTCGGCAATTTCTCCGCACACACAAGCAAGAAGGTCACATACCGCGAGGCAGTGCTTGCACTGCAAAATTTGTTCGAGTTCATCCTATTTATCAGTTATTGATATGGTTCTTCCTATGAGGATCGCGCGTTTAACGAAACGCTCCTGGCAGACGATACGAAGCAAAGTATATCCTCGCAGGAACTTGCACACCTCAAAGAGGAACTTGAGGCGAAATCTGCCGAGCGCGAAGCCCTCGTGGATGAGATGAAGATTCTACAAGATGAATTAGCGCGGCTGCGGGCACAGAACGCCGCAGAGCGCAGCTACGTCCCCCATGACAAAACGGAGGACGAGACACGCCGCACAATCATCGACATCGACCTTAAGGCGATGGGGTGGACATTCGATGCAGACGTATGCGCGAGGTGCCCGTCATCGGTATGCCCAGCGCCTCGGGCGAGGGCTTCGCTGACTATGTCCTCTATGGGGCGAACCATAAACCGCTCGCCGTCATCGAGGCAAAGAAGACGACCGTCAGCCCCGAGGCAGGCCGCGAACAGGCAAAACTCTATGCTGACTGCCTTGAGCAGATGACAGGACAGCGCCCGCTCATCTTCTACACGAATGGCTATGATACATATTGCTGGGATGATCTCTTCTATCCACCGCGACAGGTGTACTCTATCTTTTCACAGGACGACCTGCAGCGCATCGTCAGCCGCCGCGCACAGGCACAGATGCTCGACCGCATCTCCGTCAATCCTGCCATCACCGACCGTGCCTATCAAAAGGAAGCCATCCACAGCGTCTGTTCGGCATTCCGCAGCTGCAAACGTAAGGCGCTTCTCGTTATGGCGACGGGGACGGGCAAGACGCGCACGGTCATCTCACTCGTGGATGTCCTGCTCTCGGCGGGTTGGGTGACGAATGTCCTCTTTCTCGCCGACCGTACGGAACTGGTGCGTCAGGCAAAGCAGGCGTTCACGGAGCATCTGCCAAATCTCTCTACCTGTAATCTGCTTGAAAAGAACAGCGACAACCCGACGGCACGCACGGTTTTCTCGACCTACCCGACCATCATGAATGCCATCGACGAGATGAAGACGAAGGACGGCACGAAGCTCTTTACGCCGGGGCATTTCGATCTCATTGTAATCGACGAAGCACACCGCAGCATTTTTAAGAAGTACCGCGCAATCTTCCGCTATTTCGATGCGCTGATCATAGGGCTGACAGCAACGCCGAAAACAGACGTGGATCACAACACATACGATTTCTTCGACATGGAAAACGACATGCCGACCTATGCCTATGAGTATGAAACGGCGCTCGCCGAGGTTTATCTCGCGGACTACCGCTGCATCGCGAAGCTGCTCCGCATACCAACGAAAGGCATTACCTACGAGGAGCTAAGCCCCGCACAGCGCGAGCGCTACGAGGATGCGTTCGATGAGGGCGAGGAGCCGCCGGAGATGATTACAGGCGGTGAGATCAACCGCATCTATTTCAATGTGGACACAACGCGTCATGTGATCTCAGATCTAATGGAAAAGGGACTGAAGATTGAGGGCGGCGACAAACTCGGCAAGACGATCATCTTCGCCCGTAACCACAGGCACGCGGAGCACATCGAGAAGGAGTTCAATATCCTCTATCCCCAGTATCACGGGAAATTTGCACGCGTGATCGATCACGCGATTAAGAACCACGAGAAGCTGCTCAATGATTTTCGTGCCCCTGACAAGTTCCCACAGATTGCCATATCTGTCGATATGCTCGACACTGGCATCGACATCCACGAGATTCTAAATCTCGTCTTTTATAAACAGGTCTTTTCCAAGGCGAAGTTCTGGCAGATGTTCGGGCGCGGTACCCGCCTGTGCAAGGATATTTTCGGTGCGGGCGCGGATAAGACGGTATTTTATATCTTCGATTATATGGGGAACTTCGCGTTCTTTTCACAGAATCCAAAAAGCATGGAGAGCACAGATACGGGATCTCTCGCGGAAAAGACATTTGGACTGAAAGTCCGCATCATGCAGGAGCTGCAAGCTTCTGCGTATCAGACGGAGCCGTTTCCCGCATTTCGCGCGGCACTCGCAGCGGAGGTGCATGATGCCGTCACCGCGCTGAACAGGACGCGGTTCGAGGTACGTGCACAGCGCGCGGCAGTCGAAAAGTACGCTGCTCCCGCCGCACTCGAAGCGCTCGACATTGGTTCCTCTGAGGAAATCATCACCTGCCTCGCGCCGCTCATTCCCGCCGCCGGCGACGACGAGAGTGCACGGTGGCTCGATGTCATCCTCTATCGAATGATGCTCGCGCACGCATCGCATGAGACGCCTGCCTACGAGCGTTCAGCGAAGATGGTGCAGAACATCGCTGTGCGGCTCGATGGCAAGATGGCGATTCCACAGGTAAAGGCACAGGCGGAAATGCTCGCTGAGATTCGTACCCCCACATTTTGGAAACATGTCAATCTCCCGCAGATCGACCGCATCCGCCGTGACCTACGCGGGCTGATGCAGTATTTGCGCACAGAGATCCGAACAAAGGAAATCAACATTACGGATGAGATCATCTCGGAGCAGATTGGCACGCGCCTCACGAAGATCACAGCGCTCGAAGGATACTATGAGCGTGCAAACCGCTATGTGAAGGAAAACGAAAGTCATCCGTTCCTCACGAAGCTGCGGAACAATATCCCGCTTTCACAGGAGGAATGGGCGGCGCTTGAGCATATTTTCTGGGACGAAATTGGCACGAAAGATGAATACAACAATATGGTGCGGAGCGCGATGAATGCGGATTCCGCTCCGCCTGCCTCCCTCGGTACATTCGTCCGCTCGCTGACGGGACTGTCCGCAGAGGCTGCCTGCACTGCCTTCTCGGAGTTCCTCGACACTGCGCTCTACAACGAGGAGCAAATCGCCCTCATCCGGAGCATTATGGAGTGGGTCATGAAGAACGGTACGATGGAGGTCGAAGAACTGAAGAACGTCAAGAACTTTGGCGGTGCGAAAATTGTCGAGGTCTTTCATGGCAATACCAAAACACTCCAAGCCATCGCCCGTGTCCTGAGCAACATCAAGACGAATGCCGCGCCGACAGCAGCCTAATAAATCACTGCTAAGATGCGTCAACATGAGGCGGCTGTATGTATCAGTGCTTCCATAAATCCTGCCGGCGGCTCACGCACGGCTGCAATGTCAAATGGCTGCTGCACGAAGTCTTTCCTTCGCGCAGCAGCCATTTTCACGCACTGCCCTCACGCTTTCCCATACAGATGAACCATCAGTACTCCGTCCTTGTACTCACCGATGTAAACATCCTTCAGCTCACAGCCCGCCGTGCGCAGTTCGGCGTTGAGCCAAACGCGGTCTTTTTCCACCAGTTCGAGAACATCCTCGTCCACCTGTCCGTCGAGGATGAGCGGATAGCGTGCGTTCTGTTCACCGTACTGGATGACGGTGAGCTGTCCGTTCGGTTCGAGCACGGCACGCTTCACATCTCCCACATAGTAGACGCCCGCCATGCGGAGTTTCAGCGTAATGTCATGCGCGAGCAGTCCGTGCCGCATACACTCATCCATGATGAGTTTCCCGCGCTCAATCAGGATGGTCGGTTTGCCGTCCACGAAGTCTTTGACCACGACGCTGTTCGCCTTGAGATATTTCAAAATCAGCACGAGCATCGTCCACGCGATGAGCACGAGGA
>ERZ773099.2887-NODE-2887-length-11488-cov-8.414939_pt1 | contig 11488 bp, 11 predicted proteins | sample MGYA00511120_ERZ773099 | MGnify/ENA primary metagenome ERZ773099 (study PRJEB29015, sample SAMEA2738012) | human oral metagenome | biome: human oral; feature: human-associated habitat; material: dental | place: China | collected 2104 ... | reverse complement strand
TCCAAAGGGACTCGTCCCTTTGGTGGGTCCAGGGCGAAGCCCTGGAGTCTTTCCGTGCGGCATCATTGAGCACTGGGGCAGGGAGGGAACGGCGTGAACGAGAAGGAGAGGCTTCTTGGGGTACTCGGCGGGAAGGCGATTCCCGAGGTGCCCTGCATCTGTCCCGGCGGGATGATGAACGCCATCGTCGTCGATCTGATGGACCGGTGCGGCATCGCCTGGCCGGAGGCCCACACGGACCCGGTCATGATGGCGGAGCTCGCCAGGGCGGTGTACGACCATGAGATGTTCGAGAACTACGGGGTGCCCTTCTGTATGACCGTCGAGGCGGAGACCCTGGGCGCCCCGGTCGACATGGGGAACCGGGAGTGCGAACCGCACGTCTCGGGCTACGTCATCGGCGGGGTGGAGCGGTGGGCGGAGCTCCCGGAGCCCGACCTGGGCCGGGGGCGGGCCCGCGTCGTCATCGAGGCCATCGAGCGGCTCAAGCGGACGGGGAAGGAGGGCGTCCCCATCATCGGCAACCTGACGGGCCCCCTCAGCCTGGCGACGTCGCTGGCGGACCCCATCGATTTCTACAAGTCCCTCCGGCGCAAAAACGAGGCCGCCCATGCCCTGATGCGGAGGGTGACGGACATGCTGACGGCGTTCGGCACGGCTCAGGCCGCCGCCGGGGCCGACGTCCTGGCGATCTCCGACCCCAGCGGGACGGGCGAGATCCTGGGCGCACGGTACTTTCGGGAGTTCGCCGTCCGGTACCTCAACGATTTGATCCGCGGGGTGCGCTGCGCGTTTCCCGACATGCGCTTCATCGTCCACATCTGCGGGCAGATGAAGAACGTCTTCTCCGAGCTGAGCGCGGTGGAGGCGGACGCCTTCAGCTTCGACGCGATGGTGAACCTGCGCGAGGCACGGGAGCACCTCGCGCCCCGCAAGGTTATGGGCAACGTCAGCTCCTTCGGCCTGGCCTTCGCCTCGGAGGAGAAGGTCCAGGCCATGGCCCGCACCGCCCTCAACATGGGGTCCGACATCCTGGCTCCGGCCTGCGGCCTGGGCACGCGGTCGGACATCCGTTCCATCCAGGCCCTTTTGAGGGCGGCCAAGAGGAATCGGGAGGAGGACGCCCTCTTATGCACGATTTGATTCCATTTCTCAATCATCCGCATGCTTCGTTGTTTTTGCTCACCTTGCTCGACGTACCTTCATGTACGCCTTCGCGGCGGTTCGCAAAAGCCGCCTCGCCTACGAATGATTTAGAAACGGAATGAGGGAGCCAGACATGGAACTTACTCTCAAAGAGAGTTCAAAACAAGACCTTTCTCTCTCCGTCGTACCGGGCGAGACGCTTCTGACGGCGCTGCGGGGCGCGGGGCTGCCGATCAACGCGGCCTGCGGAGGGCGCGGGACGTGCGGCAAGTGCAGGGTCCGGGTCCTCGGGGGCGAGGCGGGACCCGTCTCCGAGGGGGAGCGGCGCTTCCTCTCCGAGAAGGACCTGGCCGACGGCGTGCGCCTGGCCTGCTTCGTCCGGCCGGAGGCGGACCTCGACGTCCAACTCTTCGACGCGCAGGAGAAGGGCCACCCGATTCTGACGGACGGGTTCGTCCCCGACTTCGTCTTCGATCCGCCCCTGCGGCGGGAGAGTATCGCCCTGGAGCCGGCGTCCCTGGAGGCCCCCCTATCGCTGGACGAACGTCTGGCCGGGGCGGCGGGCCTGGAGGAGGTCCCCCTTGCCGTCCTGCGGCGTCTTCCCTCCGAGGAAACGCGCTTCTCCGTCCTGACCCACGACGGGGAGTTCCTCACGGCGGAGCCCGAGGGAAAGGACGGGGAGGAGGGGGTCTTCGCGGCGGCGGTGGACATCGGGACGACCACGGTCGTCGTGTCGCTCATCGACATGGGGACGGGGCGGGAGCTGGGCAGCGCCTCCGACGTCAACCCGCAGAAGGAGCACGGGCAGGACGTCCTGACCCGGATCACCTGGGTCCAGGAGGTCGGGATGGAGGCGGTCCTGCAGATGCAGCGCGAGATCGTCCTGAAGCTGGAGGAGCTGCTCCTCTCCATCTGCGGGAAGCACGCGGTCCCGCCCCGGCGGGTGTTTCAGCTCAGCGTCGGCGCGAACGCGACCATGACGCACCTCCTGCTGGGCGCCGACCCCCGCTCCATCGGATTGTCCCCCTACGCGCCCCAGCTGCGGCGCGCCCGGTACGAACGGGCCTCGGACCTGGGGTTCACCCGCATCCATCCGGACGCCCGGGTCCTCTGCCTCCCGCAGATCTCCTCGTTCGTCGGGGGGGACATCGTCGCCGGGATCGTCACGGCGGACCTGACGGAGGCGAAGGACAACGTCCTGTTCATCGACATCGGGACGAACGGCGAGATGGTCCTGTCGCGGAGGGGGGAGCTCTTCGCCGCGTCCTGCGCGGCGGGGCCGGCCCTCGAGGGGATGAACATCAGCTGCGGGATGCGCGCCCAGGAGGGGGCCGTCGAGGAGGCGGCCCTGAAGGACGGGCGTCTCTCCCTCACGGCCATCGGGGGAAGGGAGCCCATCGGCCTCTGCGGCAGCGGGATCCTGGCCGTCGTCCGGGAGTTCCTTGCGGCCGGCCTGATCACGAGCCGCGGCAACATCGCACGGGCGGAGGAGGCGCCTCCCGAGCTGCGCCATCTCATCGGCGCGTCGGAGGGCAAGCGGAGCCTCGTCCTTCGCGAGGGGGACACGCCCCTGGTCCTGACGCAGAAGGACGTGCGCCAGATCCAGCTGGCCAAGGGGGCCATCCTGTCCGGGGCCCTCTGCCTGATCGAGGCGGCGGGGCTGACGCCGGACGCGGTGGACCGGGTCGTCATCGCGGGACAGTTCGGAAAGCACCTGGCCCCGGAGAGCCTGGTCGGCGCGGGGCTGCTCCCCGCCTCCTTCGGGGACCGGATTCACTACATCGGCAACTCCAGCAGGACGGGGGCCTACCTCTCCCTGGTCTCGCGGGAGCATCACCGGAGGATGACCCGGGACATCCGCGGGGTTCGCTACATCGAGCTGAGCGTGCTCCCCGGCTACGAGCGGACGTTCGCCGAGGCGCTGCTGTTCCGCTGAAGCGCCGCTGTTTCGTTGATAAGGGAGGGGAGGACATGAAGATCTATCAATGCAAGTCGCAGGACACGCCGAGCCTCGTCCCCATCCTGGAGGAACTGGGGATGAGCTACGAGGAGACCCTGAAGGACGGGGCGGCCATGGCGCGGGCGGCGGAGAGGGCGCGGGATGCAAGCGGCATGAATCACGTCGTCGTTCCGCTGTCGGAGTGTCTGATGACGGCCTGTCTCGGAACGGCCATCACCTGGGACCCGGAGCTGGGGGACCGGGTGTCGAAGGAGGTCTTTTCCGACTGGTCGGAGGTGGAGTCCTTCCGGCCCGAGTCCATTCGGCGTGAGCTGCTGGACCCCCTCTTCGAGGCTGTCGGGATTCTGAAGGAACGGGGGGCCAAGGTCGTCGTCGGCGCGACGGGGCCCATCGCCCTGCTCTCGGGGCTTCTCCCGACGGAGGCGGTCTACCGGGCCATGCCGAAGCGGAAGGAGCCCTTCCCGAGGCTTTTGGGCATCGTCGAGGACTTCATCTCGGAGTACATCGCGCGGGTGGACGCCCTCGGGCCGGAGCTCATCTACCTGGCGGATTCCGTCGGATCCCTGGACCTCGTGGGGCCCCGCCTGTTCCGTCAGGTCTCCGGGCCCAGCTACCTGCGGGTTCTGGAGCGCGCGGAGGGGCTTGCGACGCCCATCTACATGTGCCCCAAGAACATGACGTCGCTCTTCTCCGTGGGCTTCCTTGAAAGGGCCGAGGACGGGAACCTCTGCGCGGGGCCCTGCCTGGCCCGGAAGTTTACGGAGCTGCGCTACGGAAGGTGCCGGATCGCCCAGGGGGCGGAGATGGCCTAAAGGGCGGAAGGACGAGCCGTCATCGATTTTTTCGGCAAGGACAGAGAATAAAGGAGTGTGCGAAGGATGAGTCAGGCGACGCAAGGCGGGCCCGATCGGCTCAAGGTTTCCATCTCGATGGGGGAGACGGCCATCACGCTCTTCGGCGTGAACACGAAGGACTACTACTTTAACTCGGACGTCATGGCCGACGTCGAGGCCCAGTTCTGGGAGAAGTTTCAGCCGGACGGCGCGAGCATCTCACTCACGCTGAGGGGCATGGCGGAGGCCATGGGCTCCGAGATGCTCTATAAAAACCACTGCATCCCCAGCGTGAAGGTGCCGCGGGTCCGCGAACCGAAGGACGTGTATGACCTCAGGGTCCCCGACCCCCTGAAGGACGGGCGGCTGCCCATCGTGCTGGACGCCCTGGTCAAGCTGAAGGAGAGGCTGGACGGCAAGTCGGGCGTGGGGGCCGGGATGGCCGGGCCGGTCAGCGTCGCCATCGCCGTCTGCGGCGCGGAGAACTTCCTGCGCTGGACGCGCCGCCACCCCGACGAGATCCGGCACATGATGGAGATCATCACGGAGGGGAACAACCGGTACATCGACGAGCTGGGCAAGCGGGGGATCGTCGGGCTCTCCTTCTCGGACCCCGTGGCCTCGACGGACCTCCTGGGCCACAAGCAGTTCCTCGAGTTCTCGCTTCCCTACTTCACCGAGAACGTGCAGCACGGCGGCAAGGTGCTGGGGAAGTATCCCGGCACCCACATCTGCGGGCACACCAGGGGGATCTGGGAGGACATCGTGGGGGCGGGGATCTCGTCCTTCAGCGTCGACAACGTGGAGGACCTGGCGGAGGCCAAGGAGGTCATGGGGAGCAGCGTCGTCCTCATCGGGAACGTCCCTCCGGTCAACGTCCTGAACCTGGGCAAGGAGGAGGACATCAAGAGGTCCGTGGCGGAGTGCATCCTGAAGGCCCACGACTCCCCCAAGGGGTACGTCCTCGGTTCCGGCTGCCAGGTGCCGCTCTTCACCCCCGCGGAGAACGTCGAGGCGTACGTCCGGTGGGGCAAGGAGCTGGGGAAGCTGCCCATCGACACGGAAAGGCTGAAGCGCATTGTGGAGGAGTCGCCCCAAAACCACGGATAAAAGCAGATCGCCTGACAGGGACTGTTTGTGCTGGATTGCCAAGCCCAACGCAGCGGCCCAGGTCCACGGGCAAGGTTTTTAACATGAAGCAGGGACAGGCCTTGCGGTCAACCATGGTGCCAGCCCCCCGCTCCACGGAACGGTGTCCGCCTCCCAGGCTCCGCCGTAGGGCCCCCTGCTCAACTTCTTTCGGTCGAAGCACAATGAAAACGGGTTTCTCTGACAGACCCCGACCAGTGTACGAAGACCCTGTGTATTTTCTCGCTCTGTTGTTATAAAATAATGACAAGTCATACTCCTTCCACAGAGTTTTTAGGGGAAGGGGCGACTCCGGGTGACCGTCTCCCTCGCTGTTGAGGATCGTAAACTCCTTTACCGCGAAGGACTGCCACTCGGATGAAACTGCCAGGCGCCCAGCATCGGTGCCCCGCTTCCCGGGCACTGCGCACGCTGTTCGTCTGTTTTTTATCTTCGTTCATCCCCCTGTTGTTGCCTTTTAGTATGGTGAATCCAAGTGTCTGCTCGATGCAATCCAGGAATGGAGGTCTTGAAGAAAATGGCAAAGATGAGCGACTATGCGGGAGCCAGCCCCCGTGAGGTGCGGCAGATGATCCGTGAAGGCAAGTGGGATCGGCCCACCTCCGGTATGTGTGCCGGACACGTACAGGCTAACCTGGTGGTGCTGCCCAGGGACCTTGCCTACGATTTCCTGGTCTTCGCCCAGAGAAACCCCAAGCCCTGCCCCATCCTGGACGTGACGGAGCCCGGTGAGACGGAGCCGCGCCTCATTGCGCCGGGGGCGAACATCGCGACGGACATCCCGCGCTACCGCGTGTGGGAGAAGGGGAAGTGCGTGGACGAACCCACGGACGTGACGAAGTACTGGAAGAGGGACCTGGTGGGCTTCCTGGTGGGGTGCTCCTTCTCCTTTGAGGGGGCGCTGCTCCAGGCGGGGATCGGCGTTCGCCACATTGAGTGCGACTGCAACGTCCCCATGTACATCACGAACATCCAGTGCCGTCCGGCGGGGCAGTTGAAGGGGCCTATGGTGGTCTCCATGCGCCCCATCCCCCACGCTCAGGTCCCCAAGGCCGTGCTCTGCACGGGACGCTTCCCCTCCGTTCACGGCGCCCCCGTCCACATCGGGGACCCCTCGGCCATCGGCATTGCCGACGTTACGAAGCCGGATTTCGGCGACGCAGTGGATATCCGCAGGGGGGAGACCCCCGTTTTCTGGGCCTGCGGCGTGACGCCCCAGGCGGCCATCATGGCGGCCTGTCCGGAGTTTGCCATCACCCACTCCCCAGGCCACATGTTCATCGCCGACCCCATGGACAGCGACTACGCCGTATTCTAGGGGGGCAGGACGGCCTTCGGTCGTTTGCGCATATCACACTATATGGGAGGTAACCACATGGAACAGAAGAGCAATAAGGGGACGCTGCAGGTTCTGTTGGGCGCAGCCTTCCTCATGGCCACCTCGGCCATCGGGCCGGGGTTCCTCACCCAGACGACGGTATTCACCCAGCAGCTTCTGGCCGCGGCAGGCTTCGCCATCCTCGCCACCATCATCGTGACGACCATCGTGCAGCTCAACATCTGGCGCATCCTCTGCGTCTCCGGCCTCCGGGCACAGGACGTGGCCAACAGGGTCCTGCCGGGGCTGGGGTACTTCTTGGCCTTCGCGGTGGCCCTGGGCGGACTCGCCTTCAACGTGGGCAACGTGGGCGGCGCGGCCCTGGGGCTCAACACGATGCTGGACCTTCCGCTGCCTTACGGCGCAGTGATCAGCGCGGCCATCGCCGTCTTCATCTACCTGAACAAGGACCTGGGCAAGGCCATGGACTACTTCACCCAGATCCTGGGCGTCCTGATGATCGCCCTGATGTGTTACGTGGCCGTGAAGGCCGCGCCGTCCCTTGACGTAGTGGCCAGGGGAACCCTTGCCCCCGAAACGATCAACTGGATGGTGATCCTGACCCTCATCGGTGGCACGGTGGGCGGGTACATTTCTTTCTCCGGTGCGCACCGCCTGCTGGACGCCGGCATCAGAGACGTGAAGGACGCCACCAGGGCAGCGACTAATGGGGTCCTCGTCACCTCGATCATGCGCATCCTGCTGTTCCTCGCGGTCCTGGGCGTGGTGTACGTTGCAGCCGGCGAAGATGCGGTTGTGTTGGACAAGAATAACCCGGCGGCGGACGCGTTTTTCAGAGGCGCCGGCGAGATCGGGCGGCGGATGTTCGGCGTCGTGCTTTGGGCGGCTGGCGTCACCTCCGTCATCGGCGCCTCCTACACCTCGGTCTCCTTCCTCCGGACGCTCTTCAAGGTCATTGACCGGAACTACCGCTGGTGGATGATCGGCTTCATCTGCGTCTCCACGGCCATCAACGTCCTGGTGGCCAGGCCCGTGGCGCTTCTCATTCTGGCCGGGGCCATCAACGGCCTCATCCTGCCCCTGGCCCTGGGTTCCATCCTGCTGGGCGCATACAAGAAGGAAGTTGTGGGCAACTACCGCCACTCCATCCTCCTCACCCTCACCGGCTGGGCTGTGGTGGCCTTCACGCTGTGGATGGGCGTCCAGGCGCTCCCCAACATCATGAAGATCTTCAACAGCTAATTGATGCATGGGGAAGGGCGCGTTTCCGACCCTCCCCCATGTGTGACCTCATCTGGAGGTGACTGACATGGACGCAAAGATTCTTCCGGCGGGGGAGACGTGTCTGTTCGTGGACTTCGGCGAGAAGATCGACATGGAGATCAACAGGCACGTCCAGGCCATCAAGCGGGCGCTGCTGGACCGTCCCTTTAAGGGGATGAAGGAGCTTGTGCCCACCTATCGCTCCCTTTCCGTGTACTTTGACCCGCTTACCGTGGACCTGCCGGCGCTGAAGAAGCGCCTGGAGCAGGAGCTTGAGGGCGCCGGCCCCGCGGACTCGGCCAGCACCACGGAGGTGTGCGTTCCCGTGTTCTTCGGCGGCGAGTTCGGTCCGGACCTGGGCGATGTTGCATCGCACACAGGCCTCAGCGAGGACGAGGTGGTGCGGCGCTACAGCGAGTCGCCCCTCTATTGTTTCATGAACGGCTTCACCCCTGGCTTCCCCTACCTGGGGGGCATGGACCCTTCGCTGGAGACACCACGGCTCAAGACGCCTCGGGAGCTCATTCCGGCCAACAGCGTGGCCATTGGAGGCGCCCAGGCCGGAGCCTACTCCATCGCCAGCCCCGGTGGCTGGCGTATCATCGGTCGCGTGCCCTACGATCTCTACGACGCCGGTCGTGAACCCGCCGTGGCCATCCAGGCTGGAATGTGGGTCCATTTCTATCCGGTGACCATGGAGCGCTACAGGGAGATTGAGGCGGAGGCCAAAAGCGGCGCCTACAGGGTTGAGTACCGTGAGAGGGGGGCGGCGAGATGAGGCTCGTGATTCAAAAACCGGGGACGCTGACCACCGTGCAGGACCTTGGCCGCTGGGGGCACCAGGCGCTTGGAATGCCCGTCAGCGGCGCCATGGATGCGCCTGCTCTGGCCCGAGGCAACCTGCTGCTGGGCAACCCGGCGGGGGCCGCGGCCCTTGAAGTCACCCTGATGGGGCCTACGGTCCTCTTTGAGGACGGCGAAGGGGCCGTCGCCATCACGGGCGGGGACCTTGCTCCCAGGCTGAATGGCGCGCCTGTTGCCAACTGGACGGTCGTAGCGGTCCGGGAGGGCGACGTCCTATCCTTCGGTGGCATGACCGGCAAGGGGTGCCGTGCCTACCTCTGCGTGGCCGGCGGGATTGACGTCCCCCTGGTGATGGGGAGCCGCAGCACCTACATGAAGGCCGGCACCGGAGGCTTCGAGGGACGTAAGCTGGCGGCGGGGGACGCGCTGCCGGTGGGGGAGCCCTGGGTCCTGTGGCGTTACACGGCGGGAGTCGGCTGTCCGGAGGACCTGCGCCCCGACTATGCGCCAAACGCTCCGCTGCGGACGGTCCTGGGGCCGCAGGATTCCTACGTCAAACCCGATGGCGTCAAGACCTTCTTCGAGGCGGAGTACAAGGTGGCCGCCTCGGCGGACCGCATGGGGTATCGCATGGAGGGGGACGCCGTCATCGAGCACGTGAAGGGCCCGGACATCGTTTCGGACGGAATTCCCATGGGGGCGGTGCAGATCCCCGGGCAGGGCCTCCCCATCGTGATGATGGCGGACCGCCAGACCACGGGGGGGTACGTCAAGATTGGCGTGGTCCACGCCTTTGACGTGGCCCGCCTGAGCCAGCGCGTCCCCGGCGCAGCGGTGCGTTTCACACAGATATCTCAGGAGGAGGGCATCGAGATATCCAGGCGGGAGGCGGCGGCGCTGAAGGCGCTTCAGAAGTACGTGACGGAGTCTGCGGTCGCTGCGGCGAAGGCGTCCCGTGGGCTGGGGAGGAGGGCGTCCGGGGCCATGAAGGTACGGGTGGACGGGGTGGAACACACCGTCACCTGGGAGAGACTTTCCTGAATAGAGGAGTGATGACCTGATGCCTTACAAGGTGGATTTGAACAGCGACCTGGGCGAGAGCTTTGGCGCCTGGAAGATGGGCATGGACGAGGACGTGCTGACCTTCGTCTCATCCGCCAACGTGGCCTGCGGGTTCCACGCGGGCGACCCGCTGGTGATGAAGAACACGGTAGCCGCGGCCAGGGCCGCCGGCGTGGCCGTAGGGGCCCACCCAGGTTACCCGGACGTGGTGGGCTTTGGTCGGCGCGGCATGGTCTGCTCGGCGGACGAACTGTACACGGACGTGCTGTATCAGGTGGGGGCCCTGAAGGCCTTTTGTGAGGCCGCTGGGCTGAAGCTCCAGCACGTGAAGCCCCACGGCGCCATGTACAACAGCGCGGCCAAGAAGCTGGAAGAGGCCATGGCCATCGCCCAGGCCGTGAAGGACGCTGGGGACGGCATCATTCTTATGGGGCTGGCGGGGTCCAAATTCGACGAGGCGGCGGAGAAGCTGGGCATCCCCTACGCGGCGGAGGCCTTCGCGGACCGGGGCTACATGAACGACGGCTCCCTGGTGCCGCGCAGGATGGAGGGGGCCTTCGTCAAGGACGTGGAGGTCGCGGCCAGGCGCGTAATCCGCATGGTGAAGGAAGGGGTGGTGGAGGCCGTCGATGGAACGGTGGTCAGGCTGAAACCCCAGTCCATCTGCCTGCATGGCGACTCCCCAACGGCCGTGCAGATGGCCCGGACGCTCCGCGCCCGCCTGGAGGAGGCCGACATCGAGATCGCCCCCCTGAAGTAGGGATGCGGGGAGTGGGGCGGTATAATTAAGGAAACACGACTTTTTAGGAGGGACTCTTTTATGATTACGGTCAACGCTATGGGGAAGGCCTGTCCGGAGCCGGTCATTATGACGAAGGCGGCGCTGGAGAAGGGAGCGACGGAGCTGGAGGTCCTGGTGGACAACGCCGTCGCCGCCTCGAACGTCACGCGCCTCCTGGAGGGGCAGGGGTTCCAGGTGGAGCGTCGGGAGAATGCCAGCGAGTTCAGGCTGACCGGCCGGAGGGATGGTGCGGCCGTTGCCGCAGCCCCCGTTTCGGCCTCCTGCCCGCAGGGTGGCGCCCGCCTCGCCGTCTTGGTCACGGGCAAGACCCTGGGGCGCGAGGACAAGGAGCTGGGCGAGGTCCTGATCAAGGGTTTTATGGGTACGCTCTCGAAACTCGAGACGCCGCCCGCGGTGCTGGCCCTCATGAACGAGGGGGTCAAGCTGGCCCTGCCGGAGGCCTCCACCTGCGACCACCTGAAGGACCTGGAGAAGGCGGGCACGCGGGTCCTGGTGTGCGGGACCTGCACGAACCACTTCGGGGTCACCGAGCAAGTCGGCGTGGGGACGGTCTCCAACATGTTCGAGATCCTTGAAGCCGTTACGGGCGCGGACAGGATTCTGAGTGTCTAACGAACGATAGGGCGCGCGTCGAGGGACCGGCTCTCGCGTTCCTCGTGATGCAGGGATATTCATGGAGTGCCTGACGTCGATGCTGCAGGGCCGGGGGCTTCCTATTCCATCGGTCGGGCTCGACGAGGGGGTCCAGGAAACGCTGTCCTGGAAGGAGCTACTGAAGAGGCTGCGCGGCGGTGCGGCGAGGCTGTGAAGTGTGAGGAAGAACACCACCCCAGCTCGTTGTACCGTAGATAACCTGAGGTCCTGTGTGGTGATGTTGCTTACCCTCTCAACTCCTGCGGGGCACACCCAGGCTTCAGCAAGAAACAAAGGGGGACGCCGGTCAGGCGTCTCCCTTTGTCCTCAAACGCCTTGCGGCTACTTTGTCCCATCAGGACGGAGGAAGGGGCCTTTCCAGATCAGGTGGCTCCAATCCTCTGGATAGGTCTTATACTCCATGTTGGTGCCGTTCAGGCAGTATTTGGCAAAAAGACGATTGCCAAGTTCGTTCCATCCTTTGTGGCGTTTGATGG
>ERZ773099.2886-NODE-2886-length-11490-cov-3.635418_pt1 | contig 11490 bp, 10 predicted proteins | sample MGYA00511120_ERZ773099 | MGnify/ENA primary metagenome ERZ773099 (study PRJEB29015, sample SAMEA2738012) | human oral metagenome | biome: human oral; feature: human-associated habitat; material: dental | place: China | collected 2104 ... | reverse complement strand
TCTGCTGCCGTGAAGCGCCACCACAAGCGCCTGCGCAGCCAGATGCTGCCCAAGAAAAAATACTGATCCCCCCGGGTCATCCCCCCGGTTCAGTCTTTTTTGACACAGGCTGCTGTGTGCCGGTGCATGTCCGTGAGGGCTGCGCTGGCGTATGGCAGCCGTGCCGTTCTCTGTCGTTTTCATATTCCTCACTGCACGGGTTCCTGAACAGCCCGTGGATAGCCCCATGAATGCAGCTGCTGATCTCAAAACGCGTATCGATGCCGACATGAAGGCGGCCATGCGGGCGCGCGAGAAGGTGCGTCTGGGTGCATTGCGGCTGCTGCTGGCCGCCATCAAGCAGAAGGAAGTCGATGAGCGCATCACGCTCGACGACACCCAGGTGCTTGCCATCATCGAGAAACTCTCCAAGCAGCGGCGAGACTCGATCGAGCAGTTCGAAAAGGCCGGCCGTACCGAACTGGCCGAACAGGAGCGCGCCGAACTGGCCGTGCTCGACACCTACCGTCCCGCCCAGGCCGACGAGGCGCAGATCAGCGCCGTCATCGAGGCCGCCATGGCAGAAACCGGCGCCACCGGCATGGCCGACATGGGCAAGGTGATGGCCATCGTCAAGGCCAGGCTGGCAGGCCAGGCCGATCTCGCTGCCGTGTCCGCCCGGGTCCGTGCCCGGCTGGCCGCCTGAGCGCGCCCGTCTGGCGCACACTCTTCGCCCCATGAAGGTTTGATCCCGCAATCGTTCATTCAGGAGCTGCTGACCCGCGTCGACATCGTCGATGTGGTGGGTCGGTCTGTCAAACTGAAGAAGGCGGGTGCCAATTACCAGGGGCTGTGTCCTTTTCACAACGAAAAGACGCCTTCCTTTTCCGTCTCGCCCACCAAGCAGTTTTACCACTGTTTCGGCTGCGGCGCCCATGGCTCGTCCATCAACTTCCTGATGGAGCACTTCGGCATGGGCTTCGTCGAGGCCGTGCACGAACTGGCCCGCGACGCCGGGCTGACCGTGCCCGAAGACAACTCCCGCGAGGGGCGTGATGCCGCCCAGAAGGCCAGTCAGCAGCTGGCGCTGTCGCAATGGATGGACCGGGCCGCCGCCTACTACCGCCTGCGGCTGAAGGAAACCCCGGCGGCCATCCAGTACCTGAAGGACCGGGGCGTGAGCGGCGAGACGGCCAAGCGCTTCGGGCTGGGCTATGCCCCGGCCGGCTGGCGCAACCTCGAGGGGGTGCTGCCCGACTATGCCGCGGAAGACGCCGAGCGGGCCGGGCTGGTGATTGCCGGTGACGAAGGCAGGCGCTACGACCGCTTCCGCGAGCGGGTGATGTTTCCCATCCGCAACCCGCGCGGGCAGATCATCGGCTTTGGTGGTCGCGTGATGGGGGCTGGTGAACCCAAGTACCTGAACTCCCCCGAAGGCCCGCTGTTTTCCAAGGGCCACGAACTCTACGGCCTGTACGAGGCGCGCGAGGGCATTCGCGAAACCGGCCGGGTGCTGGTGGTGGAAGGGTACATGGACGTGGTGATGCTGCACCAGTACGGCTGCACCTATGCCGTGGCCACGCTGGGTACGGCCACGACGGCCGTGCACATCACCAAGCTGCTGCGCCAGGCCGACCGCATCGTCTTTGCCTTCGACGGTGACAGCGCCGGTCGCCGTGCGGCATGGCGTGCGCTGGAGAACGCACTGCCGGTGCTGTCCGACACCAAGCAGCTGGATTTTCTGTTCCTGCCGCCCGAGCACGACCCCGACAGCTTCGTGCGCGAGGAAGGGCTGGAGGCTTTCGAGGCGCTGGTGCGCGATGCGCTGCCGCTGTCGTCCTTCCTGCTCAAGGAGCTGGCCAGCCGGGGCGACATCACCACCCCGGAGGGGCGTGCACGCATGCAGGCCGAGCTGAAACCGCTGGTGCTGCAGATGCCCGACATTGCGCTGCGCACCCAGATTCTCGTGGACATGGCGGGCCGGCTCGGGCTGCACACCGAAGAACTGGCCTCCTATGTGGGCCTGCAGCTGGCACGTCCTGCCGCACCGTCGGGCCGCAGTGGCCAGGGGCGGAATTTCGGCGGCGCAGGGGGCCATGCGCGCGCCGGCAACGATTACGGTGCGCGCCAGGCTGGTCGGAGCGGTGCTTCGCGCAGCGATGGACGCTGGGGCGGTGCCGCCCAGGGGGCTGGATTTCAGGGCGCTGGTTCCCATGGTGCCCATGGTGACGCCTCTGGCGCTGACCCGTACGGGCGCGGAACCCATGCAGGCGGAAACCGTTCTGGCAGTGGCCATGGCGGATGGACGCGCGAGGGGGGCGCAGGCCGCCCGGATGGAGGGCGTGCCGGTGCAGGGGATGGACGCTGGGGAGGCGCTGTCCAGGGGGCTGCTGGTCATGATGCTGGCCGCCGTGGGGACTACGGTGATGGCAGCCGGGGGGCAGATGCCGCCGGCCGGGACCGGAACTTCGGCAGCAGGGCAGGTCGCGATGGCGGTTTCGCCGGTCGTTCCGGGTTTTCCGCTTCGGGGCCGGGGGGCGCCGGGGGCGGCCGTCTGCGCCCGACACCCACCACGCTGGTGCAGCGTGTCTGCCTGCTGCTGGCCTACTACCCGGCGCTGGCGCAGGAGCCGCTGGAAGACGAAAACCTGCTGCCGCAGCGCCTGCTGGACTGGCGGGCGCGGCTGGCCGGGCTGCCGGTGGGGGCGCACTTTGCCTCGGTGCTGGCCGGTGTGCGGGAAGAATCGCCCGCACAGGCCGCCTTCATCGAGCAGCTCGACGAGAAGGACGCGGGCGTGATGGCCAGCATGGGCTACGACGAAGCCCAGAAGGATTACTTCAATGCCCTGGACCGGCTGCGGCTGGACCAGGCCCGGCACGAACTGGTGCGGGCCGTCAGCCAGGGCCTTGATGAACCGGGGGTACGAACCCGATATGAGGAACTGACGGCTGTGATCAAGCGCTTATCCGAGCGGGGAGCGGGCTGATATGATTAGAGTTTCTTCATATTGGGGCAGGTCCGTGCCCGTTCGCAGGCATGGCGTGCAGGCCACGGGGCACACGCCGGCCTGCGGGGTGCTTCGCCGGTGCCTGCGCACGGCCCGCGGACCGGGCCGGCCGGGGCCCGGCATCGTGGGCGCAGACCGGTATGCGGCTCCGCGGGCAGTACAGGCGGCCGAAGGCGTCTTCTTCGGTAACGGACAATGAACCTCACCCCGGCGGTGAGTCATCGAGGTTAGGGAGCAGGCGGGCAGCACGGTTTCCGGAAGATCCGGAACCGGCGGGCTGCCCGGAGGCTCGAACAGGCAAGGCGGAAATCAACGTGGCAAAAGACTCTGACAAAACTGCAACCCAGGAAGAAGTGACCGGCGCAGCCGCACCGGCCGCCGAGGGCGCCGAAGCCAAACCGGCGAAGAAGGCCAGGGCCGAAAAACCGGCCAAGAAGGCCGCCAGCAAGACCGTCAAGGCCGAGAAGGCCGAAAAGACCGACAAGGCCGCGAAGGCTGATGGCGCCGAGGCTTCCGACGGTGAGGAAAAGGCCGCAAAGCCGAAGGCCAGCCGTGCGAAGAAGGCCGATGGCACCAAAAAGCCGGCCAAAAAATCAGCCAGCAAGAAAAAGGCTGCGGCGAAGCCGGCGGCCGGCGGTGAACTGGATGATGATGACGGCTTCGAGGACGGTGGCGACTACGACGTGATCTCCACCGACGACGGCGACAGCGACGGTGACGATCTGGACGGCGTGGATGAAGGCGTGGACGAGGTGCCTGCCGCGCCGGCCAAGGGCCGCTCGCGCGACAAGCGCTCGAAGGAAAAGGCGCTCATCAAGGAAGCGCTGGCCAGCGTCAAGCAGGGCGTGACCGAAGAGGAAATGGAAGCGCGCCGCAGCCGTCTGCGCCAGCTGATCAAGCTGGGCAAGGAGCGGGGCTTCCTCACCTACGCCGAGATCAACGACCACCTGCCCGAAGGGCTGACCGAGGTCGAGGCCATCGACCAGATGATCGGCACCTTCAGTGACATGGGCATCTCGGTGTACGAGCAGGCACCCGACACCGACTCGCTGCTGCTCAACGACCGCACCGTCACCTCGTCGGACGACGACACCGAGGAGGAGGCCGAGGCCGCCCTGTCGTCGGTCGATTCCGAATTCGGCCGCACCACCGACCCGGTGCGCATGTACATGCGCGAGATGGGTTCGGTCGAGCTGCTCACCCGCGAAGGCGAAATCGTCATTGCCAAGAAGATCGAGGAAGGTCTGAAGGACATGATGCACGCCATCTCGGCCTGCCCGACCACCATTGCCGAGGTGCTGGAACAGGCCGAGAAGGTGCGCGAGGGCCAGCTGCGCGTGGACGAGATCGTCGATGGCCTGCTCGACCCCGAGGCCGACGAGGAAATGTCCTTCGGCCCGTCCCGTTCGGACAGCGACGATGACGACGAGGCCACGGTGGCCGCCATGAACAACGCCAAGCTCGAAGAGCTGAAGGAAGAGGCGCTGTCGCGCTTCGACCGCATCGGCGAGTTCTTCGAGGCCATGCGCCAGGCGCTGGAAAACGAGGGCTACAAGTCCGGGCCATACCTGGCCGCGCAGGAATCGGTGCAGAAGCAGCTGATGTCCATCCGCTTCACCGCCAAGGTGGTGGAAAAGCTGTGCGACATGCTGCGCGCGCAGGTGGACGAGGTGCGTACCGTCGAGCGCACCATTCTGGACATCTGCGTCAACCGCGTGGGCATGGACCGCGGCCACTTCATCCAGAGCTTCCCGGGCAACGAAACCAACCTGGCCTGGGTGGACAACGAGCTGGCCACCAGCCCGCGCTACGCCGACGTGCTGACCCGCAGCATCCCCGACATCCAGGATCTGCAGCAGAAGCTCATCGACCTGCAGGCCCGCGTGGTGCTGCCGCTGCCCGACCTGAAGGAGATCAACAAGCGGATGGCCATGGGCGAGATGAAGGCGCGCAAGGCCAAGCGGGAAATGACCGAGGCCAACCTGCGTCTGGTCATTTCCATTGCCAAGAAGTACACCAACCGCGGGCTGCAGTTCCTCGATCTCATCCAGGAAGGCAACGTGGGCCTGATGAAGGCCGTGGACAAGTTCGAGTTCCGCCGTGGCTTCAAGTTCTCCACCTACGCCACCTGGTGGATCCGTCAGGCCATCACCCGGTCCATCGCCGATCAGGCGCGCACCATCCGCATCCCGGTGCACATGATCGAAACGATCAACAAGATGAACCGCATCAGCCGGCAGATCCTGCAGGAAACCGGTGTCGAGCCCGATCCCGCCACCCTGGCCGAGAAGATGGACATGCCGGAAGAGAAGATCCGCAAGATCCTGAAGATCGCCAAGGAACCGATCTCGATGGAAACCCCGATCGGCGACGACGACGACTCGCACCTGGGCGACTTCATCGAGGACACCACCACGCTGGCGCCGTCCGACGCCGCGCTGCACGACTCGATGCGCGAGGTGGTCAAGGAAGTGCTGGATTCGCTCACCCCGCGCGAGGCCAAGGTGCTGCGCATGCGCTTCGGTGTGGAGATGAGTACCGACCACACGCTGGAAGAGGTGGGCAAGCAGTTCGACGTCACCCGCGAGCGCATCCGCCAGATCGAGGCCAAGGCGCTGCGCAAGCTGCGTCACCCCAGCCGGGCCGACAAGCTCAAGAGCTTCCTGGAAGGGCAGTGATGCCCGGGTGACATGGTCTTTGCGTGTCACGGGTTCATCGCCCCCGCGATACCCGGATACCAGACATGAGGCTTTCCTGAGTGGGTCGTGATGCATGGACGTGTCGTCCGTGCATCCACCGGCACGCAACGTGGAAGCGGGCAGGAGCTTGCTCCCAGCCTCCCCAACCCCCCGCACATGAACCCCACACGGTTCGTTTGCGGGGGTTTTTTGTGTTCCGCCAGTGGAGGATCCCCCTCTTGGGTGCTCATGACCGGTGCCCATGACCGCGCTGGCAGTACCCTGAAACCATCGGGGATGCTGTGGCCCTGCAGCCCTGTCCTGTAGCCACCCAAAGGGGGGCGCGGGGACGAATGAGTCCAGGGCACGCGCCAGGCAATGCAGACTCACTCACCAGCCGGGTGTGACCATCAGTAGACACCCAGCCCCCGCTCGTCCAGAGAACGTTGCCGGGGCAGGGGCAGTGCCCCAGACTTGCCGCTGCATGACGTGCCATCGGGGCTGATCCCCGCTGTCACGGGCACCACGCCCGTGCAGCCCGGCGGAAAGCGCCCGCAGCGAACCAGGGGCAGTGCCCCCGGACCGGCACGTCGGCCTTTCGTTCAACTGAACTGGTCTGGAGAGCATGAAACCCTCGCAAGCCTCGGCAGGCTTCACGCTGCAGGAAATGCTGGTGGTGATGGCCATCACCGGCATCGTGGCCGCCGCCGCCATTCCCAGCTTTCGGGACTTTGCCATTCAGCGTTCGATCAACGCCCAGATCACCGACCTGACCTCGGCCATGCGCCTGGCCCGCTCCGAAGCGATCAAGCGGGGGCGGGAGGTGTCGATGTGTCCGACTGCCGATCCGAACCGTGCCAAGCCGGGCTGCAACCGTTGGGGCTATGACTGGTCGACCGGTTACATCATCTTCGTCGGCAGCGTCAAAGGGAACGACCAGTACATCCGCATCCAGCAGGGCTATTCCAATGGCGGCACGATCAAGGCCGATGCCTGGGATGCCGTTCGTTTCCGCCCCAATGGCGTGCTGAAGGAGGGCGGGGCGCGCGTGTTCGAGTTCTACCCCAAACACGCGCAGAACGATCCTTCCCTCATGAAACTGAAGAAAAAGGTGTGCCTGAGTGACACGGGGGTGCTGGCGCAATGCTGAGAACGGAACTGCGGGCACACCCGGAAGCGGGTGTATGGAACCATGAAAAATCAGGCGCACGCATGTCCCCGGAACCTGATGTACGGGTCGGTGCGGTATCTGGTGCAGCGGTATGTCCGAAATCAGGCGTACGTATGCGCCCGAAACAGTCCGGCTCCGGCCTGATCGAGGTGCTGGTGGCGGTGGTGGTGCTGTCGGTGGGGCTGCTGTCCATGCTGTGGGCGCAGACCAAATCGATGGGCTATCAGCGTACGGCCGAGTTCCGCAACATGGCGGCCCAGATTGCGACCGAATATGCCGACCGCATGCGGGCCAATGTGGCAGGGGCCGACCATTACCTGTCCAGTTACAGGTATGACCCGACGCAGGGCTTTTCGCGCCCCAATTCCGGTGAGAAATGCCATACCGCCACCGAGGTGTGCAGCGCCGCCGAAATGGCCGAGTCTGACCAGTACGACCTGCGCGTGATGGCGCGCAACAGCATGCCCGGTGGTGATGTGCTGGTGACCCGTGGCCAGAACAGCGGGTATGACATCTGGGTCGTGTGGATCCAGCCGAATGTGCCGGGTCTGGACGATCCTGCCCTGTCGTCGGCGGTTTTCTGCCCGGATGACCTGAAACGGGACAAACACAAGCCGCAATGTCTTCAGCTGGGGGTATCGCTGTGATGCAGAAACGAACCTGGATGGGGCAGGGCGAGCAGCCGATGGCCTGGCATCCGCCCCGGCGCCGCGCGCAGCAGGGGTTCTCGATGATCGAGATGCTGGTGGCCGTGGCCATCGGCCTGATGGTGACGGCCACCGTGCTGTACACCGTGAGTGGCTCGGGCATGTCGGGGCGCAAGCAGAACGTGCAGGCCTCCATTCATGACCAGGGGATGCTGGCGCTGGTGCAGCTGGCCGACCACCTGCGCATGGCCGGCTTCTGGATGCCGTCTTCGGAGGTGATGCCCGAGGACGTGTCCATGGACCACGAGACCTCGCTGTTCGGCTGCCGCGGTGACTTTACCGATCCGGCCGCCCCCTGGAACGCGCTGGCCTGCAGCAATGTGAACCAGAATGCCAGCGATACGCTGGCGCTGCGCTTCGAGGTGGCCCGGGGTGGACGGAACTGGGACTGCCTGGGCAGCGTGGTCATCAGCGAGGAGATGGACCAGGCCGAGGATGCCAGGGCTGCCGCCAAAAAAACGCAACGGGTCAGGCACGGAGAAAAGGTCTCCAACGAGATCAATGAACGCATCTATGTGAAAACGCAGGGTACGGCCTCGGGCAATCCGGGCCTGTTCTGCCGTTCGAACATTCCGCCCACGCCCCAGCCGAACAAGCCGCCCAAAACGGAACAGCTGCTGGCCGACAACGTGGACCAGCTGCGCATTTTCTACGGGGTATCGCCCATCAATGGTGAGGCCCAGTCGACCAACGTGGCCTTCGATGCTCCGGCGCTGGCGGGCCGTACCGAGAAGTATGTGTCGGCCACCGACCTGGTGAAGGCCTGCCAGCCGGGCCAGATGGCGGCCAATTCGTGGTGTGCGGTGGATTCGGTGCGTCTGTGCCTGGTCATGCGCAGCGACAACAACGTCAACGAAGAGGCCCGCACGCCCTATGTGGATTGCGACGGCAAGGTGCAGTACTCGAATGACCGCCGGCTGCGGCAGGCGTTCACGATGACCGTGGCCCTGCGCAACAAGGTGGCAACGCAATGAGGTCCAGCGTGAAGACACAGGGACGGAAGGACATGGCTGCACGGAAAGCCGCCACGCCGGTTCACGCCGGTGCGGCTGCGGCAGGGCAGGGGCCGCTGGGGGCGCCCAGGCGCAGCCAGCAGGGCCTGGTGATGATGATGACGCTGATCCTGCTGGTGGTGATGGCACTGGGTACGGCAGTGGCCGTGCGCCTGTCGCTGACCACCGACATGGTGGGCGCCAACCTGCGTGCGCGCACGCTGGCCTTCCAGGCGGCCGAGGCGGCACTGCGCTTCTGCGAACGGCAGGTCATCAACAATTTTGCCGGCACGCCGATGATTACGAAGCTCGCCTGGGACGAGTGGACCGACGAGAACCAGTGGAATGGTCCCGCGGGCCGCAGGCTGACGCCGCAGGAAATCAACGTGCCGGCGCAGATCAAGACCATGCCGCAGTGCCTGTTCCGCTACCTGACGATCGACGACTGGCGCCAGATCGCCCCGCCCAAACCGGGTACGGTGACGGCCGAGTCGCGTGGTTTCGATTCCGACCGCTTCCGGTTCGTGCGCATCACGGTGCGTGGTTACAGCCCGGATTATGTGCCGGCAAACAGTGGTGATCCCCAGACGGCCAAGGGTTCGGAAGTCCGTCTGCAATCGATGGTGAGAGTGATCCAATGAACGTGTTTCAGACACAGGGGCGCAGCCTGCGCCAGCAGGATGGGGAAGTGACGCGGGCCGTGGCCTGTGGCCGGGCGCCATGCTCCGGCGCGGACATGCCTCACACCGGCATCTTTGGTCCGTTCGAGGTGGAGGCCGTGAACAGCGCAGAGGCGCCGGTGCGTGCCGAGCCCATGCCGGCCGGCCTGATCCACCACACGGTGGCGCGGGCAGGGCGCGGTGTGCGGCATGCCGGTTTCACGCTGATCGAACTGCTGATTGCCATTGCCATCGTGGGCATTCTGTCGGCCGTGGCCATTCCGTCGTACTTCACCTACATCCAGCGCGCCAACCGGGCCGATGCCAAGGCCGTGCTGATGGACGCCACGCAGTTCATGCAGCGTTTCTATTCGCTGCACAACGGCTACAACCGCCAGCGTGATGGCCAGACGCCGGTGGAACTGCCCGATTCGCTGAAAAAATCGCCTCGCAACGGAGCGGCGCTCTATCACATCAGCCTGAGTCATGTGGATGCCACCAGCTATACGCTGCAGGCCAGGCCGGTGGACAGGAACGACCCCTGCGGCACGCTGACACTCAACAGCACGGGGCAGCGCGGCATCACGGAGCGTCCGGCCAAGAGTGGCATGACGGCCGAAAGCTGCTGGCGCTAGGACACAGGCTGCCGGCCCGCCGGGCCGTGCAGCCAGATGCAACGCCGGCAGTGGCTGCCGGGGCAGGGGCGGTGGAACCGGGGCTCCACGGGAGCATCGGCCTGCCGCTCGGTGTGTATCCGGAAGGTTCACCCATCAGGCCAGTCAGGCCGGTCCGTTTCGGACAGGCCGCGCAGGGCCGGGAAAAACCGCCCGGAAGGGAGTTTCAGAGATGAATCAGCAGGAATTGTCGCGCGGCCACTGGGCCGATGGTGCCTGGCGCAAGGCGCATGCCGGACTGGCCGGGGAGCCTCCCGGCACATTTGCCATGGACGTGGACGGTGAGGACGCAGGGCTGTGGATGCACGGCCTTTCGTCGTTTGATGATGCGCCGGAACTGGACGTGCTGTGGGGCCTGACCGGGCAGCTGGAGGCCAGCGCCGAAGAACAGGCCGCATGGCACGACCTGAGTGGCGCGGACGAGCCGGACTGGCACTTCCATCTGGGTTTCGACGCACTGGACAGCTTTGCCGGCTTCGAGGGTTTCGACGATTCCGTGGATGGGCCTGATGGAGACGTCGTCTTCGGCCGGGACGAAACCGGGGCGCGTGCATGGGGGAATTCCGGCCATCCATCACCATCGGTTCGGGGGCCGGGAGCAGATGTCCTTCGGCCTGCCGTGGAGAGCGACGACGCCAGAATCATCACCGTACACGGGCACTGAACACACGGAACACGAAAGGACAGGGGGCTTCGGACCAGGGCGCACTGCCGGCCGAAGTGTCCATGAACGAACAGTCACAGATCCGTGAATGACCCGATACGGGTTCACGGACAACCAGACGAATACCGGGCATTGGGATATGAAGCACATTCAACAGAATGACGCAGGACAGCGGGTCGGGGGGCGGCCGGTGGTGCGCCGCGTTGCGCGGGCCGTGCAGGTGGCACTGGCACTGATGTCGTGTGCCGCAGCACCGGCCGTGCTGGCACAGGCCGCATCCGGTGGCGCCGCGAGTGGTTCGAAGCTGGCGCAGGAGTCACTGATCATCAAGCAGCTGCCGGTAGTGGAACCCAACCTGATGTTCACGCTGGATGACTCGGGGTCGATGGCGTTCAACTATCTGCCGGATACGGATCTGGAGAGCATCATCTTCGGATTCCACCCGGGGGAACCGAGCTTTTTTCCTGACCGCGAGCTGACCGACGATGACTACAACAACGCCTATGTCCGGGTCTATTCGGTGTACTACGCGCAGGGTCTGCTGGCCACCAACGACAATAACGTGCTGGCCGCGCGTCGCCGTTCGCCGCAGGTGAACACGCTGTATTACAACCCGGATGTGCAGTACAAACCCTGGGTGAACAAGGATGGTACGTCGATGGAGAACGCCAATCCGAAGGCGGTCATCTATCACATCGGCCATCCGCACAAGTCCATCCGTGACTGGCATACGCTGGACATCACCGGTACGCACAGCACGCTTGGTCAGGTCGACGGCGGCAAGGGCGTGCTCAAGAACATGAAGATCCCGGTATGTGTCGAGCCCACACTGGGAACCAACAGGAAAGGCAGGTACTGGAGCATTACGAGTAACTGGTATGCACAGGGCTGGTGCAAGCGTGATGACAGCATCACCGAAATTGCACCGGCCACCTATTACCTGAAGAAAGACCCAGCCT
>ERZ773099.2883-NODE-2883-length-11494-cov-26.711513_pt1 | contig 11494 bp, 10 predicted proteins | sample MGYA00511120_ERZ773099 | MGnify/ENA primary metagenome ERZ773099 (study PRJEB29015, sample SAMEA2738012) | human oral metagenome | biome: human oral; feature: human-associated habitat; material: dental | place: China | collected 2104 ... | reverse complement strand
TCTACTGGGTGATGTCCATGTATTTCAGGTAGGCGTCGACCTGTTCCCGGGTGGGGATGCCGTTGCGCCAGAAGTACATGGTGAAGTTGTCTTTGGGATAGTAGACGTAAATGTATCCCCAGTCGGATTTGGGGAAGGCCGCACCGATTTCGGGTTTGGCCCCGTCGGCTTTTTGGATGTGCATCCTGGTGAGGGTGTTGAGGTCGCTCGCCAGGGTGGACCTGCCGGATTCGAGTTCGTCTCGGGCGGCTTTGGCGTGTTCGCCGGGCACCCAGTAGTAGTTGCTGACGCTCACGTCGTGGTCGAGTTTGGGGGCGTCGGGGTCTTCTGCCAGGGTGCATTTGTAGACGGGGACGGGCATGTATTTGTCGTGTTCGTCGGCTTTTCCGGTGCATTTCTGGGAGGCATTGACGAATTTTTCCGGCAGGAATTGGTTGGCAGTGTTGTAGCGTTCGATGAGGGGGATTTCGGCGTCACCGTTTTCGGTATTAACGGCGGCTACTTTGCTGACGGTGGGATGTGCGGATGTGGTTGGTTGGGTTGTGGTGGCTCCGGCGGATGCGAGTGTGGATGTGGGGGTCGGCTTGGAGGTGGCCGCCGCGGGGGCCGGGTCCGCGGTGTTGTCGGGCTTTTTCTGGGTGATGATGAAGTATCCGGCGGCAGCGAGGACGCCCACGCAGATGAGGGCGAGGATGGTTGTCAGCAGGTAGCGGCGTTTTTTGGGCTTCGATTTTGTGGGGGCAGCCGGCTCCGGTGGAGTAGGCGGGTCCACTGGTTCCGCTGGGGTAGCCGTCGGGTTCGCCGCAGGTTCCTTGACTTCGGCCTTGACCCCAGCCTCGGCTTCGGCGGGCTCTGGTGGGGTGGCGGGTTTGACGGCTGGGAATGCTTCGGTGCCGCTGTGGCGGCGTCGGTGGTGGAGGTCGCGGATGGGGGTGGTGAGGCCTAGTTGGGTGGCGGCGATTGCCCCGTGGGCGACTGCGGTGCTGGGGTCGTCGACAAGCGTGACGGAGGCGATTTTTTCGAGTCGGGTGCGCAGGCAGGGGATAAGGGCAGAGCCGCCGGTGAGGTAGAGGGGGGTGCCGAGGTTGAGGAGGGGGCGGGCGAGGTCGGCGACACGCCCAATCACGCTGGCGATAATGTGTTCGAATTCGGTGCGGGTGAGGTGGATGTCGTGGCGGTGGCGCCGGATGGCAATGGTGATGGTGGTTTCAGTGTCGGTGGAGAGTTGTTCTTTGGCGTTGTGGATGGATTGCTCGACGGCCCGCATGATTTGGGGTGGTGCCGCGTGGAGCTCGGCGGCGAGGTGTGGGTGGTCGCGTTCGAGGCGGCTGATGAACCATTGGTAGAGCAGGTTGTCAATGGTGAGCCCGCCGAGGCTGCTGTCGCCGGTGGCTGCGGTGACGCGCACATCGCCGGCGGGTTCAGCCTGGAGGGTGGTGATGTCGAGGGTGCCGCCGCCGAAGTCGCATATTGCTATTTGCGGGCCGGATGCGCTGTGGATTGCTGCGGCCCGGGGTTCAGAGATGATGCGGATGGTGTCGCGGTTGATGCCGCTTGTCGACGCCGCTTCGACGAGCGTCATCACCTCGGGGATGGTCCACGGTTCGGGGTGGGTGATGGTGACGGTGGTGGGTGGGTGGCCGGCGTGCTGGGCGCGGCCGGCGTCGAGGGCGGTTCGGAAGGTGGCGCCGATGATGGTGGCGAGCGGCATGGTGGCGCCGGCAACGGGGACGAATTCGTGTTCGATGTAGCGTTTGGGGTAGGGGATGAATCGGGCGGGGTGGTTTTGCCGGTTGGTGTAGGCGGCATCGCCTGTGATGATGGTGCCGTCTTCGGAGACGTATGTTGCGGAGGGAGTGACCAGTAATGTTGCGATGGCACCGGTGGGTCCGGTGGTGTGGGCGGCGACGGTGGTGATGGTGCCGTAGTCGAGGGCGAGGTGCCAGGGGTTGCTCATTATGGTTGTGCTCTCTGTGAGTATCCCCATCGGAGGGCGAGGGTGGTTGCGGCGCCGATGAGTCCGCCGGCTAGGACGTCGGTGAGCCAGTGTACGCCGAGGTAGAGGCGGGCGACGCAGACCGTGATGGCGATTGCCCAGGTGACTCCGGCCAGCCTGGTGGCCCAGCGGGGTTTGTGGGGGATGAGGCTGATGGCGGTGGCGACGGCGATGATGGTCATGGCGTGCCCGGAGGGCATGGAGTAATTATATTCTGGGGCTAGTTGGAGGTTCAGGGGCGGCCGGGGTCGGTGCACAATGTGTTTGGTTATTGGGGAGATGATGTTGGTTGCGACTGCGGCGAATAGTGGCAGTAATGCGTAGCGCATTCCCCAAAGTTTCGCACTGATGATCGACGCCCAGAGCAGCACCAGCACTGGTCGGAATATGACCGATAATCCAATGAGGATATGGGTTATGGTGCCGGTGCGGCGGGTGACAAAGAAGTCGAGAACCGTCTGATCCACTAGTAGTCCAGGTTAGTTGGTTTCGAGTTCGGCCTTGAGTTTGTTGTCGAACATGCTCAGCGCGGAGGCGATGGCCATGTGCATGTCAAGGTATTGGTAGGTGCCGAGGCGGCCGCCAAAGTAGACGCGGTTGGTTTCGGTTTCGGCCTCGGCTAGCTGCCGGTATTTGAGGAGTTTGGCCCGGTCTTCGGGGGTGTTGATGGGATAGTAGGGTTCGTCGCCTTCTTCCGCGAAGCGGGAGTATTCCTTCATGATGACGGTTTTGTCTTTGGGGTAGCGGTCGTCACGTTCGGGGTGGAAGTGCCGGAATTCGTGGATGCGGGTGTAGGGGTATTCGGCATCGTTGTAGTTCATGACTGGGGTGCCTTGGAAGTCACCGGTGGGGAGCACTTCGGTTTCGAAGTCGAGGGTGCGCCAGCCGAGGTGTCCGGCAGAGTATTCGAAATATCGGTCGAGTGGACCGGTGTACACTACGGGCGCTTCAGGGCTAGCGGCGCGTAGTGTTTCGCGGACGTCAAACCAGTCGGTGTCGAGTCGTACTTCAATGTTGGGGTGGTTGGCCATGTTTTCCAGCCAGGCGGTGTAGCCGTCGACGGGGAGACCCTCGTAGGTGTCGTTGAAGTAGCGGTTATTGAAGTTGTAGCGCACGGGCAGTCGGGTGATATTGCCGGCGGGTAGTTCGCGGGGATCGGTTTGCCATTGTTTGGCGGTGTAGTCCCGAATGAAGGCCTCGTAAAGGGGCCGGCCAATGAGGGAGATGGCTTTTTCTTCCAGGTTGGTGGCGTCGTCGCTGTCGATTTCGGCGGCTTGTTCGCGGATGAGTTCGCGGGCCTCGTCGGGCGAATAGTAGCGGCCGAAGAATTGGTTAATGAGGCCGAGCCCCATGGGGAATTGGTAGGCACTGCCGTTGTGCATGGCAAACACGCGGTGTTGGTAGCCGGTGAATGAGGTGAACTGATTGACATAGTCCCACACACGTTTGTTCGAAGTGTGGAAAAGGTGGGCACCGTATTTGTGGATTTCGATGCCGGTTTCGGGCTCGGCTTCGGAATAGGCATTGCCGCCAATGTGGCTCCTACGTTCGATGATGAGGACGCGCTTCCCGAGCTGCGAGGCGGCTTGTTCGGCGATGGTGAGGCCGAAGAAACCGGAGCCGACGACAATCAGATCATAGGTATTCATGGTGCTTAAGCGTATCACCTTGCTTTTCGACGCTGCACCGTGCGTCGAAAAGCCACAATTGGGAAACATTTTTATCTTGGTCACATTTTTGTGCGGGAGACACGCCTGGGAAAAAATTTTTTCGGCAGCTTTCCGCAGGTCGCCCCCTATTTCACATTAGTAACATCCTTAACATTAGCTTCATTATTCACATAAATGCACTATTGTTAACTAGAGCCACTAACCTTAAACTAAACATTTAAAGTTATCCGCGAACTCAGGGAGACCACAGTGAAACAACGACGCCGCCTCATAGCAGCGAAATCGCGGCCAGTCACAGCCACCATTATGGCTGCCGCATTACTCGCCAGCGCCGCCGTGGGAATAACCGCCACCAATATCCTAAAAACCAAGGAAGACGGCATTAAACCCATCGACCCAACCATGACCACCGCCAGCCTGGCGGATGGCAAAAACGTCGTCGTCAACGACCCTGCCATCAGCAAACAAGGCGATGGCAACACCAACCGCACCGTCAAAGAATTTAAACGCGACGAGGCATTCTCCCAATTCGGCCTCACCTGGGACGGCAAAAAAGACATCGCCGCCTTCGTCCGCGGCCAACGAGCCGACGGAACCTGGACCCCATGGTTCGACACCGACCCCCTCGACTACGGGTCCTCCAAACCCTTCGAACGCAAGGGCACCGACCTCATTTACATCGAGCCCACCAACACCGTCCAGGTGTCTATATCCGGCGTTGACCTGCTCAAAGACAAAACCGCCAAAGACCTCAACGCGGTCTTTATCGACGGCGGCAAATCCACCCCCACCGACTCTGGCATTAAACTCGCCGCCGACTCCGACGGCCTGCCCAAAGTTATTTCCCGCGCCGGGTGGGGCGCCGACGAATCCCTCAGGTGTGAGGAACCCGAATACACGGACCACACGTCTGCCATTGTCATCCACCACACCGCAGGGTCGAATAACTACAGCGAGGACGAGGCCGCCGGCATTGTGCGCGGCATCTACAAGTACCACGCCCAACAGTTGGGTTGGTGTGACATTGGCTACCACAGCCTGGCCGATAAATTCGGCAACCTCTACGAGGGCCATTACGGCGGCATGAATAAGTCCGTCATTGGCGCCCACGCCGGCGGCTTCAATGAGAACACCTGGGCGATCTCCATGCTCGGCAACTACCAGGAGGAAGAACCCACCGACGTCATGATAAAAAGCGTTGGTGAGCTGGCCGGCTGGCGGGCCAAGGTAGCGGGCATCGACCCGCTAGGGAAAGGCACCCACACCTCCGAGGGCACCGAATTCACGTTCTACCCCTATGGCACCAAGGTGGAATTACCCAATATTTTCGCCCACCGCGACGTCGGCAATACCGAATGCCCCGGTGACTACGCCTACGCCAAGATGGACCAGATTCGACAAATCGCCAAGGCCAAGTTCGATTCCCTGGGCGGCAAGTCCATCGACCAGGACATCACCGGCGACAACAACGGCGCCTCCAATAACAGCAATAACAGCGGTGGCAGCAATGCCGGCACCGGCACCAATAATCGGGGCGTCAGCAATAACAACCAGAAGAGCGCCGATAATGCCGCCTCCCTGGTGCAGGGGCTGCAACGCCAAGGCAAGTCGGATAACAAGTCCGACACCAATAACTCCAACTCGCTGGTGGGACTGATTCTCAAGGTGCTGTCCGCCAACGGTGGCCTGATCGGCACGCTCAGCAAGCTGGGCACCATCAAAATCATCAATGGCCTGGACCTGGGCAAGATCATTTCCCTGGCCCAAAAGCTCGCACCCCTATCGAGCAATAATCAGATTTTCCGCACCGCCAATACCAACTATCCTTCCTTGGGCGAGGCTCGCACCAAGGAGGTGACCTACACCAACGGTTACGACCAGGAGGTCACCTACACCTTCTTCGAGAACGGTATCGTGGTCGGCACCCCCACCACCGGCACCCACGCTTTGTGGGGCCCCATCGGTGACACCTGGGCCGCGCAAGGCTTCGACATGGGCCCGCTCGGGTTGCCGGTCAGCGAGGAAGAGGCTAATGGCGAACTCGTGCGCGTCGATTTCGAGGGCGGGTACGCCACCTACGATTCCGCCACCGGCAAAGTCGACGTGAAGACCAACGAGAAGGGCAACGCCCGCAATAACGCGGTCCAGGCCGGGACGACCGCCGGTGATAGCGACATTGCCGCCGCAGCCAGCAGCGCCAACAGCGCCACCTCTGCAACCCCCACCGCGGCCGCTACCGCCACGGGCAGCGAGGCCGCCGGCGAAGAAGCCGCAGCCCACGCGACCACCGGTGCTACCGGTGCCGCCGCCGGTAACGCCGAACCTACCGACGCCGATATCCCGGTTACAACCGAAGAATAAAAACTTGTTGTCTCCGATATAACGAGCAACAACCGCCAAAAGCCCAACCCGTCCTCTAGCCTAACGGGTTGGGCTTTTGCGCACCTCCGGGGTCCTATAAGCCCTATAGGCCCCTATGGGAATCTATGGGAACAGCCGCTCCAACACGCGGGCCACCCCGAAATCATCATTGCTGGTGGTGATCTCATCGGCGGCCACCTTCACCCGCTCGTCGGCATTCCCCATGGCCACCCCCAGGCCCGCCCACTGCAACATTTCAATGTCGTTCGGCATATCGCCAAACGCCACCACATCCGAAGCCGGCACCCCATAAAACTGGGCCACCGCCATGAGGCCGGCGGCCTTCGTCACCTGTGGCGCGGATATTTCCAATAGCCCCTCATCCGTGGAGAAGGTTATATGGGCCAACTCGGGCGGCACCACCAGCTTAATCAGGTGATACAGGTCCCACGCGGTCTTACGATCGTTACGCACCAAAAGCTTCACGGCGGATTTGGCCGCCAGCTCGGTCTTATCCACCACCGTGTGCTCCTCCGAATCCCACAGGTGCAGAAAATCCGGGGTGACCAGGAATAATTCGTCACATTTATCGAAAGCCGACGCGCCCACCCGCTCCACGGCGTAGCTGACCGGCAACACGTCGTCGATAAGCTGCATGATTCTGGTCAGCGTGGCCGGCGGCAGGGTGCGGGCGGTCACCACCCGATCGGTGTCGGAATCGTAGAGCACCGCGCCGTTCACGCAAATGCAAATGGGGCGGATGGGAAGCTGGTCGAGCACCGGGTAGATCCAGCGCGGCGGACGACCGGTGGCAAGCACCAGCTCGGCGTCCTTGGTGGCGGCATGGGTTACCGCATCCCGCAGCCGGGGAGTCACCCGCTCCGCGCTGGTAATGAACGTACCGTCAATGTCACTGACTATAAGATGCGTGGGCATAATGAGTATTTTCCTATTCTAGGGCGGTATTCCCAAGCCCTACTCCAAAGCGGGGGCACCTCCACCAAGAGCTGCTGGCCGCCAATATTCGCCCCCGGGAAAGGGGCCATATTCAGTTTCGTATTCGCTACGAAGCCTATCAAGCATGATCTTCATGGTCTCCCGCAACTTTGCGGTATCGTCCTCCACCACCCCGGTGAGCGCCAGCGGCTCCCCCACCTGCACCCACACGGGAAAATGATGCCGGCCCAGACGCTTCTTATGGCCCTTGGTCCACACCCGCTGCGAGCCCCACAACACCACCGGAATCAACGGCACCCCCGCCTCCTTGGCGATCCGCGCCGCCCCCGTCTTAATGTCCTTAATCTCAAAGCTGCGGGAAATCGTGGCCTCGGGAAAAATCCCCACCAGGTTACCGGCCCGCAAACTTGCGACCGCCGCATCAAGCGCACTGGCACCAGCGCCGGCCGACCGGTCGACGGGAATGTGCTTCATCTTGCGCATCAACGCCCCCACCACCGGCACGTCAAACACCTCTTTTTTGGCCATAAACCGCACCAGCCGGCGACCGTGCAGATTCGCGGCCGTGCCCCCGAAAATAAAATCAAAATAGCCGGTGTGATTCAAGGCCAAGAGCGCCCCACCCGTGTCGGGAAGATTCTCACTTCCCGCAACCGACATTTGGATACCCTGAAACCGAAGCATAGTTTTCATCAATCGGATGACGATCTGGTTATAGAAAATCTCCCGATTCTCGGCTTTATTGATCGCAGTGGGCCGGAACCCGGGGCGCACCCAATACCAACTTCCGTGCTTCTGCCAACCCGCACGTACCTTCATAAATCGCACAATCTTTCTATTTCAGTTTTCCTACCCACATTTTTTGGGGTTTGTCGAGCTTGGCGACGCCCCTCCCGGCCACCCACCGGCCGGCCGCCACCTACAGGCCGCCTAGCGAATCGGCTCAAACACTTCCTTGCCCACAAACGGCCGCAACGCCTCCGGCACCACCACGGACCCATCGGCCTGCTGATGATTCTCCAAAATGGCAACAAGCCACCGCGTGGTAGCGAGCGTTCCATTGAGCGTGGCCGCAATATGCGCCTTACCAGCCTCATCACGATACCGGGTACGCAGCCGGCGGGCCTGATACGTCGTGCAGTTCGAGGTAGACGTCAACTCCCGATACGTATTCTGGGTAGGAACCCACGCCTCGGTATCAAACTTGCGTGCGGCGGAAGATCCCAGGTCACCGCCGGCAACATCAATAACCCGGTAGGGCACCTCAATGGCGGAGAGCATGTCACGCTCCATCCCCAGCAACTCCTGATGCTGGGCGGCAGCCTCCTCCGGCTTGCAATAGACAAACATTTCCAGTTTGTCAAATTGGTGAACCCGGATAATGCCGCGAGTGTCCTTCCCATAGCTGCCAGCCTCCCGACGGAAACACGACGACCACCCCGCATACTTCCGCGGCCCATTACTCAAATCAATGATCTCATCCTGGTGATATCCAGCAAGAGCCACCTCGGATGTACCCACCAAATATAAGTCATCTCGTTCAAGATAATAGATTTCTTCCGCGTGTTCGCCCAAAAATCCCGTACCGGACATAACCTCGGGACGCACCAAAACGGGGGGAATCATAAGTTTGAATCCGGCAGTCCGAGCCTTCTGCGCGGCAAGAGTCAACATGGCGAGTTGCAGAAACGCGCCATCGCCAGTGAGATAATAAAACCTGGCGCCGGACACCTTCGCGCCCCGATCCATATCGATGAGACCGAGCGAGATTCCTAGATCCAAATGATCCTTAGGCGTGAAGTCAAAACTACGCGGTTCGCCCACATGTTCGAGCACAACAAAGTCGTCCTCGCCGCCGGCCGGCGCCCCCTCAACAATATTGTCGATCCGCATCTGCAGATCGGTCACAGCCGCCTCGGCTTCTTTCCGCGCGTCTTCCGCAGCCTTGACCTTCGCCTTTAGTTCATTTGCGCCAGCGAGCAGTGCCGGGCGATCCTCGGGAGCAGCCTGGCCGATTTTCTTACCAAAAGCGTTCTGCTCGGCCTTGAGCTCGTCGGCAGCTTTGATGGCGGCGCGCCGGGATTCGTCGGCAGCAATGAGCCGATCCACCAAAATGGGGTTAGCGCCGCGGGTGCGTTGGGAGTCACGTACAAGGTCAGGATTCTCACGGAGGAATTTCAGGTCAATCATGCATTTTAGTCTATCTGTTATGGATGATCCCCTGGAACTTGTTGTAAAGTCGTTGTAAAGGTGTCGGAGCATAGCCCCTAGAAACAACCTTATGGGGGGAAGAAAATGAACAAAAAGTAGCCCCATAATTATGGGGGGTCTGTACTGGTTATGACCGCTAGGAGTAGTATTAGGGTATGACTGATCCTCCTGTGGAGCTACCCATCAGGACCCTGACTGATGAGAGTGACGCTCCAAAACATCAACAACTCAGGGAGATCCTCGAAGACGTATGCATTAACTACTTAAACCCGGGCGATATGTTGCCGGGGGAGCGAGTGCTAGAGGAACAATATGGCGTTTCTCGTATCACCGTGCGCCGGGCGATTGGCGACCTTGTGGCCAGCGGTAAGCTGCGGCGCGCCCGCGGCAAAGGAACGTTCGTTGCGCATTCGCCGCTGGTGGCGCGAGTACATCTCGCCAGCTTTTCCGACGAGATGGCGGCGCAAAACATTACCTCCTCATCAAAGATTTTGCTCTCGGCATGGACAACGGCCCCGGAAGAAATTCGAATTTTCTTCAATTCACCGTTGACCAAGCCGCACACGCATCTGCGACGCCTCCGGCTGGGCAATGGGAAACCATTCTCCATTGATGACGGTTGGTATAACTCGCTTTTCGCCCCCGACCTACTGGAAAATGACGTATACAAGTCCGTGTACGCCATTTTGGATGCCCAATATCACGTACCTATCACCGACGCCGAACAAATTGTGAGCGCTATCGCAGCGGGCAGCGATGATTCAGAATTCCTGCAAGTGGATAAGGGAACCCCCCTCCTGAAGGTGGTGCGGTTCTCCCGGTCGAATCTGAAACCCATCGAATGGTGCTCCTCGCTGTATCGTACCGACCGTTATGCTTTGCACACGCTGATTACTAAAGCATAATAGAAGGACTATGAAAAAAACTTGGCGTACCACGGATGTCCTTCGCATTCTCATTGTGGCAGTATTAGCAGCCGCCGCGGCGTTCGGAGGCTACTATCTGATGTCCCCCACAAAAAACAGTGACGGGAAGACCACACACGCCAGTAAGGCTGATGACGGCAAATCCACGAAACCAGGTGTAGCATCCTTCACTTCTGCGGATGCGGGATCTTGCCTTACCTGGCAGGACAGCGGCACCACCATTACCGCTTTCGAACAAACGGACTGCGGCGGCCCCCACCGGTTTGAGGTTTCCTCCCGGGAAGATTTATCCACCTACCCCAGCTCCGAGTTTGGGGCGAAAGCCGCAATGCCAAACACAACCCGGCAGGCCCAATTGCGGGAAGAATTGTGCATGGACCCCACGATGAAGTATCTGGGGGGCACGTTCGACCCATTGGGGCGGTATTCGGTGGCGTCGATTTTGCCGCCGCAGGCCGCCTGGAATGCGGGTGACCGTACCTTGTTGTGTGGCATTCAGGCCACGGATGAGGCGGGCAAGGTGATTACTACCAACGGCAAGGTGGCGCAGCAGGACCAGGCCCGGATTTTCGGGGTGGGCGAGTGCGTGGCCGTGGATGGCGCAAACTCCGAAAAGCAGATTGATTGCACGCAACCTCACCAGTTGGAGGTCACCCAGATCGTGGATTTGTTGCAGGTGTTCCCCAATAACACCCCGTCGATTGAGGACCAGGATAATCACCTGCGCACGGTGTGCACTCAGGCGGCGAAGGATTACATTGGTGGCGACGACCAGCTCTATAAGTCCACGTTGCAGCCGCTGTGGGCGACGATTCCGGCGAATTCGTGGGATCGCGGTTCGCACAGCGTGAACTGTTCCCTCATGTTTAACGATAACGGCCACCTGGGCACATTGGCTGGCTCGGTGAAAGGCCAGTTCACGATCAATGGGCAGCCGCCCGCGGAGCGCCCGGATCGTGCCCCCATTGTGAACCCCGAGGCGCTTCAGTCCGTGCAGCCGAAACCCCAGTAGAGGTGAATGCCCATGATGGAGATCAGTGACGAACGGTTCGAGGAGCTTGTCGACCAGGCCCTCGCCCAGATTCCCGACGAGGTGCACGAGCACATCAAAAACGTGGTGTTTCTGATCGAGGATTATAATCCCCGCTCCCCCTACATCTTGGGCCAGTACACCGGGGTGGCGTTGCCTAAACGTACTTTCGACCATACGGGTTTTCTGCCCGACACGATTGCGATTTACCGCCAGGCCCTGAAGGATTATTGTTGGTCCGAGGATGAGCTTATAGAACAGGTGCGCATTACAGTGATGCACGAAATTGGCCACTATTTTGGCTTGGATGAGGACGATCTCCACCGCCTAGGCTACGGCTAAT
>ERZ773099.2882-NODE-2882-length-11496-cov-30.863473_pt1 | contig 11496 bp, 12 predicted proteins | sample MGYA00511120_ERZ773099 | MGnify/ENA primary metagenome ERZ773099 (study PRJEB29015, sample SAMEA2738012) | human oral metagenome | biome: human oral; feature: human-associated habitat; material: dental | place: China | collected 2104 ... | reverse complement strand
ACAATCGCTTGCTGCTCAAGCCGGTCCAGCCAGCTCTGGATTTTTTTGAAAATCCAGTTTATGAGTCTCCTTATCCAGGCGCAAAACCAATGCTTCATATAAAAGAAGTAGAAGATGCTGCCTTTCTCTGTAGTCTGATTGAAGCTATCTATCCTGCCTTATCAGCACCTAAAAAGAAGAAATAGTCTTTCCGTTCTAACGGATATTTATAAAATTTTCCGTTATAATAGACATTTTAAGAATTTTCCGTTATAATGGACTTAAAGGAGGAATGATCAGCTATGCTTTATATTGCTCTTATTGGAGATTTGATCGAATCTAAACAGCTAAAAAACCGAAAGCGGGCGCAGCAAGAGCTGCAGGAATTGATGGCAGTCTTGAACCAAGACTACCAGGATTATCTGGTGTCGCCTTTTACCATTACGACAGGAGATGAGTTTCAGGCTTTGTTACGCCCTAATCCTGAAGTCATGCGGCTCATTGATCATATTGCATTAGGATTTCCCCACCCGATTCGCTTTGGCCTTGGTCTGGGTGAGATTGTGACCGATATCAATCGGGAGCAAAGTATTGGTGCGGACGGTCCAGCCTACTGGAGGGCACGCGCAGCTATTAACGCAGTCCACGAAAAAAATGATTATGGCAGCAGTCGTTTGGCTGTATCCTTGGGCGATGAGGAGCTCAGTCAGGCGGTTAATACAGTGCTGGCGGCTGCGTCCTTTATCCAAAGCAAGTGGAATACTAGCCAAAGAGAGGTTCTGGAGCGGATGCTCATGGAATATATCTATGACGAGAATTTTTCTCATGGAGAAATAGCAGAGCTGCTGCAGATTAGTCCCAGTGCGCTTAGTAAACGGCTCAAGTCGTCTGGACTGAAGATTTATCTGAGAAATCGTCGTTTAGCTATGAGAATGATTCTAAAAGCAGCAAAGGAGGCTGAACAATGACGAATTTTATGGGATTTTCAGAATTTTTCATGCAGAATCCGATTCTAGTATTGACTTTGCTGGCTCATGTGCTAGCTGATTTTCAGCTTCAAAGTCAGAAAATGGCCGATCTCAAAAGCCGGCGGTTAAATTTTTTGATTCTCCACTTGGGAATTGTTCTGTTACCATTATTGTTATTGGGTTTGCTCTTACCTCAACGTCTTGTGTTTTTCGCCTTGGTCTGGCTCAGCCATGCGCTTATTGACTTCTTGAAGAATAGGTTGAATTCTTTGATTGTCCGTCGCCATGCGCAAAAGTTTGCCTTTTTATTGGATCAGCTCTTGCATCTGATGAGCATTTTTGCTCTTTATTTTCTCTTAGGGCAGCAGCAAATTTCTGCTCCTCACTGGCTGTCTGAGCGCTATCTCATGCTGCAGGCTCTCTTTTTCTTCGCCCTTACTGGTAAGCCAGTCAATATCCTTTTTAAGCTTTTCTTCAGCAAGTATCAGGTAAGGGAAAACAGTGGAGAGACTATTGCAGGGGCTGGTGCTATGATAGGGATTTTAGAGCGCTTGATTATGGGACTTGCCCTTATTTTCGGGCAATTTACTGCGATTGGTCTGGTCTTCACTGCCAAGTCTATCGCCCGCTATAATAAGATTTCAGAAAGCCAGTCCTTTGCAGAATACTATTTGATTGGCTCACTATTTAGCATGATCAGCGTTTTACTGACTTATCGCTTGCTTTATTGGTGATAAAAACTGGGGCTGGGATATGATTCCCAGTCTTTCATTTCATTCTTATTTTCTATAAAGAAAGGAGAAGGCACATGGCCAAAAACTTAGAAGATATGTCTTTAGAAGAATTATGGCAGCTGTTCCCAATTTTCTTAGAGGAGCACAATAAGGACTGGTCAGCTTGGTATGTGGAGGAAAGCAGAAGAATACAAAGCTTTTTGCCACCAAATCAGTTATTTAAAATGCATCATATCGGTTCCACATCTATTGAGGGGATATGGGCTAAGTCGATCATTGATATTCTTTTAGAAATTCCTCGAAGTGAAGATATGGAGAGCATTGAGAGAGAATTGCTGGAGCAAGGCTACCTACTTATGTCAGAGTCAGAAGGCCGCATGTCTTTTAACAAGGGCTATACACTTCAAGGCTTTGCTGAGCGCGTTTTCCACTTGCATCTGCGCTACTATGGAGACCATGATGAACTTTATTTCCGAGACTATCTGCAAGACCATCCAGCTGTCGCCAAAGACTATGAGCAGTTGAAATTAATCTTATGGAAAAAGTATGAGCACAATCGGGATGCTTATACGGCAGCTAAAACGGATTTCATTAGACAGTACACTCAAAAGGCCAAAAAGCTTTATGAGGGAAGATATGAAAGAAGCCATGATTTTTAGTGTAATTTCTTGGTTTATGCTGACGCTTACTTACTTTTTCGTTAATCAATTCAGCAAACTAAGAGACAGTTAGGTTTGATGGACTGAATGATGCTAAAACCTAGGATTGTTGCTTCTTACTGGGGCAGCAGAACTGTGCATACTTGACAATCCCCTGACCAGCAAGTTTTTCAATCCATCAATGTAGAGAAAGGAGTAGGGAGAAATTTTGGGAAAATTGACAACTTGACAAAGGATAAACTTGGAAGAAGACGAGAAAACATTGAAAGTTAAGCAGTCTTTTTATATAATAATAGTTATATAAAAATTATAGCGAGGTTTTTTATGCAAAAAGAAGATTGGTTAGATTATTTTGAAGCTATTAATGGTCGTTCAGCGACTGAAGAAGAAATTGCCCAAGCTTTAGCAGCAGGGGAATTTCAGGTGTCATCTGAATCAGTTCAAACTCCCGAATTTACAGTATCTCAGACGAATCCGACAGTTGAAGCTGAACAGGGGCAGCCTCAAGTAAGTGCTTCCGCTCCGGCATCAGAGCCAGTAGTCTCACAAACTGCTGCTGAGCAACCTTTTAGCTCGCCAGCATTTAACCAAGCAATGCCTAAGCAAGAAGCGCAGTATGCTGAGCAGATTTACGTTAACCCTCAGCAAGTTCAGCAGCCGTTTGCTCAGCCTCAAAGCCATCCACAGCAGTACCATAACCAGCCCAACCCAGTCCAACAGCAGTTTAATGGTCAGGGGCAACAGTTTGGTCAACAACAATATAATCAGCAAGCCTATCAACAGCAGCAAGCATTTCAAAATGGATCTCAAGAGCCGTTTGGTCAGCAAGCTCATTATACTCAGCTTCAGCAAAATCAGTTTTCACAAACAATGAAAGCTTTTTGGGCTTGGTTGCTTTCAGCTTGGAAATCACCGACTTCTGAAGTGGAAACAAAATCCAGCAATGGCTACATAGCCTTGGGACTACTGAGTTTTCTCAGTGGAACCTCGCTCTATCTTTCTATTTTCCGTACAGCTAGCTATGTATACTCAGCTGTACCCTTTCATCTAGCTGGCAGTGCGTCGTTTGATTTCAAGCATTTCTTTCTGTCCGTTTTATCAGCAGCTTTTTCTATTTTCTCCATTATCTTAGGCGGTTTTGTCGTGAAGCGCTTGATTTACAGAGATGATAGCTTTACCTTTAACAAAGCTTTTGACTGGTATGGCCGTCTTTATGCAATTGTTTTACCAATCATCACACTAGCGGTATTGATGAATCTTTTAGAAGCGCTGGCTTTGGGTATCTTACTAAATGCTGCTGCTATTCTTTTAGTAGGTATCGGCGCCACCTTTGCTCTCATTTTCTCTAAGAACAATTCTAATTTAGATCCATTCTACAAATACCTGCTAGCTATTGTGGTAAATGGAGTGATTGTCTTTATCTGTGGCTTAATTTCTATGGTAATGCTTAGCGGACTATAAAAGAGACTAAACAAGGGAGAATATAATGGCAACAAAAGAAAAATGGGTGGAACTTTTTAAAGGGGTTATTGGTCGCAAACCTAGCCCTGAGGAATTTATGGCTGCTAAAGCGGTAGACTTTGATTTGAAAAGTATTCAATCCATTGCTGGCCGCTCACAGAAAAGTAGTGAACAGCCAACAAATAGTGAAATAACTCCAGAAGACATTCCTGGCAAGGAGAAAGTTGATGAACAGGCAGCATTTGAGCCAGCTCAGGAGTCTACTCTCAAGCAGACTTCTGAGCAGGTAGTTGCCCCTCAGGAAATCTGGCTGACAGCCTTTCAAGAGGCTTTTAAGCGACAGCCTAGTCCAGAAGAGTTTCAGATGGCTCAAAGTCAAGGTTTCTCGTCAATTCCAATTCATTCAAAATTGACTGAAAAAAATAATCCAAGCCAGCTGGATATTAAAAAGGACAAAAAGCAGATTTTTAAGAAAAAAGTGGTCTTATCCGGCTTGGGCTTACTAATCTTGATTTCCCTGATAGGATCCTTCTTCTACCTTAGCTCGGTTACTGGAGTTAAAGCGGTGACGGATAAATTTGCCATGGCAATCAAGAATAAGAATTATGACCAAGTAGCTAGTCTGCTCTCCACAGATAGTGATAGATGGACTCGGGCGGAAGCCAAGAACCTTATCTCCTATCTGAACCGAAAAGATATTAATATCGAGACTGAGTTGAGCAATATTGAAAAATCCAATGGTGAGTCTAGTTTCACTGATGAAAATGACAATCAAATCCTCGGTGTTGCTAAAACAAGCAAAAAGTTCGGAATCTTTCAAGAGTATCGAATGCTTGCCTATCCGGTCAAGGTCCGTATCACGACGAATCTTGATGGGGCGACTATCAAACCCGGCGATAAAGAAACAATCAACTTGAAAAAGGATACCCAGATTGAAATAGGTGATTTCCATTTTACCGAGCAGGACTTTCTTCTCAAAGGAAAAACGGAGATTGGCAATGTTGAAACCAAGATAAAGCTAGATTTGGACAAGGCTAAGGACAATCAGCTGGATCTGAGCCTCAAATCTGAAAAGAAACAGCTCAATATCACTATGCCGAAGGAAACTTCAACAGCGACAGGATATAAGATTATCGTCAATGGCAAGGAAGCTGGCGACAGTCTGTCTCCTGAAGTTCAGGTTATCCCTGATCAGGAATTAGAAGTTTATGCTAATTTTTCTATTAATGATGTCAGCTTCACTACAAATAAGGAAAAAGTAGTAGCAAAAGATGATAGGATTGAAGTTGTTCTTACAGTATCTAACGATGTTGTAAAACGTATCAAGGAAGTGGAAGCAAGTCAAAAAGCTAAAGAAGAGGAAAAACGGAAACAGGAAGAGAAGAAAGCTCAGATTTCTATTTTTCTCAGTGATTATCGGAGCGCAGTGTTTGACTCAGTTTCCAGTCGCTCTAACTATTTCTCTAAATATTATGATACCTCTAGTGCTGCCTATAAAGAAATGGTTAACTGGACTACCGGTGGTGGAGTCCAGAAGGCGAAGATCGATTACTACAAGCCGGGAGCTCTTGAAATTCGAGAAGTCAGAGAAGAAAAGGGTTCCTATATTGTCACGACCTATGAAGATTTTACAGTGTATTATATCGATAACACACCAAACAGCGTCAATCGTAAGAACAAGGTTTACTACCTCAAGCCAGTAGGAAATAGCTTTGTTATTTATGATATACAAGTATCAGAGGAGTAGAAGATGATGAGCAAATATGCAAAATTAATGTTACTTAGTTTAACGATACTAACTCTAGGAGCTTGTTCTTCTCATAAAAAAACTGAAGACAGCGGTGAAACTAGTAAAGAGCTCTCTACTAAAGTGAGTGAGTCTTCTAATGAATCTCAAATTAGCTCTAATAGCACAGATAAATCAGGAGAGACTGAGGCAGAAAAGACTCATTCTGGTCAGATTAAGTCCATAGATAAAGGTGTTTCTTACAATGGAAGTTACTATAGTATAAAAGGGAAGTATGATGAAATTGTTATTGTTAATAAACATTATCCTTTGTCTCCCAACTATAATCCTGGGGAAGATGCCACAGCAAAATCAGAATTATTAAAATTAATTGCTGCCATGCGGGCTCAGGGCTACGCCATCAGTGATCAGTACAGTGGTTTTCGTAGTTATGAGACACAAGTCGGTCTCTATCAAAGCTATGTCAATCAAGATGGTCAAGCAGCGGCAGACCGATATTCAGCAAGACCTGGTTACAGTGAGCACCAGTCAGGCTTGGCCTTTGATTTGATTGATAGCAGTGGAAATCTAGTGCAAGAAGCTGGAGCAAGCCAGTGGCTCTTAGACAACGCCCATAAATATGGCTTTGTCGTGCGTTATCCAGTTGGGAAGGAATCTTCTACAGGGTATATGCCAGAAAGTTGGCATTTGCGCTATGTTGGGAAAGAAGCCAAGGAAATAGCGGAGTCTGGCCTATCCTTAGAAGAGTATTACGGCTTTACAGGTGGAAATTACGTAGATTAAAAACGTCGGGTGCTTCAGCGAACTGATTCCACACTTGATTATCTATAAGAAAAAGAGGCTTAGAACCGTTTGTAAAGGTTCTAAGCTTTTTGGCTCTTTGTCCAACCATAGCGGGTGGCAGTGAGGGAAATCAGGTATGTTTGTCAACTGTAGTGGGTTAACGAAAAGTCATACTCTGGAGAGAACCGAATTGGTTCTCTCCTTTTTGATATTCAAAGCGATGAGAATGCGTTTTTTGAAGTTGTCAAAGTTCCGAAATCCGAAAGCGTTGCGCTTGATAACCTTGATAAGGTTGTTAGTGGCCTCTAGCTTAGCATTTGAGTAAGGAAGTTCCAAAGCATTGATAATCTTGTCCCTCTCTTTCAAAAAAGTCTTAAAAACAGTCTGAAAGATAGGATTTATACAAGAAATTGTATCTTCAATGAGTCCAAAGAAATGCTCAGTCTGTTTCTCTTGGAAATGAGGGCATTTAGGTGCAGGATAATCTAGCTTGGCGATGATTTCTTTATGTGTTCCAGCATTTAGAACATCCAAGATAGTGATGTTAGGGCCTTTAATTTCGAGTAAGTTTGTGATAAAATTTAACTGTTCCATAAGATTCTTTCTAATAATGGTTTGCTCACTTTTCATTATAGGTCTTATGGGACTTTTTTTCTACAACAAAAGAGGCTCCATAATCCCTGCGGTGGATTTACCCACTACAGAAATTATAGAGCCTGATTTTTCACCATTTTCAGCAACATGGCAAGGTCTACATCGCGGTCATCCATTATAAGCATGATGAAACGGAGGAGAAGATCCTGCAAGCCTTTGGCAAAATCAAGCATTTCATCAAAGCTAAAACGGCCCGCAAGGGAGCAATGGAGCTTTCGGTAGAAGTATTCTGTAAGGATGAAAATCTGGCTTTTGTGGATAAAATCCGAGCTATCGAGGACATCAATGATATTACCCTTATCCAGTATAATGGTGAATACCACGGCTAATCTGGTTATTTATCCTATTTTCCCACAGCTGTTATGAGCTATACTCGTTTACAGCTGTGGATGACCTAGGGTATGCTGAGAGCTTTTGTATTCTTCTGAAAGGAGTAAATAGTTATGACAATTTTATTAACAGGTGGAACAAGTTTTATCGGAAGCCATACGGTAGTGGAATTGCTTGATGCTGGTTTTGAGGTAGTTCTAGTTGATGACTTTTCTAATAGTTCTCCCGAAGTTCTGAATCGATTAAAAACCATCACAGGACAAAACATTCCTTTTTACAGAGGATCAATCTTGAATAAAGATTTTTTAGACAATGTTTTTTATGAAAATGATATTCAGGCGGTCATTCATTTTGCTGCCTTTAAGGCTGTTGGGGAATCTGTAGAGCAACCTCTGAGATATCACCATAACAATATTTCTGGTACCCTTTCTTTGCTGGAAGTAATGGTCAAGCATCATGTAAAAAACATTGTTTTTAGTTCCAGTGCCACGGTTTATGGTATGAATAATCAATCCCCTTTAATAGAGGATTTACCTACATCAGCGACCAATCCTTATGGACAAACCAAGCTGATGATCGAGCAAATCTTAAATGATATAGTGCAGTCAGATCCAGAATGGTCAGTGACCATTCTCCGTTACTTTAATCCCATAGGAGCTCATTCCAGTGGTTTGATTGGAGAAGCACCAACAGGAATTCCTAATAATCTAGTTCCCTATATTACACAGGTTGCGGCTGGGAAATTAAAGGAAGTGAAGATGTTTGGTGATGACTATGATACACCCGACGGGACGGGCGTACGTGATTATATTCATGTTGTTGACCTAGCAAAAGGCCATGTCTTAGCCCTCAAACAAAATCTAATAAGCCAAGGAAGTGCAATTTATAATCTTGGTACAGGTAAGGGATATAGTGTGCTAGATCTGATCAAAGTCTTTGAAAAGGTCAATCAGGTAATAGTTCCCTATAGTATCACATCGCGTCGTTCTGGCGACATTGCGACTTGCTTTGCTGATGCCAGTCGAGCTCGAAAAGAACTGGGCTGGATAGCTGAAAAAAACTTGGAAGACATGATGCGGGATTCCTGGAAGTGGCAAATCAGTTTGCACGATTGAATAGATAAATCGACAAAAGTTGTGGGACAAACGTGGTTTAAAAAGCTTTGACAATAGCAGCATATCATATCCTAGGTGCGACATTTATCTTTAGCCAGGAGCAGGTCTTAAAGTAAAGGGCAGTCGTTCTCCTATGACAGAGAATCACTTGGCTGGATAGCAGACGATTTTCTTCTTTTTGAGGAAAATCTGTAATTGGAAGGCTATATCTTTCGGAAATGTTCTCTTATAAAAAATTTTTATGGCTGAAGCTATAGCAAAAAGAGCCTAATTTTGGTAAGATTAAAGGGCTTGGAAAAGACAGGCGAGCAAGCCTAGGAGGAATAAAATGAACAATCTATTAGTTCTACAATCGGACTTCGGTCTGGTAGATGGGGCTGTGTCAGCTATGATTGGAGTGGCTTTAGAGGAATCGCCGACGCTAAAAATCCATCATTTGACCCATGACATCACCCCTTACAACATCTTTGAAGGAAGTTATCGGCTCTTTCAGACAGTGGACTACTGGCCAGAAGGAACGACTTTTGTCTCGGTCGTGGATCCAGGTGTTGGTTCCAAACGTAAAAGTGTGGTTGCCAAGACCAGTAAAAATCAATATATCGTGACCCCTGACAATGGAACGCTATCCTTTATCAAAAAACATGTCGGAATCGTAGCTATTCGTGAGATTTCTGAAGTGAAGAATCGCCGTAAGAATACCGAGCATTCTTATACTTTCCATGGTCGGGATGTCTATGCCTATACAGGTGCTAAGCTGGCTAGTGGGCATATCCGCTTTGAAGAAGTTGGACCTGAGTTGAGCGTTGAGGGAATTGTGGAAATCCCTGTTGTAGAAACAACGCTAGCGGAGAATTTTGTTGGTGGTGCTATTGATATTTTAGATGTTCGCTTTGGCTCGCTTTGGACTTCGATTACTCGTGAGGAATTCTGCACGTTGGAACCGAACTTTGGCGACCGTTTTGAAGTCACTATTTACAACAATGACATGCTGGTCTATCAAAATCAAGTGACCTATGGCAAATCCTTTGCGGATGTCCGAATCGGTCAGCCGATTCTCTATATCAATTCACTTTATCGGGTTGGTTTGGCTATCAACCAAGGTTCCTTTGCCAAGGCCTATAATGTGGGCGTCGGTGCCCAATGGCATATTGAGATTAAGCGCATAGAAAATTAAAGGAGAAGAAAATGAATAAGAAATTTTTAGATACAAAGTTTACCATTAAAGAAGTTGTTGCAACAGGAATTGGAGCTGCACTTTTCGCAGTCATTGGTATGATCAGTGTTCCGACACCAGTGCCCAATACGAGCATTCAGCTACAATATGCTGTTCAGGCACTCTTTAGTGTCGTCTTTGGTCCACTTGTCGGGCTTTTGATGGGCTTGATTGGCCACGTTATCAAAGACGCTATGGCTGGCTACGGTCTCTGGTGGTCATGGATTATCGCTAGTGCCTTCTTTGGTTTTATTCTTGGTTTGTTTAAAAATCGCATCCGTGCAGCAGAAGGTGTTTTTGAAGTGAAAGACATCGTCAACTTCAATATCTTCCAGCTTTTGGCCAATGCTTTTGTCTGGCTCTTGCTCGCTCCGATTGGCGACATCTTGATTTATAGCGAGCCAGTCAATAAGGTCTTTATACAAGGCTTTGTGGCAACTCTTTCCAATGGAGTGACAGTTGCTGTAGCAGGAACCTTGCTCTTACTAGCCTACGCCCGTACTCAGACGCGCTCAGGTAGCCTTAAGAAAGATTAATCGTACTAGATGTTACAGAGTCTGGGACAGACTGCCATGAGGGCTGCTGCGTCCACACTCACAGAATAATGAAACCTGAGAAGATTACGTATAAAAAAGATTTCAATTTTTAAAAATCTTAATTATTAGGCCCTTCAAATCTATAATTAAATGCGAAAAGCGAACAAAGCAGAATTCTGATTACCAGAAAACTAGTTTTGTTCGCTTTTTATATTTGAGGTCGGACTTTTGTCCCAGACTCTTTTTGTATTTACATCGAGGAGTTTTAGATTGACTTCTTGTAAGTTGTTATCATTGACATTTCATCATGGAGGTGTATAATAGTTGTAACAAATAACATTACAATTTAAAAGCGAGGAAATTTATGACATACGAATACAATAGCCGCATTCATTTGGCAGAAGTGGTTTTGAATGTTAAAGATCTGGCGAGCCAGACCACATTTTATCATCAAGTGATTGGTTTAGACCTTCTTTTTCAAAAAGAAGATCAAGCGATTTTGGGTGTTGGAGGAAAAGCACTTGTCCATCTGATTCAGACTGAGCAAATGACAAGTGTTAAAGATAGCTATGGGCTTTATCACTTGGCGATTCTCCTGCCAAGTCAAGAGGATTTGGCGAATATTTTCAAGCATATCGCCGAGTTAGGAATTCCCCTAATCGGTGGAGCGGATCATGGATATAGTGAAGCCCTCTATCTGGAAGACTTGGAGGGAAATGGTATTGAACTCTATCGAGATAAGCCTGTATCTGAGTGGGACATTCGTGAGGATGGTCGTATCATCGGTGTAACGGAGGAGCTAGATGCGCAGAATATATATGAGCTTGGTCGAAAGTTGGAGCCTTTTGTCATTGCTCCAAAAACCCGGATGGGACACATTCATTTGTCTGTTAAGGATAGCCGCCTTGCTACAAAATTTTATCAAGAAGTGTTTGGCTTGCAGGATAAATTTACTCTGCCATCAGCTAGTTGGATCGCATCGGGAACTTATCACCACCATCTAGCAGTGAATGAATGGGGTGGGAAAAATTTGGCACTGCGAGAAAAAGCCTTCCCTGGACTGGCTTACTACGTTATTGAAGTAGAGAGTAAGGAAGACTTACTTGGCATCTACAAGCGGGCGCAAGAGCAAGAGGCCGCGGTCACTTGGCTTTCCTCTAATGAACTGGAAGTCACGGACATGAACGGGATTGTGACCCGTGTGCGAAAGGGATAAGGAAGATCAAGTTTTTATTCATGTATTCAGATAATCAAGTGAAAAGGAGGCTGGGACAAAAGTCCTAGCCTCTCAATTGTTTTTGGATTGTCGAGCAAGAC
>ERZ773099.2881-NODE-2881-length-11500-cov-16.167235_pt1 | contig 11500 bp, 12 predicted proteins | sample MGYA00511120_ERZ773099 | MGnify/ENA primary metagenome ERZ773099 (study PRJEB29015, sample SAMEA2738012) | human oral metagenome | biome: human oral; feature: human-associated habitat; material: dental | place: China | collected 2104 ... | reverse complement strand
TGAAGATGTACTTAGCCATCTTAGGGTTCCAGCGACGAGTTTGGTGACCAAAGTGTACACCAGCCTCAAGAAGTTGTTTCATTGAAATTACTGCCATGAGTATTTCTCCTTTTTGTTTTTTTCCTCTCCTTGACTTCAGCTTGCAGAACTACCCAAAGGCAACAGCTCCACAATTCATCAAGAATGAGTATTATCGTTTACACAACAAGTTTCATTTTACCATAGATTCTCTTTTTTTTCAAGTTGTTTTATTAGTTTTTCTGTTAAAAACTAACGAAAATACTCCTATGTTAGACCATAAAAACAACAAAAGAGCCCTAAATGGAGCTCTTTTTTACTAATCAGTTTGGATAAATATATGTAACGTATCCTTCAGATGTTGTTGTTGGATTGAACCATCCTCTGTGGTTACCGATTGTACGCTTTCCACCGTAATTTGATTCAGATACTTGGATACGGGTTGATGATTCAACTGCTGTAACAACGGCTACGTGGCCATAACCGCCATCATTCCAACAAGCAATCGCACCAACTTGTGGTGTAGATCCTGTACGGAAACCTGCTGCTGCTGCACTTGTAGCCCACTGTCCACCATTGCCCCAATAATCTCCAGCCCATGGTGCTAGTGTTTTAGCTCCCCACGTACATTCACCAGTTGGGTAACTTGACGCACTTCTGCTATAAGTTGGACGCACTCGTGTTTGAGTAGCTGTAGATGATGAGGTAGAATTGGAAACTTCTTCTGATGTTCTTGAAGTCGCTTGTACCTGCTCTTCAAGACTTGTACTTGCAGATGCGACAACAGATTGGTATTGACTTGTTTGTTGCGCCTTGTAAGCTGCTTCTGCTGCTGCTGCTGCACGTGCTTCTGCTTCTGCAGTTGCTTTTTGTTCTAGCAAGCTAGCTTTTTCATCCTCAGCAGTTGCTTTTTCAGCTGCAAGATTCAATTCAGCAGCTTTCAATTCTGCCTGCTTTGTTGTCAACGCTTGTGCATCATCAGCAAGTGTTTGTTGGTTAGCAACTACTGTATTGATTGCTTCGTTATTTGCAACTTGTTTTTCAGAAATTGTTTCTTTATCTGCTTTTTGTTGCTCTAACATTTTGTTGTTAGCAGATACAATCTCGCTCATAGCAGCAACACGTGAAATAGCTTCTGTAATTGATTTAGAGTTAATAATCGTATTAATATAGCTAGTAGCAGCTCCATTTGTTTGTGCACTACGTGCTTGTTTTTCAAGAGAAGTATTACGGGCTACAATATTTTTAGAAAGCTCTGTGATCTCTCCTTCAAGTTTTTTAGATTCAGCTTGTAATTTTTCATTTTCTGCTTGCAAGCTTGCTTGTTCTGCTTGAATCGCTGAAACTTGCTCTTGAATTTGATCTACTTGTTTTTGTGCTTCTTGTTGTTTAGCTGTCAAATCACTAATTTTACTATCTTGGGCAGCAATTTTTTCATCAGTTGTGTCTGCACGAACAGTTGTTAATACTGCTGCTTGAGAAAATAACACTGTACTTAATAAAAGCGATGCTAAGATTTTTTTCTTCATAATTATGTGGATACTCCTTCTGTTTAAGAACAATACTAGTATATCAAAAAAAGGCCTAATAAATATTACGCCTTTGTTACATTTCTATTTCTTTCTTATAAATACCATTTTTCAAAAATAAATTGGAAAATAGCAATCCATAAAAAATTTAAGATCATAGATGGGACCAAACTATAAACAATAAAAACGGGCATGGTTTCTGCAGCTAAACCTATTGTATGTGCCAAAAGATAACACCCTATGTCAAACAAAAAACTTAGCATGACAATAACTAATATTCTTGTCCAGCGATTTAACAGAATCACACTATTATACTTGTGAAGTGCCACTCCTAGTAAAACAAATAATAGACTCGCAATTCCTATAAGGTGAAAGAAATAAATATCATATACCAAGCCAACTAAAAAGCAATATGCCAAATACATATATTCTGAGACCTCAATCGTTTCAAACAAGAAAATCAGAAAAATAAAATGACTAGCCAAGTGAAGATGGGGGAAAAAGGATCCTAATAATTGACCGATATGTGCATCGATCAACACAATGAGTGGTAACAAAAATAAAATACCAACTTGCTTCATCTGTCTCATTATGAATTCCCCACTAACTCTACTACATGTAAGTCACTCGTATTAGCAGTCAACTTGACTGTCACTTCTCGTGTCAGGTAGTCACTGCTATGCGTCATAGCAACTACTTCACCGACAGGAATATCCGCAACATTAAAGTTTCCCAGACCTCCCGTGCTCACCTTATCGCCAGCGCTAATATCACTATTGCTATTTAACTGACTAATTTTAAGCACTTCATTTTCCTTATCATAACCTACAATGATACCATAAATCACAGTAGATCCATGTTGAATTTTAACAGAAATCTTATCCGCATTTTCAGTATTTGTCAAAAGATTAACAGTCGTTGAGTTTCCCTCTACTTTTGAAACACTTCCAATTAGACCACCATTGGCGATGGCCAACATGTTTCCGGCAACACCTTTTTCACTTCCTGCATCTAAGGTTAGTTCTTGTTTCCAGGATACAGGCACTCGCATGATGACATCTGCTGCTACTGTCTTTGTTGCCTGCAATTTCGATTTCATGTCAAGCAACTGACGGAGTTGTTCATTTTCTTTTTTCAGGCTATCTGTCTCATTTGATTTCACCTCTAGTTGATAGACTTGCTTTTTCAAACTCCCATTTTCATTATAAGTTCGTGTCAAGTGTCCCAAGTCAGACTTGAAAGAATCAAACCACTGAAAAGGCTTTCGAACAACTCTGTCTACTAGAGAAATACCATCTCCCAATTTGCTCACTATACTGCTCGAATAGGTAGTGGCTAAAAGAGCAGATACAGACAAAACAATGACAAAAACAACAATTATATATTTTGATTTTTTAAAACGGTTCATATCTTTACCCTTATATAAAAACTCTGACGCTACAATATTTTTATTTTGATTTAACCAAAACGATCTATTAAGATTTCAGGAAATATAATAAGCACCCTAATAACAGAATCACTACAATCGTCATAGTGTCCTTTTGACTCCATTTCAATTGCCTATACTGACTTCTCCCTTTTCCACCTTGATAGCCACGCGCTTCCATCGCTATTGCTAGTGAGTCTGCCCGTTTTAAGCTCGTCGCAAAAAGAGGGATTAAAATAGGGATCATCGCCTTCACTTTTTGAACGATGCTTCCTTCACCAAAGTCAACTCCACGCGCCTTTTGTGCATTCATGATTCGTGTCGTATCATCCATCAAAGTCGGGACAAAACGCAAACTCATCGACAACATCAGTCCAATTTCATGAACAGGCACCTTTACTCTCTTTAAAGGTGCCAAAAGAGCTTCAACTGCTGCTGCCAGACTTAAAGGCATAGTGGTCAAAGTTAGCAAAGTTGAAAAGAAAATAATCAACACAAAACGACAGAAAATAATTCCAGCTTGTTGTAAAGCATAGTCTGTGATTCTCACAAAAGAAAACTCAAACAACACATTCCCACCTGAAATAAAAAACAGTTGAAAAAGAGTCGTAAAAGCAATCAAAAAGAACATGGACTTCAATCCCTGAACGAAAAATGAGAGGGAAACGCCCGACAAAGCTATAAATACACCTGTCGCTATAAAAAGAATCAGATTGGTAACAGGATTGTTAGCCCAAAACACAATCGAAATCAGTAGTATCATAGCGAGCAATTTACTGCGCGGATCCAAACGGTGAATAATTGAATCCCCAGGTATATAACGCCCTAAAATCATACTATCCATGTAGCGACTCCTTAAACTCCTCTATCTTAATCGGTAGCTTTTTAAACTGAACTCCTCTGTCCGCCAAACGTTTGCAGAAAGCAGTTATTTTAGGGACTCCTAACTGCACCTGCTCCATAAATGACACTTCTTGAAAGACATCACTTGGCTTGCCACTTCTGACCAAACACCCTTTTTCCATGACATAGACTTGATCAGCATATTCAGCCACATCATCCATCAAATGCGTCACTAAAACGATTGTCATTCCTGAACAGTGTAATGTTTTAAACAAGCCCATCAATTCTTTTCTTCCCAAGGGATCCAGCCCTGCTGTCGGCTCATCCAAGACCAAGATGGTTGGCTCCATGGCCAACATTCCTGCAATAGCCACGCGTCTCATCTGCCCACCAGAGAGTTCAAAAGGACTGCGTTCAAATAATGACTCATCAATTCCGACCAAGGCCAGCTTTTCACGTGCAATCTTCTCTGCATCTTCCTCAGAAACTCCAAAATTTTGCGGTCCAAAAGCCACATCTTTCAAAACAGTTTCTTCGAAAATTTGGTTTTCAGCAAATTGAAACACTAGACCAACCTGCTTTCGAATCTGGCGAATTTCTTTATTGGTTGATGTAGGAGTAATGACAGTATCGAAAACTCGAACAGAACCCTTACTTGGTACCAATAAGCCATTTAAAAGCTGTAAAATCGTCGATTTTCCACTACCTGTATGTCCTATCAAAGCTGTATAGGAGCCATCCTCAATCGTCAAGGAAACATCAGTCAAGGCTGATGAAGATAAGGGGGTTCCCTCTTGATAGGTAAAGCTCACATTTTCTAGAGTAATTCCCATAGCTTGTCCTCTAGCTCTCCTTCTGTAAAATAGCCATTCGGCAACTGATAGCCACTTTGTCTCAAAGACTCTCTCAGTTGATTGGTAAAAGGCGCATCCAGACCAATCTGATCAAGATCTGGTCGAGAAAATAGTTCTCGTGGACTGCTGGTTGACTCGATTTCCCCCTTTTTCATGACTAGGACACGGTCACTCATGGCAACTTCTTCCAAATCATGTGTAATGGAAACGACTGTCATCTGGTAGTCCTTTCGAATCGCCTGCACTGTCTGAATGAGCTCTCTGCGGCCTTCGGGATCTAACATGCTCGTTGCCTCGTCTAGAATCAAAATAGCCGGTCTCAAAGCAACGACTCCTGCAATGGCCACACGTTGTTTTTGCCCACCAGATAAGCGTGCTGGTTCCCTCTTTTTAAAATCCAACATGCCAACAAGCCCCAAGGATTCCTCTACTCTTTTCTTCATTTCTTCACGAGGAAGACCTTGGTTTTCTAAACCAAAAGCAACATCATCTTCTACAGTTGCTCCAACAAATTGGTTGTCTGGATTTTGAAAAACCATACCAATCTGACGACGCAAGTCCCAAACATTCTCTGCCGTTGACTTCTCACCATCTATCCAGATTTCTCCAGATTCTGCCTCAAGTAAGCCATCAATCAAACGGATGGTTGTTGATTTTCCGCTCCCATTATGACCTACGATAGAAAGCCACTCTCCACGTTTCACGTGAAACGTAATCTGATTCACATCATAATATTTCTGATCTTCTTTATATCGAAAAGATAGATCCTTTACCTCAATCATCGATTTCATTTCGACCCAAATGTCCCTTTGAATACATGAGCGCTACCCTTGAAATAATCATAACCAGAGTAGATAGTGAAAAACAAAGCAATATAAAGCAAAATCTGACCAACTAAAGTCCAATGAAACAGTAAAAAAATAATGGCAAACATTTGACTAAAAGTCTTGATTTTCCCTGGCATCGCTGCCGCCAGAACCGTTCCTCCCGTCTCAACGAGCAACAGACGTAAGCCTGTCACAGCAAGTTCACGACAGATGATAACTGCAACCACCCAGGCAGGTGCCATCTCTAGCTCAATCAGCATGATAAAAGCGGACATGACTAATAGTTTATCAGCCATCGGATCTGCAAACTTCCCGAAATTACTAACTACATTCCACTTGCGAGCAAGGTAGCCGTCAAGATAGTCTGTAATGCTTGCAACTGCAAAAATAATAGCAGCAAATACATGGCTTGCTTGTGACTGCCCTACAGTCAAAATTAAGATAAAGATCGGGATAAAAATGATCCTACCGATTGTCAATATATTTGGAATTTGTTCTTTTTTCATTCGTTCTTCCTTAATTTGTAGAGAAAGTTATAGTGATGGTTCCTGTCTGAGTTGTTAATTTCGACGTATCAATTACCTGATTATCGATAGTCAAGGTAACTCCTTTTACCACGCCAAGAGTAATTGTAACAGGATTTTTAGTTGAAATGGTTGTCGTTGCTTTTTTATTTTCTGCCGAGAGCGTCACTCCGCCTTCAAGTTCACTTTCTGAAACACTAATCCAACTAGTCGTATCTGTCACCGTTAATTGTACGTTTACTGTTTCATTATTTGTTTTATAGTGAGCTTCAATGTGTTCTCCCTCACCCGAAATCGTAACAGTTGACTCTACACTAGAAGACGAACTGCTAGTCTGACTACTACTTGATGACTGGCTAACAGAAGTACTCGAGCTATTTGAACTAACAACGCTATAATGAGCTGAAGAAGGACGCGTCGGCTGAGTTTGGATGTAATTCCAAACATAGTAAGTCACAAAAATTAAAATAGATAAAGCTAATAGAACAAAGTAAAATAAAGGCAAGAAAGATGTCTTTTTCTTGTTTGAACGTCTACGACCAGATAAATCGCCTTCATCAACATCCACTTCTTCGTAAGTAATCATGCTTCCAGAGTCGTACGCATCTAGAATGATTCGCTCATCTAGCTCAACCGCCCAAGCATATTTTCTCAAAAAAGAACGAGCATAAAAAGTACTAGGAAGCTGATCAAAGTCATCTGCTTCCATCGCTTCAAGTAAATTCATTTGAATATCAGTTTTTGCCTGTAATTCTTCTAGACTCAGTCCTTGGTTAATCCTAGCTAAACGCAGAACTTCACCAATTGTTTTTTTTCTCATACTTACCATTCCTTCTTTCTAGTACTCATCCCTATTTTGTCTTATGATGGAAAAATTGTAAAATCAACCATATCTCCATCATTTATCAATCGATGCCCAGCCTCAAGGACATCTTCTAAAGTGATCTCCTGCAAAATTTTTGGTAAATCAAAAATTGTTTCTCCACTATCAAGTGGATCGTATTGTGTCGCAATAAACTCCAAAGAGTTCATACTACTGAAAAATTCACCAAACATCTCACTTTTAACAATATCTAAATGTTCCTCAGTAATATCTGGATCTTTAGTAAAGTTGCGAATAGCCTTTCGAAACTGATGTGATAAAGCAACAGGCTCTTTTGTATCCATTGTTAAAATCACAAAATGAAAACGACTATTGACTTCCACTTCAAGTGATAAAGAAGCTTCTATTTTACCTGATTCATACAAATTTTGAAATCGATTTGAAGTCCAACCAAACATCATGGTAAATAACAACTTCAACAAAATATTGTATCGGTAGCAATCAGCTTCTGCAACTTTCTCTGTCCCTCTGATTCCAACAGCCAGCTTTGGAAAAGCAACTTCCATCCGAAGGCTATCTGTTTGTTTTACAGCTTGCAAAGATACTTTCTCTTTTATCACTGTCAGCTCATCTAAAACTTTAGCCTGTTTCTTTGAAAAATACTCTTCAATCAAGCCTACATTGAAATTCCCAACCAAAAACAATGACATATTGACAGGTTTATAAAATGCTGTAAAGTTTTCTTTTAGATTTGTGACTCGAATCTTAGAAATAGATTCCTTGCTTCCAACAATATCTATTGCCAATGGTGTGTTGGGATAGAGATTGGCCAATGTTGCAAAAAACAAGCGCGAATCTGGATCGTCCTGATACATCTCTCTTTCTTGCTGGATGATATCCTGCTCTCTCGCAACTGATTCAGCTGTAAAATTTGCAGTCGACACCAATTCCTCAAGTAAATCTAAATTTTCAAACAAATGATCTATCGTCGAAAATAAGAAACTCGTCTTTGTAAAACTTGTAAAGGCATTACTATCTGCACCCAAATTTGTAAAGTTTATCATAATATCTTCAGTGTTTTCTCTCTCAAACAGTTTATGTTCAAGAAAGTGGGCAATTCCTTGAGGATGCTCTTGTGTATTCCCATCAACAACTGTAAAGATTGTGTCAACTGAGCCGAATTGAACAGTTACAACTCCATACACTTCTGTAAATTCCTGTTTAGGGAGGAGGGAAACCGTCAACCCATTTGATAGACGACTTTGATAGATGGTTTCTTTCACAGCTGGGTAATATTTTTCTTGAAAAGTAACCTTTGTCATCCTACTCCTTCCATAAAGTAAATTGCCTGTAACTTAACACTCTTTGCTGCTTTACAGATAGCTTCTTTATCCACTTGGTTTAATTTTTCAACCCAACCATCAAAATCTGCCATTGTTTTTCCTAATAAAGTATTTAAATAGACTCGTTCAATTAGTGAACTTTGACTATCTTGAGATACCAACAACGATCTACGAATCATCTCCTTAGTCTGCTCAATCTCTAGATCTGTAAATTTGCCTTTTTTTAGATCAAGCAACTGACTATTCATCATTTTTCTCGCTTGATTACGATTGTCCCTATCAATGCCAGCATACATCCTTAAAAAACCGCTAAATAAATCCAATTGGCTTGAGATAGTATAAGCTAAACCAGCAGTTTCGCGCACATTTGTAAATAGCTTAGAATGGGCAAATCCTCCTAACAATCCATTCATAACAATCATCGGTAAATGTTGCTCACTCCCATATGTTACGGAACAGTGGTAACCTAACTCCAAAATAGATTGTCCTACATTTTTTCGAACCATGCCTTCTTGTAGTACATTTGAATACGCTTGTTTATACTGAGGATTGACAACTATTTGACGACCTGTAAAGGGGAATAACCTCAGTAATTCCATGACCTCTACTTCATTGAAGTCACCTAATAAAAAGAAATCAATTTGATCCTCTTTAAGGTGTTTTTGAAAACTGGCATAGCAACTTTGAGGCGTTTCATTTGAAATGCGGTCACATAATTCGCCATGTTTCAGTCGGATACATTCATCATGAAAAAATAGCTGATCCAATTCTTTATGTGCAAAACAAAAAGAATCATCCATTTCAGCATTCAATTTTGCTAGTAATTGCTTTTTTTCGATTTCAAATAAAGTAGGATCATAACCATCTCCAACAACTAAAGGAGTAAACAAACTCTGTCTTACCAACTCTAAAACCTGAGAAGTTAAAACATTTTTCTTACTCAAAAATTCGTCTCGTACATAGGCAAAAGTTACATCTAAAATATGACTTCTCCCTCTTCGATAGGTAGTTGTTGAAATATCTGTTCCATACAAACTCGCTAAATGTCTACGAAGAGACTGAACCGTAGGGTAAAATCGATTCGCTGTTTCTAACATACTCGCACTCAACATGCGACTCGAAATCGTATCAAGTGACAATGGAGCAGTGAAACGCACGGTTATTTTATTAGTCTTAAATTTTTTAGATTGGATAAAATGTACTGCAATTCCAGGGACTAACTCCATCTTTTACCTCCTTGCATATAGAGTCTATTATATCATGAAAAATAAAATTTTTCCTGTTCTCTTTATCGCTTTTAAAATTAAAATCGTTTTCATTTCCCACTATTTTCCCTCGCCTATTTCAAGGAAAATATGATATAATATCAGAGATTGAGGTGAATTATGGAATACAAACTATTTGAAGAATTTATTACACTCCAAGCGCTCTTAAAAGAACTTGGAATCATACAAAGTGGCGGTGCTATTAAACTTTTCTTAACAAAACACGTTGTCTACTTCAATGGCGAGTTAGAAAATCGCCGTGGAAAAAAAATCCGTATTGGAGATAAAATTGACATTCCTGACATAAACGTTGACATCATATTGACACAACCAAGCATCAAAGAACAAGAAACATACTCACAAGAAAAAGCTGAGAAAGAGCGTATTGCTAAACTTGTCAAGGAAATGAACAAGAGTGTCAAGAAAAATAATCAAAGAACAACACCTTCTTCAAAATCAAAACAAGCTCCACGCTTCCCAGGTAGATAATTATGTGGCTTCAGCATCTCTCAATTAAAACCTTTCGCAACTACAAGGAAACAACAATTGACTTCGATCCCAAGTTAAATGTTTTTTTAGGACAAAATGCGCAAGGAAAAACCAATATGCTTGAGGCTATTTATTTTTTAGCCTTGACACGTAGCCATCGAACACGAATAGATAAAAATCTTATTCAATTTGAAAAAGAGCAACTTCAATTGTCGGGTGTAATCCAGAAAAAAACAGGAATAGTCCCACTTGAAATCGATTTAACTCCAAAAGGCCGCATCACTAAAGTCAATCACTTGAAACAAGCTCGACTTTCAGACTATATTGGACATATGAATGTTGTCTTATTTGCACCAGAAGATTTACAGCTTGTAAAAGGCTCTCCTTCTGTAAGACGAAAATTCATTGATATGGAGCTGGGTCAGATTAAGCCAATCTACTTGTCAGACTTGTCAACGTATAATCACATTTTGAAACAAAGAAACACCTACCTCAAATCTACACAAGCAATTGATGAAACTTTCCTTTCTGTATTAGATGATCAATTGGTAGAATATGGTTGTCGTGTCATGATTCACAGACTTGATTTTATTAAAAATTTAGAAAGCTTTGCTTGCAAAAAGCATTTTGAAATTTCTGATCAATTAGAAAAATTGTCAATAAAATATCTATCATCTGTAAACTTCAGTGACAAGAATAACTTGGCGGAGTCTTTCAAAAAAGCCTTGGAAAAAAGTAGATCTAGAGATTTGTTTAAGAAAAATACAAGTATTGGCCCTCACCGTGATGATATTCTATTTTTTATCAATGGAATCGAGGCAAGTTTTGGAAGTCAGGGACAACATCGTAGTTTAGTCCTCTCCATTAAACTAGCTGAAATAGGACTTATGGAAAGCGTTACTAATGAAACTCCTATCCTACTACTTGATGATGTGATGAGTGAACTCGATAATACACGTCAACTAAAATTACTCGAAACAATTTCACAAAACATCCAAACATTTATTACAACAACCAGCTTGAATCACCTTCAAAACTTACCAGAAAATCTTAGTATATTCAGCATTCAAGATGGTCAAGCTATTGTAAATAAAAATTGACAACACTGTAAACAAAAAGAACTCCTAAAAATCAGGAGTTCTTTTTTTCTTACATCGAGTAGTTTGGTGCTTCGTTAGTGATTTGCACATCATGAGGATGACTCTCTTTTAGACCAGCCCCAGACATTTCAATAAATTGAGCATTGTCATGCAATTCTTTTAGATTAGCTGCTCCACAGTAACCCATACCAGAGCGAATACCACCAATCATCTGAAAGACGATATCGGCTGCTGCACCCTTGTAAGCAACGCGACCTTCAATTCCTTCTGGAACCAATTTATTTGCTTCATTGACAGAGCCTTGGAAGTAACGGTCACTTGAACCTTTCTTCATTGCAGCGATTGAACCCATACCACGGTAAGTCTTGAACTTACGTCCTTGGAAGATTTCAGTTTCACCTGGCGCTTCATCTGTTCCAGCAAACATTGATCCAAGCATAACTGCATTTCCACCTGCAG
>ERZ773099.2879-NODE-2879-length-11510-cov-13.410563_pt1 | contig 11510 bp, 8 predicted proteins | sample MGYA00511120_ERZ773099 | MGnify/ENA primary metagenome ERZ773099 (study PRJEB29015, sample SAMEA2738012) | human oral metagenome | biome: human oral; feature: human-associated habitat; material: dental | place: China | collected 2104 ... | reverse complement strand
CACAATACAAGCCGTCACCGGACTCATCTTCGCCTACACCCTATGAATAAGCCTCAATGACTACGCCTACGTCGAGGAGATCGACGAGGACCACGTCCGGGTGTGGCCGCTTACCGATTCGGAACTCACGTGGAATGGAGAAAAAGTCCTGACGCGAAAGGACGGCTTCACACTCGAAATCGAAATGTGCCTCGGGTATGAGAAAGGGAACCCGGGATACTACGTGGTGGAAACCGATGAGCTACCTGAGGTGTGCATGTTGGAATCTCCCATTTCCGGAACCTCGGTCGGTTCCAAGAGAAGCAAAACTTGGAGAAAAGAACTGTGGGTTCCTGAAGGACGTGGCGGGCTGGAAGGTGCTCTCCGTGACAAAGCCTACAGCCATGACTTCGATCTCCTGGAAGTCGAACCTAAACGGTTGTGTTGGGGTGGCGAAGGTCTTGACAGGTGGATTGAGACGGCCAAGGAGGAGATTGAGCGAAAAGACGCACGCAAGAAGGCCGGTAAAATCCGGGAGAAGCTGAAAGAGTTCCACGACGGTGGGAAGGCTTTCATCAATCCCTACACCTTCGTTCCGCTGCCCGACAAGGTGAAACGGGACAAACCCCGCGGCCACGCGAAGGCCGTTGAGGGCGGGTTGACCGGGTATCTCGACGTGGAGTTCGCCTTCCGTTCCCCGCTCATGATGCCGGTGGACTGGAAAACCGCCGAGGAGACAACCGCCACCGGCACCCGGATTGAGGAACGAGTCACCGTGCCGGGATCCTCCGTGCGCGGCGCCGTCCGGTCGCTGTTCGAGGTGATCAGCAGCAGTTGCCTGTCCATACTCGACCCCGACTACCTACCGGTGCATCGAGAACACCTGGGCATGCACCCCGAAAAACAGTTGGCTGTGGTGGACGAGGTCGATTCCGACGGGAAAGTGATCTCGGTGCTGCCCACCAGCAAGATGGTGTGGATCCGGGCCGAGGCGCTGTGGCGCCTGTTCGGCGGGGCGGCAGGGCTGCGCTCCGGGGTGCGGATCTCCTTTGATGATTTTGATAAAAAGTGCACCTATCTGCGTAGCTTCGGTAACAAAGTGAATCAGATAACTCGTGAGCAGCTCACATCAAAGGGGGAATCCACGCTCACGAAGGGCGGCGACTGGGTGGTGCACGTCGCCGATGCCGGGGCGAAGAGCAGCCATCCCGCCGATCACATCTATGTGGCCGCGGGGAAAGTCGAAACCACCCCGATCCGGCTGGGCGAGAGGACCTGGGAGGACTACCGGGAGCTGTGCAGGCGCTCGGTGGACGTGACCGGCGGTGAGCTCGCCTCCAAGGCACCCGCGTGGGATGCCGAGGATTGGTCGAAAGTGGCTGTGCTGGTCAAGCACAAGAGCGGCACCACGATCGGGAAACGACGCAAGAGCGACGGCGCCCTGGCCCCGGGTGATTCGGTGTGGATCACCACCCGGAGCGAGGGCGGCGAGCGCGTGGTCGCCGGGCTCACGATGTCGTTGACCTGGCGGAAGCTCGGGGAGGGCCCGATCCGCGATCGGCTCCCCGACGAGTCCCTGCTGCCGTGCTGCGACCCGGACGAGCTGTGCCCGGCCTGCGCGACCTTCGGTTTCATCGAGGCCCGCACCGAGGGCCAGCGAGGCGACCAGGCGGAACACAACGCCTACGCCTCCCATCTGAGGTTTGGGGCCTTCAAAACCGGCGCGCCGGTGCCGCTGCGTCTGGTGCTTCCCCCGCCGACCCGCTCCCCGCGCCCGAGCGCCGGGGCGTTCTACCTGGAACACCTCACAGCGGAAGGCGAGAACCGGGAGGCGGGTGTGGCCGAGCAAGGGGAACCGGCGTCCCACTGGGGTGGTCGGCTGGACAGCCCCCGGATGCGGCGGATCGCCGGCCGCAAGTTCTACTGGCACGGCCAGGAGCCCGAGGACACGATCCCCACGCCCCGCCAGGTGCGTCGCGCTCACTACCCGAAGGAAGGCGCCCCCGACTGCCAGGAGACCAAGCGCTGGATCACCGAGGGAACCCCCGTCCTGAAGGGACGGATCCACTTCGAGAACATCGACGCCCGCCAGCTCGGGCTCCTCATGCTCGCACTGGAACCCCGGGAACTCGCGGAACGCGCCGGTATCACCGTCAACGGTGAACTTGCCACCCACCTCGGTGGCGGCAAGGGCCTGGGTTTCGGCACCGCCGTCGGTCGCATCACCGAGACCTGCATCCAGGACGCCGCGGGCAGGTACCGGGCAGGTGCAAGGAAGGTGGAGGTGGATCCGTGCGGCGCCGCCATGCAGGTCATCGACCCGGAGGCGCCATGGATCACCGGGCTCGTCAAGGCGCTCGGCACCGAAAGCGTCCCCGCCGACCGAATCTGGTACCCGACCATGGGCAACTTCACCCAGCGGGGCAGTGACGTGCAGCAGAAGAAGTTTGACAAGAGCTTCGAGTACTACGCCAAGTTCTCCGGAGGCAAGAACAAGGAAACCCGGATGCGAACCCTCCCCAGGATCGACGACCCGATCCAGTACATGAGCAACGAGAACTGAAAGGACCGGAGATGACGTGTTTCGCATCCATCGGGGTTAAACAGATTCAGGGTTATCTCGCTCGGTCCCGTCGCCTGTGGGGACGCCGCGGCGCCTCCGACATGCTGGCCTACCTCACCGATACCACCGGGGCCGCCGACCGCATCGAGGAACGCAGCTTCGAGACCGCGGGGGAGATCCTGCAGGGTTTCCCCGGGGTGACGGTCAACGACGAGGCCGTCGACGTCGACTCGGTGCTGAACATCCGGGGCGAGGATCCCGGCGAGGTCCGCAAGGCCACCGAGGCCCTCGCGCTCAACATCAAACTGCACCTGCCCGCCGCACACGTCCACACCAGCCTCCGAGAGACCACCGGGTACGGCGACGTCATCCGCGCCGAGGACGAGGACATGGCCGCGGAGACCAGGCAGTACCCGCCGTCGATGATCGAGTTCCCCCTGGCCCACCACTGCGACGAATGCTCCTCGGGCATGGCCTCGGAGGAAACCTCGGTGGGTGACGAGACGACGCGGCTGTGCAGCGACTGCGCCTCCCGCGCCCCGCGGGAGGGCCGCAACAGGCTCCTGAACTGGTCCCGGCTGGGTGGCGTCCAGCAGGGGTTCATGGTGGAACAGGTCATGCTCCGCGAGCTCCGGAAGCAGGAGAAATTCGGGAATCTCACACAGGTGGAGAACTTCGATGAGCTGGCGAAGCTCGGCGACCTCGGCTCCGAGGGGTCGCGCACCCACACCGACAACCACGTCGCCACCATCTTCGCCGACGGCAACGGCTTCGGGAAACTGTTCCGGGAGTTGAGGGCGGCCGCTGCGGATTCGGAGGACGGTCTGCAGGAGCTGCGGAGGGTTTCCAAGGCCGTCAAGGACTCCACGAAACGGGCGCTGCGCAAAGCCATCGAGGAGATCACGGACGACCGGGTCGCCGCAGCGAACTGCATGCCCGCCGTCCCGCACATCCTCGGCGGCGACGACGTGCTGGTGACCGTACCCGCCACCAGGGCATGGCCTTTCCTCATCGCATTCCTGAAACACCTGGAACAGGAATCGGGCAGCGACACCTTTGGACTGGGGGCGGGGAAGGTCAGCTTCTCCGCGGGCATGGTGATCTGCAAACTCGCCTACCCCATCGGCGACCAGGTGGAGCTGGCCACCGCCCTGCTGCGCACCGCCAAGGAAGCGGTGAGGGGCGAGGACTGGTCCTTCGCCTGGCTGGACGTCACCAACGAGGGTCCCAAACCGCCGAGACGATTCCTCACCCTCGATGACTGGGGGCGGATCGAAGAACTCCGGGACCTGGCGCGCCGGCTCGGCGACGACGAATGCGGCAATGCGGCGCGCGCCACCCTGCGCCAGGAACTGCGGATCAGAGACGAGAAGGACCGCACCCTGCACCTGAGACACCGGGCCGGCAGGCTGCCCGGGGTCGCGGACCTCCTGAACGCGGTGTTCGGAAGGAACTGGGAGCGGGCGACGAACCAGGGAACCGAGGAACTCCTGACGGTACTGAACATCATGAGGTGGTACGCATGACGACGACCAAGACCACGATCGAGTTGAAAATCCGTTTCAACACCGCCTTCCGCATCTCCCAGGGATACGGGCAGGGGGAGGTCGACGACGTGATCGACGAGGAAAATCCGCTGCCGGCCACGTCGCTGAAAGGCGTCATGAGGGACGCCGCCCGCATGGTCCTGCCGGGAAAACGACAAGGCGACAAATACGTCGACCATCACCTGGTGGACGCCGTCTTCGGGAAACGCGGCAGCGACAGCTCCCCGTGGAACTTCTCGGACGGGAAACTCGACCACCCGGATGATCCCCGGGAGCGGATCCGGGTGCGTTCCCGGGTGGCCATCGACGAGCAGCGCCGCGCCCGGGCCGGGGCGTTGCTCTTCGCGGAGGAGCTGCACGCGGACCGGGCCACCGCGACGATCTCCCTGACCCAGCCCCTGCCCCCGGAGGAGCTGGAGAAACACGTCGCGCTGCTGCACGTCGCCGCGCGGCTGGTCGACGGGATCGGCGCCGACCGGCGTCGCGGCCTGGGGTGGGTGAGCATCACCACCGACGCCGACGACATCGAGGCAATGGTCGACAGGATCGAGCGGGCCAGGAACGGGCAGACCGGGAACGAGCAGGTCAGGAGCGAATCATGAGCTGGTGGCGGGTAACGGTGACAAGCGAACAGGCGATCGTCGTCGGCACCGGGGCCACCCGGGCCTTCCACACCCCGAGCCTCGGATACATTCCCGGTTCCACGCTGCGCGGGGCGCTGGCCACCGCCTGGCGGATCCGGTACGGCGACCTGGATTCCGTCTTCCGGAAAACCTTCGACCACTCGGTGCGGTTCGGGCCCCTGCTGGCCGTGACGGGGGACGTCGCCAGCCAGTCCGTGCTGCGCCGCAAGTACGCCCCCGGCGACGGTGAATACGTCGACTGCGCCTTCGAGGACGCGGGGGATGCCGTGGGGGAACACCTCAAGGGCGACGTGATCTGGGGCGACAAGAACGCGTTGAAGGTGGTGACCACCACCGCCATCGACCCCGAGAAACGCACCGCGCTCGACGGGAACCTGTTCTCCCGCGAGGCCCACCGTCGCCGACAGACCTACCACGGCCTGATCCACGGCGACGAGAACCTGGTGGGGAGGTTGGTGGAGCTGGAATCCGCCAGCATCGGGGGTCGCAGGAGCGTCATGGGGCGCGCCCGGATCCGGATCGAACCGGTACCGCCACCCGAGCTGCCCGCATCGGGGGATGTGGTGCTGCGCACCCTGTCGCCGACGATCCGCCTGAATGAGGCGGGCGCACCCAACCTCGAGTGGAAAGGAATGAAGACCTTCGAGGGCTTTGAGGTCGTGGATGCCTGGGGCGGCAGGGTCGCGGGCGAGGGGATCAGCGGCTGGCACATGGCCTCCGGCACCCCGAAACCCGGGGACATCGCCATCGCACCCGGGGCCGTCGTGAAACTGCGGGAACCCGACCGGAACAAGGTGCTGAAACTGCTGGAACGCGGCCTCGGGACCCGCAGGGCCGAGGGATTCGGATGGCTCGAACAGGTGACGAAACCCTGGCGGCCACCCGGCGGGAAACCCGGCGCGGAACAAACCGGGGGAGTCGCGACCCCGGATCTCGACGCCATGCTCGGCTGGCCGCTGGAGGACCGCAGGGCGGTGGCGGGCTGGCTGCAGGAACTGCGGGAGGGCGACGGCACCGAGCCCCTGGAGAGCAGGCGCGCCTGGCTGAACCTGACCGAGGGCCGGCGGGCGGCGGCCCGGCGCGTGATCCGCGACACCCCACAAGCGCAGCGCAACCCGTGGGCATCGAGGCTACGAGAGGGACGGAACTGACATGATTCTCACCTACATCCGAGTGACGATCCGCCCGTTGGGCCCGTGGCGCGTCGGAGCGGTCGGACAGGACCAGGCCGCGCTCGAAACGCTGCGCGATACCGCCGGGAAACCGGCGCTGCCGCCGTCGAGCCTGGCCGGTTCCTTCCGGGCCGGCATCGACGAGGCCGCCCGGAAACTCCTCATGGGCCAGGAGAAAACGAAGAACGGAAAACCAGACTTCCGGGCCTCTACGCTGTGGTTCCTCGGCACCCGGCTCACCGGCGTCGAGGACGGACAGCCCGAGATCAGACGCCGCACCGCCACCGCCGTCGACCGGAACCGTCGCACGGCCCGCAACCACGGGTCGCACGACATCGAGGAGGTCTACGACACCGAAACCATCCAGCTCTACCTGCGGCACGAGGGCGACCCCGCCAAGGCGCTACGGCTGCTCGGACAGTGGCAGGTCACCATCGGAGGCGGAATCAGCACAGGCCTCGGCCGCGCCGAGGTGACGGCCATCTCGTACCGCACCCTGGATCTGTCGCAACCCGCCGACCTGCTGGCCCGGGTCTCACTGCGGGACACCGGACCGGACGCCCTCGACGCCCTACTGCAAGGCGGCGCCGACCATAAGGTGAACACCGGGGAATCACCCACCCTCCTGGAGGCGACGATCCGCATCGAGGGACTGAACCTTCCCGCCCAAAACCTGAAGGATCAGCTGAGACCGGAGGACCACTGGTTCCACGGCACCCGGTGGAAGGGAATCCTCCGGGGCCGGGTGGAATACATCGGACGCAGCCTCGGCCTGGACATCTGCGGCGCGGAGGACCAGCAGTGGCGCGGCTGCGGGAGGTGCGCCGTCTGCGAGGTCTTCGGGTCCGGGGAAACCGGGGCGGGCAGGTGGAGTTTCCACTTCACCCCACTGAAACCCGACCACCCGGCGGGACGGACCCGCAACGCCATCGACCGTTTCACCGGAGGAGTGGCGGAGAAGAAACTCTTCCCCGAAAAGACGGTGACCTCCCGGGCGCGGCTGGTGATCGGGCAGCTGGACGGCGTCGAGGAGCACCACGCCTGGGTGCTGAAGGCCCTGCTGCTGGCGCTGCGAGACCTGCAGGAGGGATACCTCGGAATCGGAGGCCGGAGTTCGACGGGGCTCGGTTCGGTGCGGTTCGAGAAGCTGAGGCTCGGCGAGGAGTTCCAGCGTTTCAAGATGACCGAGACAAACCTGGAGGCCGTCGAGGGCATCACCGAGGCGGAAATCGAACTGGAAAGAACCCACCGGTCACTGAAGGAGAAAGAGGAGAAGGAGAAGATGCAGCATGCCTGAGCAGAAACGAACCACCGAGACCCGCTACCTTTCCGGGCAGGGTGAAGTGGAATGGTCCCAGCTGCGGAAAGAAGCGGGCGAACTCACCTGCGCCTGGGCCGACTACGACGGCTTCCACATCTGCCCCTGCCCCGACGAGGCACCCCCATACAGCCACATCTGGGGCTGGAGCCGCAACGGCGAGGTGCTGCTGCGCGGTCGAATCGACGCGGGCAGGGTGATAGCGGGATGGCTACGGAAAACCCCGAGCGGCGGGGAGAAAGAAAAGAAGGTGCCCACGGTAACCCGGCAGGTCATCACCTGGAAACCCGACCACGAACGCCTAAAAATCAACTTCGCAGGAGAGAAAGCAAACTGGCCCGAAAAAATGCAATCGGTGGAGGTGCTAGGAGAAAACCCGGTGACATTCATAAAAGAAGAAATGAAAAGTCCTGAGAGTATTTATGAAGCTGGTTGAGCCGGGCCGCGACGAAGCTTCTTGAAGTTGGTTGAGCCGGGCCGCGACGGATGCTTTTTGAAGTTGGTTGAGCCGGGCTGCGACGAAGGAGCGGCCCGTGTCGAAACCACCTTTCCTGAAGCAGATCGGCCCAGTCCGTGACGAAGGTTCCTCAAAGCTGGTCGAGCCAGCTCGTGGTGAAATTTTTTGAAGCTGGTTGAGCCAGCTCGTGAGCGCTAGCGAACGGCTGTGTCGAAACCACTACCGGCGGCCGAACAGCAAACCCGACCGCGCCCTGGGCCGGATCCCGCGCCTCGGGACGGGACCCGGCCCGAGGTAGAATCCGACGAAGACGCCCAGCTCCCTGCGGCTGGGCATCTTGGAGACACCCTCAGACAGGGGTGTTGGAGAACGGCCAAAAACAGCCTCAGGTGTGTATGCCACTTGACTAGGGGTTTTACCCAATTTAGGACAGGTTCTGTCCGCTACTCGGAGGGGGTGAGGAGGGGTGGTGTGTAAAACCGCCGCAACAGGGCTTGTCGGGACGGCGTGTCATGGGGTAGGGTCTGGGAGCACCGCGAACCTCGAAGCGGATTGAAACAGACGCAGCTGCTTCAGGTGTCGTTTTTTGACGTCTGGAAGCACCGCGAACCTCGAAGCGGATTGAAACGGACTTTCCAGCGGGCGGGTTATCGGCAGCGTCCCTTGTCTGGAAGCACCGCGAACCTCGAAGCGGATTGAAACTACTCCACCCGGGTGTTCCCCCCCCGATGACGTCGGTCTGAAACCACCGCGAACCTTAAAGCGGATTGACGTATCAGTTTGAGGCGCATTCGGCGAGCTGCTCCGGTGAGGAATCGTCGAGAACCTTATCTGACTGGTTTCTTCGTGCTTGAACTCCTCTCGCGCAGAGCGAGTCGGGGATCTCGTACATGACGCGGAAGGGGAAAGCGATGACTGCTGACGACCTTCTTCTCGGCGAGAGGAGGGTGCTGGGGTGTTTCACCCTGCCCGCGCTTCGTTGCGCCTGGGAGAGAGTGTTGAAGAAGGACGCCCAGGACGGCGACATCTCCGATTCGGTGGAGCGGTTCGCCGAGGGGGTTCAGGAAAGACTGGAGGAGCTCACCGAGGAACTCCGGGCAGGGACGTTCCGGCCCTCGGACCTGACCCGGGTGGTGATCCCCAAGAAGAACGGGGAACGTTTCCTCGACATCCCCTCGGTGCGTGACCGGATAGTGGAGCGGGCGATCCTGGAACACATCAACCCGGCCATCGACCCGCTCTTCGGGGCCACCGCGTTCGGTTACCGCCCCGGACTGGGGGTGGCGGACGCCGCCCAGGAGGTGGTGCGACTCCGCGAGGAGGGCTACACCCACGTCCTGCGAACGGACGTGCACGACTGTTTCCCGTCGCTTCCCGTGGCCCTGCTGCGTCGCCAGCTGGAGTTCCTGATAGCCGAACCAGAGATCCTGGCCGTGGTGGACCTGCTGCTCGACCGCTGCACCCGGTTCCCCGGGAAGGGACGGGGCGTCTTCCCCGGGCTGCCGCAGGGCAGCCCACTTTCACCGCTGCTCGCGAACCTGGCGCTGATCCCCCTGGACGAGGCACTGGTGGATGCGGGATTTCCGGTGGTCAGATACGCCGACGACCTCGTGATCGCCCTCGAAGAACCCGGGGACGCACCCGAGGCCCTGAGAACAGCAACAAAGGTGTTGAAGGAGCTGGGAATGGAACTTGGAGCGGAGAAAACGGCGGTAGCATCGTTCTTTGAGGGATTCGCCTTCCTGGGGGAGGACTTCGGCCCCCGCTACCCGCCGGCGGAAGGCGAGGGTCGCATCCGGGAACCGGACAAGAAAATCCTCTACGTGGCGAAACAGGGCAGCCGCATCCAGGTGAGAAAAGGACGGGTGCAGGTGATCCAGGACGACCACGAACTGCTTTCCGTGCCCGTCAGCGACATTTCCCGAATGGTTTGTTTCGGCTCGGTCGGGGTGACGGCCGGGGCCCGCAGCTGGGCATTGCAAAACGGGGTCGACGTGCTACTGGCCTCGCGTCGCGGAAAATACCTGGGGGCGATGGTCAACGACTCGTGGCCCGCGCGCCGAAGCAGGGTACTGGCCCAACTGCTGCTCGACGGGACACCCCGCGAAGTGGAAATCGGTCGGGAAATCATCCGGGCGAAACTCAGCCATCAAGTGACTCTGCTGGGCAAGTTCACGAAACGATCCGATGCGGACGAGACCCGGGAGGTGACCCACCACATCCGGCAGCTGATGCGGATGCTGCCCGACGCGAACAATCGCGACGAAATCATGGGCCTGGAAGGGGCGGCAGCGAGAGTGTACTGGCCGCGGCTCGGTTCCCTCGTCCCCGAGGATGTGGCTTTCACCGTACGATCGAAACAACCCCCGAGGGATGTGCTGAACGCCGCCCTGTCGTTCCTGTACACGATCCTCCTCGGCGAATGCGTGACCGCCCTGCGGGCCACCGGACTGGACCCGGACATGGGTGTCCTGCACGCCGACCACGACACCCGCCCCAGCCTGGCCCTCGACCTGATGGAGGAGTTCCGCCCACTCGTGGTGGACCACGTCGTGGTGACGGCGGCCCGCAAACACGTCCTCACCGCGTCGCACGGCCGGGAGGTGGCGGACAAGGGAGGGATCTTCCTCACCGCGGCGGGACGGGAACTGATGCTGGACGCCTACGAACGCAGAATGCTCACATGCGTGGCCGGGGCGCTGGACGACTTCCGCTCCACCAGACGAGGCCACCTGTACCAACAGGCCAGCGGCTACGCGCAGCCATCATGGACCCCGAACAGAAATGGACGGGACTGGCATGGCGATGATGCACCTGGCCGCCTACGACGTGCACGAGGACCAGCGACGCGCCCAGCTCTCCGCGCTCCTCCAGGCCTACGGGGACCGCATCCAGTACTCCGTGTTCCTGCTCGGCATCACCCCGGAGGAACTGGTGGAGATCCAGAGCCGGGCGGCCGGCATCATCGACGAAAACACGGACTCGCTGTGGATCGTGAGACAGTGCGCGGCCTGCTGGGAGGAAGCCCGGACCCTGGGTCAGGCCCATCCACCGGCCCGGGTGCTGCACTACGCGGTGATGTGAAGAATCCTGCCGGATCCGCCGACGCCTGGCAGAGCGGGCCGGGAGGTGGCATGAGGGTAGAGTCGGAGGAAATTGACGGTCCCGGCTGCCTACTGGGTGTTTTGGAGACACCCTCGGGCAGGGGTGTTGGAGAACGACCAAAAACAGCCCCAGGTGTGTATGGCACTTGACTAGGGGTTCTACCCCATTCAGGACAGGTTCTGCCCCCTGGTTGGAGGGGGTGAGGAGGGGCGGTGTGTAAAACCACCGCAACAGGGCTTGTCAGGACGGCGTGCCAAGGGGTAGGGTCTGAAACCACCGCGAACCTTAAAGCGGATTGAAACATAGCAAGGCGACACTTACAATCCAGAGGATGTCTGAAACCACCGCGAACCTTAAAGCGGATTGAAACCTCCCGAAGAGGTAGTCGAAGGAGATATTCCGTCTGAAACCACCGCGAACCTTAAAGCGGATTGAAACCCCTCTCAGGGTTAGGGTGAACGTGGAAACGTTCACCGTCTGAAACCACCGCGAACCTTAAAGCGGAATGAAACGCCAGAACGAGGGCTCCCTTCTCTCTGTGAAAGGGAGTTCTGGAAGCACCGCGAACCCCGAAATGGATCAAGGCCCCTTCGGGTGCCAGGCACGGGCCGGGTGCTGGCTCGACCGGTTTCGGGGAGGTGGTTGGGGTTGGGGTGGGTGTGACCCGCTCGGTCGGGTAGGGTGAGGGCGGCAGATTTGTGGTTTTGGGGGTCGCTTGCGTGTGG
>ERZ773099.2878-NODE-2878-length-11510-cov-14.515845_pt1 | contig 11510 bp, 9 predicted proteins | sample MGYA00511120_ERZ773099 | MGnify/ENA primary metagenome ERZ773099 (study PRJEB29015, sample SAMEA2738012) | human oral metagenome | biome: human oral; feature: human-associated habitat; material: dental | place: China | collected 2104 ... | reverse complement strand
GAAGCGCTGTGGGAGCTGTTCCGGGCCGGACGCCGCCCCGCACGCCAGTTGTCCTTCGATGGGTTCCGTCGCCGTGGCGGCAGCGCGCTGCGTGATTTCGCGGTCTGGAGCGCGCTCAGCGAGATCCACGGCACCGACTGGCGGCAGTGGCCCGAGGAACTGCGCGACCCGCGTTCCACCGCGGCGGAGGAGTTCGCCGCGGCACAGGCCGAACGGGTGGAGTTCTTCGAGTGGCTCCAGTGGACCGCGCAGCAGCAGCTGTCGGCGGCGCAGACCGCCGCGGAGGAGGCGGGCATGGGCATCGGTGTGCTTGCCGACCTGGCCGTGGGGGTCGGCAAGACCAGCGCGGAAACCTGGCTCATGGGCGACGTATACGCCCCCGGGATCACCGTCGGGGCTCCTCCGGATCAGTACAACCAGGGCGGTCAGGACTGGGGACAGCCCCCGTGGAACCCGTTGAAACTGGAGGAGCTCGAGTACGAACCGTTCCGCGTCATGGTGCGGGCCGCCCTGAACCGTGTGGGCGGGCTCAGGATCGACCACATCATCGGTTTGTTCCGGCTGTGGTGGGTGCCCGAGGGGCTCGGGCCCAGCGCGGGCACCTACGTGCGTTACAACCACGAGGCGCTGATCGGGATCCTGGCGCTGGAGGCGTATCGCGCCCAGGCCTTGGTGGTGGGGGAGGACCTCGGCACCGTCGAACCCTGGGTGCGCGAATACCTGTCGCGCCGCGGCCTGCTGGGCACCGCGATCCTGTGGTGGGAGTACGGAACCGACGGGCAGGTGCTGCCCCCGGAGAAGTGGCGCGAGTACTGCATGGCCTCGGTCACCACCCACGACCTGCCTCCCACTCTCGGATACCTCGAGAGCGGGCACGTCAGGCTTCGGGAACAGCTCGGGTTGCTGCTGGAACCGGTCGAGCAGGAACTTGCCGTCGCCGAACGGGAACGCGACATGTGGGTGGAACGACTGATCGCCTTCGGGCTCCTCGACGAGGCCCTGGCCGGTGATCACGTCGAGGTGATGCTGGCCATGCACCGCTACCTGCGGTTGACCAACTCCAAGGTGCTGGTGGCTTCCCTGGCCGACGCGGCGGGGGAGAAACGCGCCCAGAACCAACCGGGAACGATGAACGAGTACCCCAACTGGCGGGTGCCGCTCGCCGATTCCGGGGGGAAATCCCTGAAGCTGGAGGATCTGTTCACCGCTGACCTGCCCCGCCGGGTCGCGGACGTCATGAACGGTGACCGGCAGGATTCCTGACCCGTTTCCGGTTCTGGTTTCCGGTGGTTCTCACCGGGCTCGTGCCGGGTGGTTGGTGCCCACGGGATCACAGGTTCGCAGGTCTGGGAGCCGCCTGGTACGGGTTGGTGGTCTGGATCCCGGTACCGTCGAGGATGATCGTCTCGATCGCGGGGTCGCCCCTGCTGATGCGCAACGCGGCCAAGGGAAGCTCCGCCAGCGACTCGCGGTGCCGGGCGCGCGCGTCCTCCAGGGTCCCCGGGAACACCAGCTGCCCGTCCTTGACGATGTCCACCAGGAGGTGGCGGTCGTTGCCGTCACCGACCGGGGCCGCACCCAACCCGATGATCTCGGCCTCCGCACGACCGTTCTCGCCCAGCCTGCGCATCGCGAACTTGCGGCCTCCCAGGGTGTTCTTGCCCTTGGATTTCTTTCCTACCGGGGTCATCGGCGCCCCGCGATCCGCGGATTCGGAACGGGCCACGAGCTTGTAGACGAACCCGCAGGTGGGATGCCCGGAACCGGTGACCAGGGAGGTTCCCACCCCGAACCCGTCGACGGGGGCGCCGCGCAGGGCGGCGATCTGCCATTCGTCGAGGTCGGAGGTGACGGTGATCCGGGTGCTCGTGGCACCCAGGTCGTCGAGGAGGTCGCGGGCCTGGCGAGCCATCATCGGCAGGTCACCGGAATCGAGCCGGATGGCCCCCAACCGACCCCCGGTCAGCTCCACTCCCTTGCGGATGGCGGCCTCGACGTCGTAGGTGTCCACCAGCAGCGTCGTCTCCACCCCCAGCGCGTTGAGCTGTGCCCGGAAGGCGTCCTCCTCGGAGTCATGGAGAAGGGTGAAGGAATGCGCGGCGGTGCCCATGGTCGGGATTCCGTAGGCGCGGCCGGCCTCCAGGTTCGAGGTGGCGGAGAACCCGGCGATGTAGGCGGCGCGGGCGGCACCGACCGCCGCCCATTCATGGGTTCGGCGCGATCCCATCTCCGCGCAGGGCCTGTCCTCGGCCATGGCGGTCATGCGGGATGCAGCCGCTGCTATGGCGGAATCGAAATTGTAGATGCTGAGCAGTACCGTCTCCAGGACGCAGGCCTCCGCGAAACTGCCCTCCACGGACAGCACCGGCGACCCCGGGAAATAGGTCTCACCCTCCGGGTAACCCCAGATGTCGCCGCTGAAACGGTAGCCGGCCAGCCACTCCGCCAGGTTGTCGCGGATGATTTCCTGATCCAGCAGGAACTGCAGGGTGGCGGGATCGAAACGGAAATCGTCGATGGCCTCCAGAGCCCGTCCGAGACCCGCGACCACCCCGTAGCGGCGGCCCTCCGGCAGACGACGGGTGAACATGTCGAACAGGGAACGCCTGCCCGCGGTGCCCGCGTCCAAGGCGGCCTGAACCATCGTCAACTCGTAGTGGTCGGTCAGCAGTGCTGTCGTCATGGAAAACCAGCGTACTGGGGGGTGGAGGGAGCAGATCCAGCCCGTGGACGGTGCGGATACGCATGGGATGTCCGTATCGTGTGTCGGTACGATGGCATGCATGTGTCCTCGACCTGTTCCACCGCATCCCCGTGCCGCCGAGGAGCAGACCGACAGCCAGGTGGCGGTGCTGGAATCCCCGCTGGAAACCCCGGCGGAAGCTTGGGTGACGATCGTCTGGGACGATCCCGTGAACCTGATGGACTACGTCACCCACGTGTTCTGCGAGTACTTCGGTTATCCGAAACCGAAGTCGGAGGCGCTGATGCTGAAGGTTCACACGGAGGGACGTGCCGTGGTGTCGGCGGGCAATCGTGAGGCCATGGAACGTGACGTCTTGGCGATGCAGAACTACACCCTCTGGGCGACCATGGAGCGGCAGTGAACGGCATCACGTGGGTTTTCCACGCGGGTGACGGGCGTGGCCGGGTGTTGCGTTTCCTGGTGGAACGCTACGCACACGGCCTGGAACCTCTGCTTCCTCGGGTCGAGTCCGACGATCCCCTGACGAGGCTCGATGCGGAGCTCAGGGCCGAGGCGATCTGTGACGAGACCATCGCGGAGGAGCCAGGGCTGGGGCGTTTCTTCCCGCCCGCTCTTCACGATGCCGGCGAGGCCGATCAGTTCCGGCGCCACGCCATCGCGGGTCAGGTCCAGAACCGGCTCGAGGCTGCCCGGAAGGTGTTGGCAGCCCTGGAGGACGACGACCGGTCCCGGGTGGTGGTCCCGGGCCGAGACATCGACTCCTGGGTTTCGGTTCTGGCGGCGCTCAGGGCCCAGTGGCATGTGGAACTGACCGGCTCCTCGGAGCGGTTGGCGGAACCGACGAGGGAGGACGTGGAAAACGACCCCGAAACCGCCGCGATTCTCGACTGGCTCGCGCTGCTGATCGAGGACGCGCTCCACGCCAAGTGGCGGGGGGAGGGGCGGTGAACGGACGTGAGGCCCCGATCGGGGTCTTTGATTCCGGTTTCGGAGGGCTCACCGTGATGCGTTCCCTCGTGGACCAGCTCCCCAACGAGGATTTCGTCTATCTCGGTGACACGGCCCGGGCCCCCTACGGCCCCCGGCCGATCGCGCAGGTCCGGGAGTTCGCCATCCAAGGCCTCGACCACCTGGCCGGGCGAGGGGTCAAGGCGCTGGTGATCGCCTGCAACTCCGCCAGCTCCGCGGTTTTGAGGGACGCCCGGGAACGCTACGGCGTGCCGATTCTCGAGGTGATCCTGCCCGCTGCCCGGCGCGCCCTGGCCGCATCCGGTAGCGGCCGGGTCGGGGTGGTGTGCACCGAGGCCACGGCCATGTCCCGTTCCTACGACGACGCGTTCGCGGTGGCCGGGGACGTACGACTCACCACCCAGGCGTGCCCGAGGTTCGTGGAGTTCGTGGAGGCCGGCATCACCGGGGGTGAGGAGTTGCTCGGGGTGGCCCGCGAATACCTGGCTCCCCTCCAGGCCGCGGACATCGACACCCTGATCCTCGGCTGCACCCACTATCCGCTGCTCACCGGCGTCATCAACTACGTGCTCGGCGACGACGTGGTGCTGGTCTCCTCCTCGGACGCCTGCGCCCAGGACACCTACGCGCGGCTCACCCGCAAGGGCCTGCTGCACGACGCCCCGCGACACGCCAGCCGTCAGTTCCTGACAACCGGCGACGCCGACTCCTTCCAGGGCATCGGGGAGAGGCTGCTCGGGCGTTTCGTCCACGACGTCGAGCAGGTGGAGCTTCACTGAACTCCGGTAGGTTGGCCCCATGATTCTGCGCATCGACGGTCGCCGAGCCGACCAGCTCCGTGAAGTCCGCATCACCCGCGGGTGGCTCGACCACGCCGAGGGATCCGTGCTCGTGGAGTTCGGGAAGACCCGGGTGCTGATTGCCGCATCCGTCACCGTCGGGGTGCCGCGCTGGCGACGGGACACCGGTCTCGGCTGGGTGACCGCCGAGTACTCGATGCTACCCCGGGCCACCCACTCCCGCAGCGACCGCGAGTCGGTGCGGGGCCGAATCGGTGGCCGCACCCACGAGATCTCCCGCCTGGTCGGGCGTTCGCTGCGCGCCGTCGTCGACTACTCGGCGTTGGGGGAGAACACCATCGTCCTGGACTGCGACGTGCTGCAGGCCGACGGCGGCACCCGTACCGCGGCCATCACCGGCGCCTACGTGGCCCTCGCCGACGCCGTCGCCCACCTGCGGGAACTGGACGTGCTCAAGGGCGAACCGTTGAAGGACTCCGTCGCCGCCGTGTCCGTTGGTTTCGTCGAGGGGGTGCCGCTGCTCGACCTGGCCTACGAGGAGGATTCACAGGCTGGGACGGACATGAACATCGTCATGACCGGGTCGGGGGATTTCATCGAGGTGCAGGGCACCGCGGAGAGAACTCCCTTCAACCGTGCCGACCTGAACCAGCTGCTCGACCTCGGCGCCGCCGGGTGCGCGGAACTGACCCGGCTGCAACGCGAGGCCCTGGCGTGACGGGCCGCGTCGAGAAGGTGGTGCTGGCCACCAACAACCCCAAGAAGCTGGTCGAGCTGCGCCGCGTCATCCAGGACGCTGGGGTGGCGGTGGAGGTGCTGGGGCTGGGTGATTTCGATTCCTGTCCCGAACCCGACGAAACCGAGAGGACCTTCGAGGGCAACGCCTTCATCAAGGCCGAGGCCGCGGCCCGTCACACCGGCCTGCCCGCCCTGGCCGACGACTCGGGCCTCGAGGTGGACGAACTCAATTCCATGCCGGGGGTTCGTTCCGCCCGCTGGGCCGGGCCGGAATGCGACGACGCCGCCAACAATGCGCTGCTCCTGGCGCAACTGGCCGGGGTGCCCCCCGAGCGGCGCGGCGCGCGGTTCGTGTGTGCCCTGGCCCTGGCGCTGCCCGGCGGTGGCAGACAGCTCTGGCGCGGCGAGATGCCGGGGCGGATCGCCGAGGAGGAACGCGGCGACGGTGGTTTCGGCTACGACCCGCTGTTCCTGCCGGACGGCCGGACCTGCACGTCCGCGGAGCTGACGGCAGCCCAGAAGGACGCCATCAGCCACCGCGGCAAGGCCGTGCGCGCTTTCGTCGCCTGGTTGAAGGAGCAGTGATGGAGATCTACCTGGATCTGCTGCGCCGCGTCATGGCTGACGGAATCGACCGCGGCGACCGCACCGGAACCGGCACCCGCAGCGTCTTCGGCCACCAGATGAGATTCGACCTGACAGAAGGATTTCCGCTGCTGACCACCAAGAGGGTGCACACCCGGTCCGTTTTCGGTGAGCTGCTGTGGTTCCTGCGGGGCGACACCAACATCGCCTGGCTGCACGAGAACCGCATCACCATCTGGGACGAATGGGCCGACGAGAACGGCGACCTCGGGCCCATCTACGGCTACCAGTGGCGTTCCTGGCCCACCCCTGACGGGCGGCACGTGGATCAGCTCGCCGGCGTGATCGAGTCCCTGCGCAGCAACCCGGAGTCCAGGCGGCACGTCGTCTCCGCCTGGAACGTCGCCGATGTGGACGCCATGGCCCTGCCCCCATGCCACGCCCTGTTCCAGTTCTACGTGGCCGACGGAAGGTTGAGCTGCCAGCTCTACCAGCGCTCCGCCGACGTGTTCCTGGGGGTGCCGTTCAACATCGCCTCCTACGCGCTGCTGACCCACCTCGTCGCGCAGGTGACGGGGCTGGAAGTGGGGGAGTTCATCCACACCCTCGGTGACGCGCACATCTACCACAACCACTTCGATCAGGTGACCGAACAGCTGACCCGCCAACCGTGCGCCCTCCCGCGGCTCGTTCTGAACCCCGGGGTGCGGGAGATCGACCGGTTCGAGCTGCCCGACATCACCGTCGAGAACTACGACCCCCACCCGGCGATAAAAGCGCCCATAGCGGTGTAGGGAGCGCTGTTTCGTGAAGCCGGTTGATCCTCGGGGACGGATCGGGAAGGTAGCGGGTCGTAAGGTGTGAGGCTGGTTGAGCCGGGCTGCGACGAAGGAGCGGCCCGTGTCGAAACCGCTTCTGGTGGCCGGGAAGCGCCCTGACCACAGGTTGTGGAGACCTCCCGACTGTCCGCGAACCCCGTCGAGTTTACGGGACATCCCTTGGTCAGGGCAGGTGTTTGTACAGCTCCTGCCAGATGCCGGAGCGTTTCTTGACGTGCTGTTCGCGGTAGGCGCGCAGCTTGGAGACGTCCTCCGGTTCGTCCTTCAGGGCCGAGGCGACGATGGCTTCCGCCAGCTCCCTGCCGCCCGGGGTGTCGTTGCCGAACCAGGCCGCGTGGACGGCGGCCGCCATGCCGGTGGAAACCGCTTCCGCCGTGGACATGGCGCTGCTCAGGCGTTCCACGCCCTGCCCGGAGGCCTTCCCGGAACGCAGTTCGCGGAACACCTTGACCAGCACCTCGGTGGCGTCGCGGCCCAGACGGGCCGGGATTTCGGCGGCCCGCAGCATCGCATCGGTTTCGCGTTCCACCAGCGCCATCTCCACCTCGAGGTTCTCAATGGCGCCGATGGTCTCGAAGTTGAACCGGCGTTTCAAAGCGGCCGACATCTCGTTGACGCCACGGTCACGGGTGTTGGCGGTGCCGATCACGTTGAATCCCTGCTTTGCGTACAGGGTCCGGTGGGTCGCGTCCAGTTCGGGAATGGACAAGGTGCGATCCGAGAGCACCGACAGCATCGAGTCCTGCACCTCGGGGGCGCAGCGGGTGATCTCCTCGAAACGCACCACCTTGCCCTCCGACATGCCCCGGTGAACGGGGGCGGGCACGAGGGATTTCAGGGTCGGTCCCTCGGCCAGCAGCATCGCGTAGTTCCAGGAATACTTGATGGCGTCCTCTGTGGTGGCCGCCGAACCCTGGATGGTCAAGGTGGTGTCCCCGGAGATCGCCGCTGCCAGGAGCTCGCTCAGCAGGGACTTGGCCGTGCCGGGTTCGCCGATCAGCATCAATCCCCGGTTCGTGGCCAGCGACACCACGCAGCGTTCCACCAAGGACCGGCGCCCCACATACTTGCCCGTGATCTCCTTCCCGTCGCCCAGCACGAACTCCACCACCGACTGCGCCGAGAGCTGCCAGCCGGGAGCGACGGGGCGTTTTTGTTTCCTGTCGCGCTGCTTCAGGAGCTCCAACTCGTCGGCGTGACGGAGCTCGGCCGGTGGGCGTTGCATGTCGGTCATGTGTTCGACATCTCCTTCAAGGCGGCCAGGATCTCGGAGACGATCTTGGGCGGAACCTGATTCCAAGGGACGCGTTCGAGTCCCTTCGTGTCCAGTTCGTCTCCCCAGCCGAGGTTCTTCGGGTCGTGGTGGCCTTTGAGGATATAGGCCGCCTCGATTTCCTGATCATCCTGTTCCGTCATGGGCCCCATCCACATGCCTGTGTAGCAGATCACCGCTGTGAGGTCGGCTGTTGGGATCGCGAGGGCGTGAACGCAGTAAGTGCCTGCGTCGAGGGCTTCGCCTCGTTCCCAGCCGTACTTGTTGAAGGCTCCGATGAGTTTGGTGGCGGGGAATTTTCCTTTGGGCAGGTCGTGGAGTTTCGTGTCGTCGCCCTGGTTTTCCGGGAGGCGGAAGATGGGCCGGTCGAGTTGTTTGAACGGCTGGGCGAGTTCGTAATCGGCCAGCACCTCGCCCCAGGCGGCCTTGGTGGCGTCGTCCAGTTCCAGGGGATGAACGATCCCGATGGAGCAGCCATCGGTATCGACGGGTTCGTCGTCCGGGTCGACCAGGTGGCCGTCCTCGTCGATCCTGGTGGTGGCCGTCAGAGTGTTTTCCGTGTCGTGAAGGCCCCAGATGATTCCGGCCAGGAGGCGTCTCAGGACTGGGTGGGGGGCGATGAACCGGGCGTGGTCCTCCGGGGTCCAACGGCGGTCCTGGATCATGGCTCGTTCGAAGCGTGCCAGTTGGACCTTCGCCAGGGTGGTGACCGCTTTCTTGACAAGGTTGTATTCGGTCTTCGCCGCCTTCGCACGTTCGGTGTCGTCGCTCTTGTTGGGTGCAGGGAGGGTGCTGAGCACCTTGCCGGTGGGGTGGCCTTCGGTATCCAGGAGGCGTGCGGCCAGTTTGCCCTCCGGGGTCACATAGGCCAGGAATCGGCGGGTTCCGTAGTCGAAGACGCGGGTGCCGCGTTCGTCGAGACCCCCATCGGGGATCACCCGGTCTTCGAGTTCGTCGCGGGTGAAGCCGCGCTGGGCGGCGATCTCGTCCATCGCCTGGCCGGCGCGTTTCTTCAGCCCGGCGAACTTCACTTTCGCCGCGATCCCGGAGATCTGCTGCAACGCCTCGTCCGATGCGACGTTGCGCAGCGCAGTGAGGCCCTTCACGGCCCGTTGGTGGTGGCTGACTCCAGGCCATTCCCGGATCAGCGGGGTGAGGGTGTTGACGAACCTGTCGCCACCCAACCGCCCGGTGCTGGTCATCAACCACGACAGTTTCGCGGGAGCGCCAGCAGCCAACCAACAGTTCAGCAAGGTGACAGCGAAGCAGTCCAGGTGGCTCGGATCCGCTTGCTCTCGCACCGCAGCGACCAGGGGATGCCCCTGCTCGGCGCGCAAGGCCCGGAGCAACGACCCGACCTGATCCAGGCCCAGCCGGTGGCCATCATCGACCAACACCGGGCTCAGTCGCTCGAACTCGAAAGGAAGAACCTGCGGTTCCGGGAGCTGCGTTGCCGCCGCCACCCACCACGACGTGTCCAAGGGCAGTTCCGGGACGTCCAGTTCCGCCAGCAATTCGCCGAGCGCCACGGCCGCCGGGCCGGTCGCGTACTCGGCGGCAGCCCGGCGTTCCGTGAAACTCAGTTCCCGCAGGAAAGGAATCAAAGCCTTGGACTGCTTGGCGGACAGGTCGGCCGCCAAGGCATGGGGCATGTGGGAGCGCAGCCATGCCTCCGCCACGGGGGCGGCCTCGGTGTGTAGCGCGTCGATGAAGAGTTCCGTCATGCCGGGGCCGTGCCCCGCATCGGCGGCCACCTTGAGCATCGATGTGGCGGTGTCGCGGGGCTGGTGATTCATCCACTCGATCAGCAACTTGAAACCTTCGCGACCGGTGGCCACCAGCCAAGGCAGCACCCCCTCCCAGCGAGTCAGGGTCAGGCCTTTTTGTTTCGCGAAACCGATCCGCTCCGCCGCGCCGTGCAGCACCAGCCCGAGCAGCGGGGGGATTCAAGTAGTAGCCGTTGCAGAACGGTTTGTCGTCAGCGGTCACCAACAGCTGCCGGGCCACGGCCGGGTCGATCGCTTCCAGCGCGAGAGCGGCGAAAACCGCTGGATCCACCAGCTCGTAACCGCGGTGCGGGTTCTGGCCGACGGGCGCCGCCAGCGAGGCCAACAACTCGGTGTGGGCGGCCTTGAGGCCTGCCTTGCGGGTGCCCCGGACGATGCCGCGAAGCACCCAGGTTGTTTCCGGGGCCTTCTTGACGCACCGCGCCGTGGTGTGCAGCGGGGCATCCCAATCCGTTCGCAACACCACCCGAAGCCACGTGGGCCAGTCGAAGTCCGTGCCGCTCCAACCGGCACGCCATTTCGCAGGGTCTCGCAGAGCCACCAGGTGCTCCGCCCACCAAGCGGCCCGCTCCGGGCCGGGCATCTTGTCGAACAGCGGTTCGGAAAACCGCAAACGCTCCCGGATCGCACCATCCTCGGAGTATTCCTCCATGGACACGATCCGGGCGGCCCGTTCCGCCTCGATCTGCGGGTCGAAGGGCGCGTCATCGGCCTCGATCAGGATTTCAGCATTCGGGTCGTAGCACCGCTCGAAGGGGGTCAACCGGAGACCGAGATCCGACGGGTCGGGATTCGAGGAATTGGCCATTTCAGCTTCTGATCGTCTCGAGGGTCGCCAGAATTTCGGAGACCGCCTTGGGCGGGACCTGGTTCCAGGGGACGCGTTCCAGTCCCCTCGTGTCCAGTTCGTTTCCCCATCCGAGGTTCTTCGGGTCGTGGTGGCCTTTGAGGATGTAGGCCTCCTCGAGTTCCTGGTCCTCCTGCTCAGCGAACGAGAATCCCATCATCATGCCCGTGTAGCGGATCACCGCGGTCAGGTCGGTTGTTGGGATCGCCATGGCGTGGATGCAGTAGACGCCGTTGTCGAGAGCCGAGCCACGTTCCCAGCCGTACTTGGTGAAGGCCCCGGCGAGCTTGCCCGCCGGGAATCTGCCCTCGGGCAGGGCATGGAGTTTCGTGTCGTCGCCCTGGTCGGCGGGGAGGCGGAAGATGGTCCGATCGAGTTGTTTGAAGGACTGAACAATTTCGTAGTCGGAAAGAACCGCAGCCCAGGTGGCCCTGGTGGCGTCATCCATCTCCAGGGGATGAGGAATTCCGATGGCGCTTCCTTTTGTTTCCGCGGCTTCGTCATCCGGGCCGACGAGCCGGCCGTCCTCGTCAATGCGGGCGGTGGCCACCAAGGCGTTTTCCGCGTCGTAAACGCCCCAGATGATTCCGGCCAGGAGGCGTCTCAGGACTGGGTGGGGGGCGATGAACCGGGCGTGGTCCTCCGGGGCCCAGCGGCGGTCCTGGAGCATGGCCTGTTCGAATCGTTTGATCTGGATCTTGGTCAGTGCGGTCACCGTCTTCTTGACGAGGTTGTATTCGGCTTTTGCCGTTTTTGCTTGTTCGGGATTGTCGCTCTTGTTGGGTGCCGGGAGGGTGCTGAGTACCTTGCCGTTGGGGTGGCCTTCGGCATTCAGGAGGCGCGCGGCCAGTTTGCCTTCCGGGGTCACGTAGGCCAGGAAGCGGCGGGTTCCGTAGTCGAAGACGCGGCTGCCGCGTTCATCGAGACCCCCGTCGGGGATGATGCGGTCCTCCAGCTCGTCGCGG
>ERZ773099.2876-NODE-2876-length-11515-cov-14.276789_pt1 | contig 11515 bp, 12 predicted proteins | sample MGYA00511120_ERZ773099 | MGnify/ENA primary metagenome ERZ773099 (study PRJEB29015, sample SAMEA2738012) | human oral metagenome | biome: human oral; feature: human-associated habitat; material: dental | place: China | collected 2104 ... | reverse complement strand
AATCAGTTAAGGCTCTTTTCTCTTCCTCTTTGAAACCATTTTCTATCAAAGAAAATTCTTTTTCTAAACTCGCAATATATTCTTTCAAGTAGCCTCGCCTCCTCACAAAATATCTATTCACCTACACCGCTTTAATCTTCTCATTTATCAATTCAATGAATGCTATCACAGTTGCTCCTATCATAGGAAGTCCATAAGGGCTAAATATGAAACCGATGACCAAGCCCGATATACCTATTCCGACTTCCCCTTGAATGAAAGAAGCTAACGCTCCAAATATGCAGAACACCATTACGATATACAGTAACGCTGTTCCTATACCAAGTAAGAATGTCAGAAATGCAATCATAATTGATAAAACAAGACTAATCGGAAATAAGATAATTTTTAATATCCATCGCATACACTACCTCTTTTTCTCTTCGGCTTATGTGTTGCTTACAACCATTATTTTAGTCGATAATGGCTCTAAGCAACACATAAATTACCAGTTTCTTCAGTTTTTAACTTTGGTAGAAGCTTCAAAACCTTTGATTTTACTGAACTATTTGCCTCTGTCATTATTATGACACGAGACCCACACGCAGGGTCACATACAGCCTCATCAATTTTAGGCATTAGTGATTCAGTTGCCATAGCAACTATTTCTCTTGGCGTAAAAAATTCTCCGTGTTCTCCTCGTAAATTGGCGCCAACAAATGTTTCAAATGCAACACCTTTCACATCAACATTTGTATCCAGAAGAGAATACTTTTGGAGTTCTGCAATGGCGTAGCATAAGCAACGGTCATTCAGTTGTATTTCGTCATTTGCTTCGAAGATATTATCTTCTTGGAATCTCTGTTTTACTTTTTTGAAAAGAGTGGATATTCTTTCGCGCGCATTCTTTATGCCATCCGGATTGTGTTGCTCATTCGGAGTTATATAGAAAACGCACTTTTCAGTAAATAAATCCTTTTCATCCTCAATCTTGCAAAACAAAATCTTGAGGATTTCAGAAAAGCGCTTATCCTGCGTTAGCCCTTGGTTACTGAAAAAGTAATTATTGCATCGTTTGAAAACACCTTTTAGGTCTGTACAACGAACAAGGTCGCATTTCTGATATTTGCCTATTGAATCAACGCTTTCTTTGTATTTTGGAATATCAGGCAATTCATCGTATCGATTTGAACGGGTTGTATCTTTATGATAGTAAAGAATTCCATCCCCATTAGTCCAAGTACCAAACTTGGCGGTTGTTGCAGACATATAACTCCAGAGTTGTTCAACGCCTTCTTTTTCGTCTTTCTTTTTTGTTTCAATTATCCAAAGAATATTATCCTGAGATTTATTATCATCACAAAAAACTACGATATCACACCGCTTATTAGTAGAACCCACTTTGATGGGATATTCTACTTCTATCTGGTTTTTCGGATATTTATAAACATCAAGAAGGACACGACAGTATTCTTGTCTGACATATTCTTCGGGGGTTTCTCTACGCATTTTTCCGGTTATAAGGCACTTGATTTTACCTTCATCAACAATTATTTCTCGCATATCAATTCTCCATCCATTTGCATTTTTCCCCACTTTCAGGGAGGACACAAGACGTATTAGTTAGAATGTACTTTGTTATACCAATTTCCATGTACAGGTAGAGGTGAGGTTTTGGTGCAATAGCGAATACTATTATTTCAGTCATTATGATTTTCTCTATCTGTGCTTTTAGAGTTTCCTTTCTTTTTGGCATTGCGTGTAGACAAGTACTCTTCAGCCGCTTGATTAAAAAAATCTGCAAAGCTACTCTTGTCATAAGCCAATGCCGCTTTTAGATCGGTGTGCAGTTCTTCTGGCATTCTGAACTGCACTTGTTTAGTTCGATCGCTCAATAAGCTGTACCATCCTTTCTGCCCTGCTAATGATATCATTATATTATGATATAATGATATCATTTATCGCACTATTTGTCAATGTTTTAGTCCCATTCATAGAGTAATCAAACTATAAAAAAGCAGCCAGATACGCAAATACCTAGCTGCCGTTTTATGTATGCACCGCCGAAAGCGGCGGTGTTGGTGTCTGGTGTCTTAACGTTCATCCCTGTCGCGGGAAGAACGCTTCGGAGGCTTCTGCACCTCGTCCCGTATCCTGTGAAGCTTTTCCAGTACGCTTTTGCGCTCCGGCAGCTTCTTTTCTTCGACTGGCTTTCCCTCGACCTGCTGTTTCCATTCCGCAAGCTCCCACTCATGCTGTTTTACTATCCTCTCAGCCTTATTGTAGACGCCATGAATGTCTGCCCATCGGGGTAGCCATGTTCCTGTACCATACGGGAAATTTTGTCTTTGAGATCGCTGACTTTCTTTTCAGCGGTCTCTATTTTAGCTTCAATCCCTTTTCGCTCCTTGCCTTTGAAAATGCCTGTGGTTTCGGAAAGCTGCGCTCTCAGCTTCGGCAGTTCTGTGTCCTGTATCTGCGTATCAGGGCACGGTGGGACGCATTAAGCAGTTTCCCATCGGAGAGAGAAAGCTGAAAACCGTAACGCCGGAGCATCTGCAATCGTTTCTCGATCTTCTCTCTTTCGGAAGAGTAGATGCAAACGGTACGGAGGTCAGACCCATCAGCAAAGGCTATATGCGGCTGTTCTCTGCGGTGCTGCAAGGCGCGTTCCGGTTTGCAGTATTCCCAAAGAGGCTCTTAAGCTATAATCCCATGCAGTATGTGGTCATGCGGAAGAAGCAGGAAAGCTACGAACTGTTCTCAGACGACAACAGCGACGAACTGACTGTTCCCATCATCACCTATGAGCAATACACGGCTCTGACGGACTGGCTCAAAAAGAAGAACAATCCGGCACTGCTCCCCATTCAGATTGCCTACTTCACCGGGCTTCGTATCGGAGAGGTCTGTGCGCTGACCTGGCAGGACATTGATCTGAAAGAACAGGTCATCACGGTACGACGCAGTATGCGGTACAACGGGTCAAGGCACAAGACGGAGATCGGTCCCACCAAGCGGAGCAAGATCCGCACGGTGGACTTCTGCGACATGCTGGCGGAGATTCTGAAAGAAGCAAAAAGGAACAGCACTTAAAACGCATGAGGTACAGAGAGCTTTACAGTCTGAACTACTGCAAAGAGGTACAGGAAAAAGGCCGCAGCTACTATGAGCTGTACACGCTGGGTATGACGGAAGAAGTGCCGGAGGACTACAAGGAACTCTCCCTTGTCTGCCTTCGTCCCAACGGGACCTACGAATCCGCAAACACGGTCAGCATTATATGCAGGACAGCGCAGGAGAAGGTTCCGGGGCTTGAGGGCTTCCATTTCCACACACTCAGACACACGTTCACGAGCAACCTGCTGTCGAACGGCGCACAGCCAAAGGACGTACAGGAGCTTCTGGGACATGCGGATGTGAGTACCACGATGAACATCTACGCACACGCGACAAAGGAAGCAAAACGCTCCTCCGCAAAACTGCTTGACAAAGTGGTCGGCGAGTAAAAAAGAAAAGCTTTCCGTTTGATTAGAACTATTATCGCATTTCTTTTATTTTTTGTGCTTACTAGGGCTTTTGTTTTCCTTTGGGGCCTTAACCTCCCCACTCTTGAAGATCAATCTGCTCTCACCAGTCATGCTACCTTCCTTACCACCTACAAATACTTCGTGCTTTGAGGCTGCTATTGTCGCTTCTAGTCTGCTGGTGATTTTTCCTATATCTGCTTTACTGAGAGTACTTATAAATTTCTGTATACCTTGCTCATTAAGCTGAGTCATTCCTGATGCTAGCTGTGTTGCTCCAGAATCGAGCTTATTTGAGCCCGCATCCAGCTTTGTGATTCCGTTATTCAGTTGCTCAAGACCCGATACTAGCTTGCTACTTCCTGCTGCAGCAGCATCTACACCTGCGGTGTACTGCTTAACACCAGCGATAAACATCTCTAGCGAATCCAGCTGCTCTTTGAGCGACTTTAACTTTGCAGGAACATCTTTGCCCACAGCAATTGCCGATAGCTTTTTTACATTATCGCTTGCACCTTGGCTAGCAATCTCGTACTCCTTAGCTGATGTTAGCAGCTTAGTTGCATTAGTCTGCTGTGCCTGAAGCGTAGCTAGATTTGTACTGCCTCCCGTAAGCCCCATCTCTACAGATGTTAACATTACTGCTTGCTGACCTGTTCCTGAAGCGAGCTGCTCATCTGTGTATCCGGCAGCCTTTAGAGCTGCTACTGCAGTGTTCTTATACTGGTTTATATATCCTGCTGCCTTCTGCGCTTCCTTTGCTGTTACCCCTGCCTGCTGTATATATTGCACAACCTCTGCTGCAGTAGCTTCGGATTTTCCATCTGCCATCATCTTGTTATATGCTAGGGAAATGATGTTATTCTGTGTGCTTGCATCAGATACACCTGCTGCAGATAGAGTGGATCTCATCTTCCCCTCTGCCTTTGCCATAGCTCCATCGGAGATTCCTGCAAGCACCTTCGCATACGTCGAAGGAGACAGAACTATTGTATCGTCACCTAACTGATCTTGTAGCTGGGTTGTGGCATTTGCAAAGATCTGTTTCTCAACCTGCGCAGCACCATTTCTAAGAGATGCGCTATTGGCAGTTAGCTGCTGTAAGCCACTGTTTAGTGAAGTCGCTCCACTAAGCACCTCGCTGCTTCCAGACTTAAGACTCTTAGTTCCACTAGCTAATTCATCAGCACCTGCCTTAAGATCCTTGCTTCCCTGCTCTAGCTTGTCAGATGCTTGTCCTAGTTTCTTAAGTGAGTTCTCCAGCTTAGCAGCTTTTCCCTTTATACTGCTTAAATTTCCATCAAAATCATTTGCAATTCCTGACATCGCAGCTGTATATGTTCCATCTATTTCGAATTTCTCAGTATGTGCATTTATAACGACACTATTAGGAATATCCAATTTAGAACGGCTTATTCCAAGGTTCTCATTCATCTCTGGAAAAGCAATGCCCATAACAACTGTCTTGTTGCCGTCATCTATCGCTTTACCATTCGATACCGTTATATCACTGAAGTTATCATCATTAAGTACTAGCCCGCTCGCAACTGTATATGGGTGCTTAATCAGCTTTCCATCTACGATATCCGACTGATTTACGGTATAGTCAAATCTGATGGTCACGTTACCTGCCTTACCAGCGATATCCTTTGCTGACATCTTCTTGCCATTCAGATAGTAAGTGATTTTGACATTGACAGGTAATCCTGTGGTTGGTGTACCCTTATATTTAATCGACTTACCCTTAGCATTCCATACGATGTTATTGCCATTCTTCGAAAACTTCTCATGACCTGAGGTGTTCTCAATATTCTTCAGTGTCGAGTAATCGCTGATAGTGTCATACTTACCATTGTTTGCAAGCTGCTCAGTAACTACAGATTCGAGGACATTGCCATCTGCATCCATCGAAGTATAGGTGGTCTCGTTCTTATCCTTCTGGGAAATATTTCCTCTGACAAGACTAGGATACGAGGTTTCAACGGCTTTCTCGGTACTGCTTGACTTCGTCACATCTGCAGGCTTTTTATTAACTGCTCCCACTGTGACAGGATTTACCATATACATCGCACCTACTGTCATACAAAGAGCAAGTGTGGCTATCCCGTTCTTAACATTCTTATGATTTTTCATTCTTTTCATCTCAACGCCTCCTATATTGCGCTACCCTTAGCGTGTGTACCCTTGTTCTGCCTATGTTCATATACATCTCTTAGTCCGCCTGTAGTGTGGCAAATCAAGGTGTCGAATGCCATCAGGAACGAAGGCAGTATGAGGATTACTGTTAACATACTTATAATCGCTCCGCGTGCCATCATCGTGCAGAGGGTGCTAATGATGCCTATATTTGAGTATATTGCCACTCCGATTGTCGCTGTAAAGAACCCGAGTGCGCTCACTATAATCGATGGTATGGAAGCTGCTGCCGCCGTGCTGACCGCATTACGCTTATCGAGCCCCAGCATTCTTTCAGTCTTATACCTTGTCGACATCAATATCGCATAATCAACTGTCGAACCAAGCTGAATAGTACTTATGCAGACTGGAACTATGAACGGAAGCTCAAGTCCCGTGAATCCTGAGATTCCCATGTTGACGTATATTGCAAACTCTATCGCTATTACGAGTATGAACGGTAACGATGCGGACTTTAGAACAGCTAGTATTATCAGGAATACGAGCCCTATAGATATCCAATTTACGACTTTAAAATCCTTATCTGTCAGTTTTATTAAGTCCTTAGTTGCCGGAGCCTCCCCGATTACAGTCGCTGATTTATCGTATTTATGAGTAATCGCTTTTACCTTGTCTATTTGTCTATTACAAGCGTTTGTCGAAACCTTATACTTCGAGTTTATTACTATCATCTGATGCTTGTCTGACATCAGGCCACTTTTAATTGAGGACGGAATCATACTCCTCGGAATTGAAGTCCCTACGATCGAATCAATGCCTAGTACGCTTTCAACGCCATCAACCTTCTTGATCTCATCACTCATCTCCCTGCCTTTTAACGCAGACAGCTTCGAGTCAGCCATCACGATATAAGATGTATTTATCCCAAAATCCTCACTTAGCTTGTCATTAGCCGTCAAGAACTGCATCTTCTCTGCAGGCAAACTGTTTTGCCCGCTAGATAGCATCTTTGTGAAGTCATACACGATATTCTGGTGATTATATCCATAGATTGCAGGTCCAATTAGCACGCAGAATATCGCGATATAGATTCCATATCTGCTGGTTAGTCCGTGTGCCACCTTCGTCATATCTGGTATTAGTGATCTGTGTCTCGTCTTCTGCACAAGCTTATTAAACTTAAGTAAAAGGACAGGCAGTATAGTTACACTTGCTATTACCCCAAATACAACACCTTTTGCCATAACAATTCCGAGATCTCGTCCCATCGTGTACGTCATGAAACAAAGTGCTAGGAACCCTGCAATTGTTGTAGCCGAGCTTCCAGTTACAGAAACGAGTGTAGCATCGATGGCCTCCGCCATAGCGTCATCTTCCTTGAGACCTGAATCGAGTTTCTCCATATAGCTATGCCACAGGAATATGGAGTAGTCCATGGTTACACCAAGCTGCAGAACTGCAGCTATTGCCTTGGTTATATAAGAAATCTCACCGAGGAATATATTAGAGCCCATGTTATATAAAATAGCCACGCCAATGCTCACCATGAATAATACCGGTGCTATATATGAATCGAGGAGTAGCATCATTGCGAGAAGTGAAAGCAAAACAGCCACTGTAACGTACTTTACTTCTTCCTGTTCGCAGATGTTCTTTAGATCCTCTACCAGAGGAGATAGTCCTGATATATATGCATGCTTATCGCTGACTTTCCTCATCTGTTCAACGGCCTTGAGTGTCTTATCGTCGGACGTCGAGTTGCTGAAGAATACAACCATCATGCTCGCATCTTTATTTGATAAATTCTGCGCCACCTGGTCTGGTAGCATAGACTTCGGAACTGTTGGATCTAGCACATCTTCGAGATTTAAAACCTCTTCGACTCCATCGATTCTGCTGTAGTCTGCTTTTAACTGAGTGACATCATCACTCTTCATGTTTTCAAGCACGACTATCGAGAATCCGCCTTTGCCGAATTCCTTCATTAAAACATTCTGACCTTTCATCGTATCCATAGTAGATGGAAGGTATGTAAGCATGTCGTAGTTTATCCTTGTCGTCTTATACCCTATAAGTGATGGGATGAGTAGAAGCAAAGATACAATGAAAATTATATGTCTGTGCTTTACGACTTTAGCCCCTAGATTCATCGGTTTTTCCTCCTTGCGTATTTAACGAACATCAATATATCATCTTTCTGACCAATAGTCAACTTTTAATTTAATTAAAATTTATTTAAAGTTTTTAGACTCAATAAAACAGTTACTTATCAAGGCTTGCAAGTGTTATATGAGTTAAATTACTGAATAATTAATATATTGACTACAAGTCATTTATTGCTGTATCATTGTAAAAATCTACACTGCATGTTATATATAATTTAGTGAATAAAATTTTGGAGGAGCATCTATGACTAAAAGAGTGCTTAATAAAGAGAAAAAACGCACCGATATTCTTGACGCGGCATATGAACTTTTTACGACACTTGGATTTGCAAGGACAACTATACTAGGCATCGCATTAAAGGCAGGCGTCGGAAAAGGCACGTTCTATCTATATTTTGATAGCAAAGAAGATGTTAGAGATGTGTTAATCGCAAGAAAGTCATCTGAACTGCTCCTAAGTGCAGTTGAATCATTAGAAAGGCACATAGAGGAAACAGGAGATGTAATGAATCTCGCTGACAAAGTCTTATATGCTACTGATTGCTTGATAACCAAGCTCTCAAAGGATATAGCGCTGCTACAGTTTATATCCAAGCACCTGAGCTGGGGGCTACTAAGCGGATCAAAGAGCATTAAACACGAGGATGATGAAGTGCTAGACTTCAAGACTTTTTTTATGGATATTATCGAAAAAGAGCAGATTCCAATTGATAATCCAGAGCTCATGATATTTACGATTGTTGAGCTAATTAATTCAACATGCCACAATGTTATTCTCATGGGCGAGCCTGTAACTTATAGTGACTACAAACCTTATCTATTTAGGACCATTAGACTTATAATTGAAGATGCGATTAATGGATAAATAACAGTTGTTAGGTGGTATGGCAGCTGGCATTTAAGCTGTAGACGGAGATGAGTTGTAGATAAAATGAATATCAAAATAAAAAATACCCCTGATAAATATAAAATAATGGCGGATGCAATAATACCGCCATTGCTTGAACTATTGAAGGACCTAAATTCACTTGAAGAAGAAGTTTTTAAGAGAAATAGTGAACTAAATGCTGAAAAAATAGTATTGAATATTCCTGTCAACCAAAATCATCCGAAATGGATTGGGCTTATGGAGGAATATGAAAGCCGCTATAAGGAGATTGCAAAAGGAAAAGTGAGTAAAAATCTAATGTCAAAAGGATATGCGACTCACTACAGTAATCCGAGCGAGTATTTTTATGTTCATAGCGATGATTTTTTATTGGAATTTGCTATGCAACAATCAAATATGGCAATCATTATCATCCACTTTAGCGGGGCTACTGAAATGAAGCACAAATTTATCGTTAGGCAGATAAACAAAAGATGGGTGGTAGACGAAAAATATTATGGTTTTGCAGATGAAGCAATCTGGTACCCGGATAGTATATAAAACATATTTATCGATAAACTTAAATAAAACTGAAACAGTAAGCCTCCGTAAGGAAGGCATGAGAGCCGGCAGCGTCAGCTGCCGGCTCTCTATCTATTGAGATAAATACTATAATTAAAAAATTTAAAAGTTAAACAAAAAACAGAAAAAGGACGCTTACGCATCCCTTTCCTGTAGTGTGTGTGTATTCAATAAAAGAAGGAAAGTTTGTATTAGAATAACAAACCTCATTGAACAATTAGGAGTATAGCATCTATTAAAACGTCTTGTGTGAAGGTTATGTGAAATGTTTACTATAATTTATGTTTCATTTTGAGCTTATTTTCTAAAGACTAATAATTTTAAGCCTTTTACGCATATTTTTTGCACAAAATATTATTTTTTGTTGCAAAGTATTTTTGTAGATACAGTATTTGCCTCTTCTGACAGCTTTTCCGATTCCTTTTTCCAGCTCTCTGCGAGCTCTCGATCAGGAATATATGGTACGTTCGCTGACACATTGAATTCTGCTGCCTGAACGCCTGCATTTAGATTGAGAGCAGCTACGTACAGATCGCTTACTAGCTGCTTGTTGGATCTGCCAATCAGACTATCTGCGAGTCTGAGCGCGCAGGTGCCCGCTCTCATGACTTTGAGCGGGGCTTCGGCTGCGCCGACCGAGGCGATGGCAATCGACTCGCTGCGCGCTGCCTTCTCCTCATCAGTATCCTTTGGCATTCCGTATGCACTAGCAACCTGTCCAAATGCTTTCTTATCTTCATCTACTCCAGCCATCAGCTGATCTAGATATCCCTTAGCTTCCTCTATCGCTGCTACATTGAGTTCCTCAAATTCAGCGTACTTCTTCTTGCCAACAGTTAGGTTAGCAACCATCATTATTAGCGCTGTGCCTTGCGCTGCAGTTAAAGCCGCAACAGCACCACCACCTGGCGTTGGTGCTCCCGAGCTAAGCGCGTCAACGTAATCATTTATTTTTTCATCTATCAACTTATTTACCATATTCCCTCCGTATTCATCTCTTAATTTTATAATTCAAAGCTTTAGTAACTATAAAAGCCTTTATTCACTAGCTTTTACATATATACATTATAAAATTGTACGAATAAATACACAATGAGCAAGTAAAATTTTTATATGCCACGTAACGAATGTTACGAATATTTGCAGGTTAGATGGATATAATCAACTTAGGCGGAGTAATTCGCACCATTGCATAACTGAAATTTACATATAGGAGGTAACGAAATGAAAGAGCCTATGAAAAACATATCCAAGTCTGAAGTTTTAACACTTAAGAACGAAGTTAATTATCAGGAAGGTCAGGTTGTAAGCAAGACGCTCGCACAGAACGATGCTGTTAGTGTAACGTTATTCGCTTTTGATAAAGACGAAGAAATCAGTACACACGAATCCGGCGGAGATGCATTTGTAACTTGCCTTGACGGAGTAGGCCGCCTCACTATTGACGGAATTCCTCACGAGCTTCATGAAGGAGAATCGATTGTAATGCCTGCTGGTCATCCACATGCGGTATATGGGGAGGAGCGTTTCAAGATGCTACTCGTGGTGGTATTCTAGAGCCCTGATAGGACTTACCAGGAACCCCTTGATTCAGTACACACTAACTATTGATAGTGGTAATACAAAATTACATATGTTTAAAATTCCTCTTTACTGGATATCAGTATAGAGGATTTTATTTTAATTTAAATCTGCGATAAAGGAAAAGTCATCAAGCAAATAGCAAGACAAAGGATAGAGCTCTTCAACTAAATTCTTTGACATGGCTCTTATAAACGAAAAAACTATTAAATCACTAAAATATTTTGCAGGGTCAAACCTTTCTTGCATTTTATTACGAAATGTAGAAATTATTTCTTTACTCGAGTACTTCTCATACTCTATATCGGATAATTTTCGAAATTCTAATATCCAAGAATCTCTTATATCAACAGGGACTTCAAATCTAAGCATAGCAAACTGAGAGATTTGGGGGGATATTTGTGTATCGCCAATTTCTATTGCTAATTCAGTTAATCCATCTTTTAATAATCGTAATTGATCTTCTAGTTCTAATTCACGCATGATAATCCTCCTTGCTTAAATATAAGCTATGTTATATATGGGCTTATATCAACCTACCAACAGATTCCTTATTTGATTTAGTCTATCATCATTAAGGTAAAATATCTTCTATAAAAAACCCCGCTCATACGAGCGGGGTTCAGACCGTAGACAAAGTCTCGCTATACAAAGGCGAGGCTTTTCTAGTGCACTAA
>ERZ773099.2875-NODE-2875-length-11518-cov-14.004885_pt1 | contig 11518 bp, 14 predicted proteins | sample MGYA00511120_ERZ773099 | MGnify/ENA primary metagenome ERZ773099 (study PRJEB29015, sample SAMEA2738012) | human oral metagenome | biome: human oral; feature: human-associated habitat; material: dental | place: China | collected 2104 ... | reverse complement strand
AGTTCTGTGGGTGAATACTGCTTTTCATAACCCTAGTATTTTAGCAGGAAAGCAGGCGGATTGCAAATTGTTGCAAAATCCATGTAAATGATGGAATATTTGACGAAACAGAGAAAAGAGAGTATAGATTAAGACAGTAATGATGAAAATTGAAAGCTATACGTTCTGTTGTGAGCATCGGTGAGACTATGAAAAACAACTCTGCAGAAAGTGTGTTTGATAGTCATTCTGAGAAGAGCGTAGATGAAGGAATATCGATTGAGAGCAATTGCGATCTGTGTGGACAGGGAATTATTGGAGCATCTTCGATAATCTACATGTTGCGTAAATCAGTAAGAAGACTCAGAGGTCTAAGGACTGGTTTTTCTGAGCCACTATGTGAGGACGAAGGTAATCTGGCTGCTGCTAGTGATGAGCTGAGTCTAGAAGAAGCGGCTCGGCGGCTTGAGGAGGATAAAGTGGTGAAAGTTGCGCCACGGTTGTCTGAACAATTGGCGGATAGCGAAGGTAGGGACGATATTATTACTTATATTGCTGGAGCAAAGCAGTCGCTCACTGTTGATACGTCAAAATTCCGATATAAGAATGATAGGGTAGATCTGACGGAAATTGATACACTGCGTCAATTGAATGATTTTTTTCTCTTTATAGAAAATTTAGATAGTAAAACCTCTTTCTGTCGCGATCAAGCACGGGCAATGCGCGAAAATCTAACATTCATTGGCAAGAAAGAGCTTGAGGAAGCTGCGGCTGCTATTGCCGCCAGCTGGAAAGCTAGATTAAAAGCAGATAAAAAATTATGCATCTGCGCTATTACTGGCGAAGTAACGAAGATGAAAGATGAAAAAGGAAAAAAGCCTTACGATCATCAAATAAAGAGCGATGAATATCTACTTAATATCGTATTATCACAGTTTAGCGAAATGGACTGGATGAGATACGGCAAAAGAATTATTGTGGATAGAGACGATATTAAATATACTAACAAAGATCATGTAGCGATTGTATTGTTGGACGATTGGACTATCAGCGGCGGGCAATTAGCTGGTGTTTACAATTTGATAGCTAAACAATACCCAGATAGAGAGGAATCAATAGAAGTACAGCTGATCGCAGCAGGCAAGGAAAGGATAGAGCGTGGGCTTGTGATTGACGAGGCCGCTAGTGGCGGTAAATATATTCCTGTACGCTCGTATTTTTTGGCACATGATTCAAAAGACGCAATCAGAGGCGTGCATGTCACTGGTTCTCATTCTTCTGCCGACTTTGGTTTTGAGGATGTGATTGTCTATATGGTGGATATGGTTAGGAGTAAAGGATATAAAGATTTCTCCATGCCCCCTGGTACAAACATCGTACGCCCATATCGCCAATACGGCATGACAAGAGATAGCTTGGTTCATATTAGGCGCGCTCGCGGCTACAGGAGATTTGCGATGACGTCTGGTTGGCTAAATAGTTTGCGAAGATTCTGAATAGTTCATATGGGTGATGGAGCTAAATTAATCGTAGCCAGTTTATTGTTCCCTCGGCACGCCTTTAGTTGTATAATTGCACTGGACATTTGAAGAAAATGATAAAAAATTCTGAGCACTATCCTATACAGATGCCGCCAAAAGAGCCTGGTTGTACTGAGTATGGCGAATGTAGTGAACGTCGCGACCTCTTCAGAAGGTTATGCGATGATATAGATGAAATGCGCAAAGGCGACCCGGCAGAGTTGAGGGCGAAATACAAAGGATATCTCGATAGAACTATTAAAACCGTTTGCCTAGCGAGAGACGAACAGTCGCAAGAAGAGCGCTCTGCTGTAAGTAAAGGTATTAAGCTAGTTGAAGAAATTGCTGGCGTACCATTAGTCGATTGGCCAGATAATTTGCTTGAGCATCCAGATGGCTGTAGCGAGTATATAAAATGGATGCTTGAATCGGGCAATGGTACAGTGTATCGTTGTGTCCGGGCTGCTAAAGCAGAGTTTCGTGAGAGCGGCAGCTTTATCATAGACAAGACAATGTTTAATTTTAAGAACGGTGAGTATGAGCGAATGATGCGGCGATATGAAATGTGCAACAGAGTGTTACTTGGCGATGATGAATCGGCTAGATCTGTCATAGATGAGTATGGTAAATATATAGGACAATACGGAACTATTGATATCGGAAGAGTCTTCATGACGGAAAAGGGTCAAACAGAGTATATGGAATATATAAGAGCTGTGGAGCATTTAGGCCGCGATAACGTGCTTAAATTGCACGACAAGCTTGGAATGGCAATTTTTTCTCGTTGGTCTTTGCAAACGTTAGATAGTTTAGTTGATTTGGTAAATGGTAAAAGCAAAGAAGGGGCATGGTCGGCTGTCCTTATCGGCAAGTCGGGCGATCATAATGGCGCCTTTGGAAATTTTAGACACACAAAATCTTCGGATATTTTACCTATTGAAGAGGGTTCTATTAAAGATATTCAGGATAGAGTTGCTGCGCTGCAAAGCATAGGCATTGATACTATCAATCGGTTGACTATTGCTGGTCATGGCGACTATAACGGGCTACTTCTGTCTTCTGGACATAGACTACCGAGGAATGTTAGTAAATTAAAGGTCCCGCTCCGTACTCCCAGCACGGAAATGTGACATAGACTACCGAGGAATGTTAGTAAATTAAAGGAGAACCCTATTACTCTATTTATTGATATGATTAAAGCAAACGGTGATGGCTTTCGAACTATTAATTTGATATCATGTTATGGAGCTCGGCGCTTTGGCGGAGAGCCGAGTTTAGCGGAATGTATTTCTAGCTTAGGTAGGGACTTAATCGTACGCGCTTCGCCAGGATTATCATATGCAGCAAGTATAAATGACGAAGTAATGGACGTGCATTCTGCATCATCTTTAGCGTCTCCTATATTAGACACACTTGCTAGATTGGAAGGTTCTGGTCATAATAAAATTATCAATTGGCTAAAGAAAGTATTTTGGAGAGATGCAAAAAGTGTTTCAGAGATTAGTATAGGGGGGCAATCATATAAAGATAGTAGTGGTATTATGAGACTAGGGGGTGAATTGTAATGGAGGCATTTTCATATACAGAAAATTGTGACCCAAAATTGATTAGAGAAAGAATAGAAGAGATAGAAGGCTATGTTGCTAGTCTGCAGCCTGGTGAATCGTTTTTTGAAAATAAAGAAAAAGGTTTAGTTATAAGAGCTAATGTAGAAGTAAGCGATGATGGCGATGGAGTGAATTGCCGCACAATTAGTGTTGTTCGCGAAGAAGAGGGTAATGATAAAAAAGGGTGGTTAGTCGCCGCTAAGGGGGGTCACATCTTTGTCGTACACGAGCTAGTCGACAACAAAGATTATGGCGATGATAAGGGGGAGGCTTATTTATTATTCTCTTCTAAATTTGGTATTGGCCAATTTGCCAATTGTTCTAATTGCGATTCTCTAGAACAATTGGTAGAGTCTCTGGCGCTGGTGTCTGGTATAAATAGACCGTCGAGAAATCCTTTTGCTGTTGAAAAAAATAGTCAATAATGTTACACTACGTTTGAAATAATTTTAACGACACAGTCCGTCGCAGCTCCAAAAGCGGCGGGCGAGGAAAAGGAGTAACCTAATGTCTGTAGCAGTAGACATGAAAGCTTTGTTTGAAGCTGGTGTCCATTTTGGACATAAAACTAGCCGCTGGCACCCGAAGATGGCGCCGTATATTCATTCAAAACGCCAGGATAGCCACATTATTGACTTGGCAAAGACGGCTGAGGCGCTAGAGAAAGCGCTGCCGGAGCTGACGAAGATTGCCGCTAGCGGTAAAAAGATATTGTTCGTCGGTACGAAAAAGCAAGCCAAGGACGTGGTGCGCCAAGCGGCCGAGAGTGTCAATCAGCCGTACGTGGTTGAACGCTGGATTGGCGGTATGCTAACCAACGGCGCGACGATTGCCCAGCAAATTAAAAAACTGAAAAACTTTGAGAAGCGCATGGCGTCGGGCGATCTGGAGAAGCGCTACAACAAGCTGGAAGTGCAGCGTTTCCAGGAGGAAATTGACAACCTGAATTTCAAGTACGGCGGTATTAAGAGCTTGATGGGCAAGCCGGGCGCAGTGGTCGTGGTTGACGCGCTGACTGATGCGAACGCAGTGCGCGAGGCAGAGTCTCTGGGTGTGCCAGTGTTTGCGGTGGTTGATACTAATGTCAATCCAACCGGTATCAATTATGTTATCCCAGGCAATGACGATGCAATTAAGAGCATCCAATTGCTATTAAGCTACTTTACTAAAGCAGTAGCCGAGGGAGCTGGCGCAGCAAAAAAGGAAGACAAGTCAGTAAAGAAGGGAGATAAATAAGATGAACGTTTCTGTAGACGATATTAAAAAACTGCGCGAATTAACTGGTGTGGGACTGACTGATGCAAAGAAAGCGCTGGTCGAGACTGATGGCGATTTTGACAAGGCACTGGAGGCGATGCGTAAAAAAGGCTTGACCAAGGCTGAGAAAAAGGGTGACCGCGAGGCGCGTGAAGGCTTGATTGAGGGCTATGTTCACTCGGGCCGAATTGGCGTGGTGGTTGAAGTGAACTGTGAAACCGATTTCGTGGCACGACTAGATGATTTCAAGACATTGGCGCATGAAATTGCCATGCAAATTGCAGCCATGAGTCCGAAATATGTTTCTGAGGCGGACATTCCGGCTGAGGAAATGGAGCGGGTGAAGACTGAGTTGATGGCTAGCGAGGCATTGGCAAGCAAGCCTGAAGAAATGCGCGAAAAAATCGTTGAAGGTCAATTGAAAAAGCATTTTGTTGAGCAAGTGTTGCTGAGCCAGGCGTATATTTTGGACGATTCTAAGACTGTTGAACAGCACATCAAGGAAGCAATTGCTAAATTGGGTGAGAACATTGTAGTTCGCCAGTTTAAACGAATTGAGCTGGGTGTCAGCGGATAATCTTTTACGCACAGAAATAAATCGGCTGTAGTAATGCGGCCGATTTTTTGTTTTGTCAATATTTACTACAAGTATATTGACAATATCGCAAATATGTGCTAGTATGATTACATATCAGACAGTAAAACAACAGACAATTGTAAAAATAAAAAGGAAAAGTATGAGCGAAAAATTAGGATCTACCGCGCCATCGCCTAATACAGGTGAAGTAGTAAATACTACCGAGGATGCGGCGGCTAAGGCGAACAAAGAACCAATGACACGCGAACAGCGTGTTGATGATGGCAGGGAAAAGCTGAACGCACTAAAGGACAAGGTGAAGGAAGGTCTTCGTAAGACGTGGAAAAAAGTGTCTGAGGGCTTTTATGTTGGCGCGAGCTATGGGTTTGAATGGTCTGGGAAGGCTAAGGAAAAAGTCGGCAACACCTATACTGCGGCAAAAGCCAAGGCTGCGGAATTATTTGCGGGTGGTCGTGAGCTTATTTCTCAAAAAGCGGCAGAAGCTCGTACACGCAAGAGGGTGAGGCAGTGGCAGCGTGAAATGCGTGTAGGAGATCGAGACATATCTCGAAGTGAGCGTAAGGCCGAAAGACAACAAGACCTCCAAGCGAAGGAACAAGATAGGAAGGACAATACAGCCGACAAAGCAGTGATTGGTGATAATAAAAAAGATATAGAAAGCTATAAGCGAGAGCGAGAAGAAGTGGCTACCAAGTTGGAGGCAGCAGAAAGGAAGCGGCGAGAAGCTGAAGAGAAAGCTAGGGTCGCTGCCGCCGAAGCCAAAGCCGCAAGAGAAGCTTCGGATGCTGATCCGTCTAATAAGAAATTACGTCTAAAGGCTGCTGAAAAATATAATTTAAGTATGGCGGCTAATATGGCATTAGAGAGTGCTAAGCTTGATGTAGATAATCTCAAAAATATGATTGATTCTACTGAGGCAAAAATTAATAAAGCTAAAGCTGAAATAGATAACGTTAGAGGTCGTATAGAGGATCGTGCGAATAAGGCCAGAGCTCGTAAAAACGCACGAAGGCAGGCTCGCAGGGAAGCTCTTGGCGATAAATGGGAATCTGCTAAGGAGAAGGTTGCGCGAGTTGCCGGCAAGAGCGCTGACTGGATGAAGCAACTTGGTAAGAAGATTTCTTCAGGAATTGGCAAGGTTGCTAGGAAAGTCGCCAATAGGCTTGATCCAGTAGAGTCAGATAGTAACAAATAAGCATAATTGATAATAAAAAATAAAAAGGATATCATAAAATCATGAATAACGACCAACCTCAATTAAGTATTCAAGCAACAATAGTTACCAAGGCGCAGCTGAATTCAATCGGCATTAGTCTGCCAGACGATCAGATGCAGGCGCTGATCCAGCACGTAGAGGAGACAATTAACGAGCGGATTAGCGAGGAAGTTGTTGAGTCACTAAGCGATGATCAGCTAAAAGAGCTGGTGGAATTACAGACTAGTAATGCGCCGGCTGAGGAAATTGATGCGTGGATTCGCGAACATATTCCAGAATATGATGAAATTATCGAGGATAATGTGGCGATTGTTCTGGGTGAATTAGTGGAAAATTCCGACGCTATTCAAAAGTAAGTAATATAAAAATAACAATGATCCGCCTTCTTTCTGGGAGGGCGGATTTTACTGTGTGGAGATGATTAGGCAGCCGTCTTTTTGGTGTCGAGCATCTGTGGTGGTGACGATGAATTGATGGTTTTGAATGGTCTCTTGGAGGAGCTTTTCGCGAGTGGCGTCTAGCTCAGAGAAGACGTCATCTAGTAGGATTAGCGGTCTTGATTGGTTAATTTTTGTTTGCAATTCCAGTTCTAACAGCTTGAAGGCCAGCATAATGGTACGCATCTCGCCTCGGGAGGCGATTTTAATGGCAGGCTGATCGTGAAGAAAAATGGTAAAATCTTCGCGGTGCGGGCCGGTCGAGGTAAATCCGGCAGCAATTTCGTATTCACGAGATTTTGACAAGCGGTCAAATAGGATTTGATCATAGTTTTCTAGCGCTGCCGCCGCGTTATACTCAATTGACAATTGCGTATTTTTTCCGGCCAAAGATTCGTATAAATTTTTTATACACTGTTCGTTGGTTTGGAGAAATTCGGCTCTTCTTTGGGCAATACTGGCGGCATATTGAGTAAATTTTATGTCCCAAGCAAACAGATTGTCGCGCCAGATTGAACAATTTTCTTGGTGGTTTTTTAAGAGTTCATTGCGCTGTAATAATGTGCGATTGAATGCCCGCAAATTTGTGTCATATTTAGTGTCAAGTCGGGCAATTAGTCCATCAAGGAAATCGCGTCGTCTGGATGGTGACGAGGAAATCAGACGTAGTTCACTTGGCTCAAATAGGACTACAGGAAGACGATTTTTCCTAGTTAGGATTTTCGACTTGTTATTGTTGATGATGAATTCTTTACTAATTTTTCCTGATGCAGTGCCTAGCTTAATTCGTCTTTCACCAAAATCTCCCTCCAGATGAATAATTGTTTGAGGGGTGTTGAATGCCATGCAATCACTAAGACTGCCACGAAAACTATTGCCACGTAGTGCTACATAGACCGCTTCAAGCAAGTTTGTTTTACCAGTACCGTTTGGTCCAATGATGACGGTGCCAGAGCTGCCGAATGCAGTTTCGTGTAGGGAATAAGAGCGGAAATTATATAGCTTAATCTTAGAAATCACTCTGCTATTATAGCATGGGACAGGGTGTGAAAATAAACAGACAAGTTGGCGGAAGTCTGTTATAATAGCGATAGATAATCGGAGGAATATATGTTTGATACAAACCCCTATGAAGAGAAAATGAACGCAGCTTTTAGCTTTTTTCAGGACGAGTTAAAAAAGGTGCGAACAGGCCGAGCGCATTCTGGAATGCTGGACGGTGTTATGGTAGAGGCTTATGGTACCAAAATGCCGCTTAACCAAGTAGCAAACGTTACTGCTCCAGAGGCGCAAATGTTGTTGGTGACACCATTTGATCCAGGAAATATTACCGCAATTACTTCAGCCATTCGTGATAATCAAAGTCTAGGATTTAACCCATCTGATGATGGGCGAGTAGTACGCGTGCCGGTGCCTTCTCTGACTGAGGAGCGTCGCCGTCAGCTGGTAAAGCAGGTTGGCGAGAAAGTTGAAGAAGCTCGAATTGCGATGCGAAATATTCGTCAGGACGCCCTGAAGGATGCTAAACGGATGAAGGATTCTAAAGAGCTGAGCGAGGATGATTTGAAACTGGTAGAGAAGGAGATTGACGGATTGATGAGTAAAATGCAGGTGCAAATTGACGAAGCATTTAAGGCAAAAGAAAAGGATGTCTTGACAGTCTAATGAGTCAAACTTTTACCGAGCGTGTGAAAGAATTAGGACTGTCGCTAGATCAGATTATTGTTATTGGCAGCGGTATTTTGGATCAATTAGGACTTCGTAAAGCTGCGGATGTTGATTTGGTAGCTGACGGTGAAGTATTAGAAGAAATTGCTAGCGATCCAGATTGGGCTGAACAATGTGATAAAAATCAGCGCCGATACTTTGTAAGTAATGATGGATCTGCAGAAATTTGGGATGGTTGGGAATTTGACGGGCGGGTGCTTAATTATGAGGATCTGTTGAATCTGTCAGTGGAATATGATGGTGTGAAGTTTGTTGGTTTAGATTTTCTGCGACAATGGAAGAATTGGCGCGGGCGCGAAAAAGATATTCAAGACGTTGAGTTAATTGATGAGTGGAGGACAAATAATGGGTGAAAAAGCAGAATTACCGCGGCATATTGGGTTTATTGTTGATGGAAATCGTCGTTGGGCAAAGCAACATGGCCTGCCGGCATATGAGGGGCATTTGGCTGGATACAATGCTTTAAAAGATGTAGCCTTAGAGACGCTTCACCAAGGCGTAAAATGTGTGAGTGCTTACGTTTTTAGTACGGAAAACTGGAAGCGATCAGAAGAAGAAGTCGGGCATTTGATGGGGCTGCTATTAAAGATGCTGAAGGCTGACGTACCAATTTTTATCGAGAATAATGTACGATTGCGCGTAATTGGCTCCAGGGAGCGACTGTCTGAGGCTTTGATTGAGGCGATTAATAATGCGGAGGCAAAAACAGCGGATTTGACAGGTGGTGATTTGGTACTATGCTTAAATTATGGCGGACACTTGGAGATTGCTGATGCGGTTAAAAAAATTGTTCAATCTGGAATTTATTTTGAAGATGTAACACCTGAATTGGTGGCGCAGAATATATATGTGCCAGATGTACCACCGTGTGATTTGATAGTGCGAACTAGCGGCGAGCAGCGTCTGAGTAATTTTATGCTATGGCGGGCGGCGTACAGCGAGCTGATGTTTATTGATAAGCATTGGCCAGATATGACGACTGATGATGTTACGGTGATTTTGGATGAGTATGCACACCGGAACCGGCGGTTCGGGGGGTGATGATGTTGATTCTGGGGATTATTCTAGGACTATTTGTACTGATTTTACTGGTTGTTTTACATGAGCTGGGGCATGCTATGGTCGCTAAACGAAATGGTGTTAAAGTAGAAGAGTTTGGAGTTGGTTTTCCGCCAGTCGCAAAGAAATGGAAAGTAAAGCAAAGTTTTTTGGGTGAAAATGTAACGTTTAGTCTAAATTGGCTACCGTTGGGCGGTTTTGTACGTTTGAAAGGGGAATATGATTCCGCAAAAGGTAAAGGCACTTATGGTGGTTCGACGTTTTGGGTAAAAACTAAGATTTTGTTCGCTGGTGTATTCATGAATTGGCTTACGGCAATCGTTTTATTTACGATTTTAGCTGTAATTGGCTTACCAAAAGTATTATCCCACCAAGTTCAATTACCGTTCGATACGGAAGTGCAACGTTCGCCGGTGACAGTGGTGCGGATTACGCCAGGATCGCCAGCAGATAAGTCAGGATTGAAAGTCGATGATCAGCTTCTAAATATAAATAATCAGCCGCTGAATAAAGCAGAAAAATTGCCAGACTTAACCAAAAAAAATTCTGGTAAAAAAATAGCTATTCAGTATCGGCGCGGCGGTAAAGAATCATCAATTGAAGTGCAATTAAATTCTGAACAGGCGGCAAAATCTGGTGGTTATTTGGGTGTGGTGCCGGGTCAGACGGAAAAAACGTATAGTACATGGTCGGCACCTATTATGGGAGCAGCAATTACAGGGCAATTATCGTACGAAACAGTTAAGGGCGTTGGTGTGTTGTTGGTGAAGACGGTTGGCGGATTCTTTGGGCAATTTTTTGGTTCGACAGAGTCAAGGGAGGCTGCGCGTGCTGATTTGGCGTCGGTTGGTGAGAATGTAGCGGGTCCAATTGGCATATTAGGTATATTATTCCCGTCGGTCATTCACTCTGGGGCAACACAGGTTATTTTTGTAGCAGCAATCATCTCACTTACTTTGGCGGTTATGAATGTTTTGCCGATTCCAGCGCTTGATGGCGGTCGATGGTTCACGATGGCAGGGTTTCGTTTGTTTAAAAAGGATCTAACAAAAGAGCGCGAAGAAAACATTCAAGCTACGGGCATGTTGATTTTATTAGTATTAACAATTTTAGTGACGGTAAGCGATGTTGGGAAGTTTTTCTAAGAAAATAATAGGTCGCAAGTGGTGGCTGCTGTTGGCCCTTCCGGTATGGGTTTACGGTGTATTTTTAGTGGTAGAACTAGCTCTTTCGCTTTTGGTTGGAGAATTGTCTCGAATTGGTGCGCCATTAGGTTCCGTAAATCCAGTCATTTTTAGTACAATTTTTTCAATTGTTACGTATGTCGTATCTTTGGCTGTGGTAATTTACGTTCCAGTGTATATCAAAAATCGCCAAACGTCTCTTCGTGATTTGGGGGTAAATGATTGGCCGACTTTTTTGGAAATATTTATCTCGCCGCTGGCGTTCGTGGCATATTTTCTGCTAACGATGGTCACGATGAGTATTGCTAGTGGTGTTTTCTCGGTCAATATACAGCAGCAGCAATCACTGCCGTTCAGCCAAAGCATGCTATCGACACATTGGCAATTTTTCTTAGCATTTATCGTAATGGTAGTCTTGGCGCCAATTGCCGAGGAACTTTTATATCGTGGATACCTTTACGGGAAGCTGCGCAATTCCTTTTCAATTTGGCTATCGATTTTAATAACGAGTGTGGCGTTTGGTTTGGCTCATCTGTGGGCTGGTCCAAATTTACCATTGCAATGGGCGGTGGTAGTTGATACATTTACGTTAAGCCTAGTGATGTGCGCAGCGCGGGAATATACCGGTGCTATTTGGGTGCCAGTCCTGATGCATATGATGAAAAACGGGATAGCCTTCTATTTTCTATTTGTTAACACGAATCTAATAAATCAAGTCAACGCTTTATTGCTATTCATGTAAGGAGGAAAAATATGCGAATGACACAACTTTTTACCAGAACCTTAAAACAAGCACCAGCAGGTGAAGTGGCGCGTAACGCCCAGCTGCTGATTCGCGCTGGCTACGTGCATAAAACGATGGCAGGTGTTTATTCATTCTTGCCGCTGGGACTAAAGGTGGTTGAGAATATCAAGCAAATTGTCCGCGAAGAG
>ERZ773099.2868-NODE-2868-length-11546-cov-3.889827_pt1 | contig 11546 bp, 11 predicted proteins | sample MGYA00511120_ERZ773099 | MGnify/ENA primary metagenome ERZ773099 (study PRJEB29015, sample SAMEA2738012) | human oral metagenome | biome: human oral; feature: human-associated habitat; material: dental | place: China | collected 2104 ... | reverse complement strand
AATCTAAATGAAACAGTAAAAGAATATTTTAAAGTTTTATCAGATGAAATTCCAGATTTCTTATATGAGTATATTAATACCCCTGAAATGCAAAGAATAGGAAAAATTGGTTGTGGATGTGGAACAGATTATACTAAAATATTTAATAATAAGTTCTTTTATTCAAATTTGGATCATAGTATAGGAGTTGCTTTAATTGTTTGGAATTTTACAAAAGATAAAAAGCAAACACTTAGCGGACTTTTTCATGATATTAGTACACCTGTATTTAAGCACTGCATTGACTTTATGAATGGAGATCATGAAACACAAGAATCTACGGAAGAATTAACAACATACATGATAAGAAATTCAAAAGAAATAATGGAATTACTGGAAAGAGACAAGATAAAAATAGATGAAGTAGATGATTATCATGTATATCCTATAGCAGATAATGATACTCCAAAATTATCGGCAGATAGGTTAGAATATACTTTCACTAATGGCTTATATTTTAAAGAAATTTGGAATGTAGAAAAAATTAGAAAAATTTATTCTAATATAGAAATACAAAAAAATGAAGAAGGTGTACAAGAGCTAGGCTTTAAAGATACGCATATAGCAGAAGAATTTATAGAGGGTGCAAGTCAGCTATGGCCATTGTGGGTATCAAATGAAGATAAATTAGCAATGCAATTTTTAGCAGACACTGTAAGGAAAATGTCAGAAGAAAATCTTTTAACTAAAAAGGATTTATATACTTTATCTGAAAAAGAAGTAATAAATAAAATAGAAAACTGCTCCAATGAAAAAATTTCAGAATGTTTCAAATTATTTAGAAATTCAACAAAAATAGAAGAAAGTGATGAACCTATTTTGAATAAATACTGTGTTAATATAAATGCAAAAAGAAGATACATAGTGCCATTAGTAAAAGATAACAATTCTTTTAAAAGAGTAAATGAAGTTTCAATCTATGCAAAAGAGAAAATAGATAATTATTTACAATTTAAGACTAAAAAATATGCTTATTTAGATTTTGATTTCTAAATAAAGTTTTATAAAATAGATTTATATAAAAGAAATTAACACATTAAATTATATATATGTTAATTTCTTTTACTATTCATAATAAAAATTTCTCCTAAATTTAATTCGACTACCTATAAAACTATAATTTATATCTGTCAGACCATCTAATAAAAAATTTATAAATAAAGTGTACTTAAATAAGTCTTACTGGGTTAGGACTTATGACAATGTCAAAGTCCTCTGCTTCGAAGAAATTTCAAGGAGGTGTTTTCATTGGAGCAAGAATTATCATATTCATTCCATTTAGGTAGTGATAAGAATAAAAGTAAATTAGCAAAGAAAGTTTCAAAAGAAAATGTATCTGGCACTACTTCTCTATCAAATAATGCAATACAAAATGCAAATGATTTATCTAAAGTTAATAAGCATAATTTGAGAGATTATGATAATCAGCGAGAACTGATTAGAGTTATTTATGGTACAGATAATATTGTAAATGATCTACAAGATTTATATTTACAAGAATTTGAAGAAGCTCGTATTGAATATAATAATAAACAAACTAGAAATGATAGAAAAATAAATAATTACTTTGAAAAAGTATGTGAATCACAAAATGATATAGCTTGTGAAATTATAATTGAGCTTGGAGATATGGACTTTTGGAATGGTAAAGAGCAAGAATATAGAATAAAAATGATTGATGTGTATAATGAACAAGTTAAGGAATTAGCTAAAATTGTACCAACATTTAAAATAGCAAATGCTACAATTCACTTTGATGAAACCTCTCCCCACATGCATATTGTTGGAGTTCCTATAATAGAAAATGTTACTAGAGGTATGAGAAAGCAAGTTGGCAAAACCAAACTATTTACAAAAGAGTCATTAACTGCAATACAAGACAAAATGAGAAATGCCTGTATTAAGTCTTTCAACAAGTTTTATGATATAGACTTTAAATTAAAAGAAAAACAAAAAGGCAGAAATCAAGATATAAATGTTAAAGATATGAGTGATTATAGAACTATAAAAAAGCAACTTGAAAAGAAAGAGAAAAAACTTGCTGAAGCAAATAATCAAACAAAGAAACTAGATAATGCAAGCAAAGATATAAATACAGTATTAGATAATTTGAAACCTCCCCCATTTAATAAAAATAATAGGGTTATTTCAAACGAAGATATTGAAAAAATCAAAAATTTTACAGAAGATGTCAAAGATATACCACTAAAACTATTAGAAGTGTAAATGACTTAAATATGGCTATTAAAGATTTTGAGCATAGTTCTTTTGAAATAGCGAAAGAAAATCATTCGCTTAAATATCAATTAGAGCTAAAAGATGATGAAATAGATAACTTGAAAAGCAAACTAACAACTAAAGACAAGGTTATAAATAGACTACAAGCTGAAAAAGAAAAACTAAAACAAGAATTACAGAAATTCAAAGGCTTTTGGCAAAGTATTATGGGACATTTTCATAAAAGAATTTGTTTTGATAAAAATGAGAACTATAAAATTGTTAGTGATGATTTATATAAAAATGGTATATTTACTGATGATGAAAATGAAATTGCAAATAACATTTATAGAAAAGTAAAACCAAAATCTGATATACCAGATAAGAGTAAAAAGAAAAATAATATGGAATTAAAGTAAAGGAGTAAAAAAAGTTATGGAAGAAAATAAAGTTGAAAATGTAATAAATATAATTAAAGATATGGATATAAAAGATAAATTAAGATTAGGAATATGCCTAACTACAAGCGATTGGGCTAATATTCTATATAATAAAACCGAAATGTATGAAAAGTTTGATACTAACTTGAAAGAAGTTGATGAAGAATATAGAACTACTTTAATAAATTTTGCAAAATATAAAATTGTAATGTTTGCAATGACTAAGATTATGGAAATGACTGAAACTGAAAGAAATAAGGTTGCTTTATATTTGTTTAATAGTGTTGAAATATAATAAAATTGTGAAATATAGTTGACACTTGCAAACAATTGTTTTGCAATAATCGTATTAATAATTAATATAAGAACGGAGATGATATTAATGAAAGAAATGAATGATAATAAGACTTTTGAAAATATAAAACATATTGATGAAAATGGCATTGAATTTTGGTATGCTAGAGAATTAAGCTTTATCTTAGAATATAAAGAGTGGAGAAATTTTAGTAAGGTATTAGATAGAGCAAAAGAAGCATGTAGAAATAGTGGTTTTATTGTTGAAAGCGATTTTGTTGAGGTCAACAAAATCGTTGAAGCTGGAGCAACATCAAAGAAAATTATTGATTATAAATTATCAAGATATGCTTGTTATTTAATAGCACAAAATGGTGATTCGAGAAAAGAAGTAATTGCTCTTGCTCAAACTTATTTTGCAGTTCAAACTAGAAAGCAAGAAATAACAGAAAAAGAATATAGTATGCTAACAGAGGATGAAAAAAGGTTTATATAATGGAGAAACAGCTGATGATATTGCAAAACGTAAAGGATTGAGATATAGAGAAGATATTTTAGATAATATGGGCAGTACTGAATTAAGTGCAAATCTATTTAGAATATCCCAAACAGAAGAAAAATTAAGAAAAGATAATGTACAAACAGAAAAAGATGCTTGTAAAACACATAATAAAATTGGAAAAATAGTTAGAAAAGCAATTAAAGAAGCAGGAGGAACAATGCCAGAAGATTTGCCAACACCTAAAAAGAGTTTAAAACAACTCGAAAAAGAAAATAAGAAAATGTTAAAAAAGTAAGATATTAAAAGTTGAAATTTGTATAAGGATTTAATTTTTATTGCTAAAATACTACCCATAGCAATTTGCGATTTTATGTAAAATATGATATAATTATATGTGATGAACAGTTTTTACTCCATTTCATCAATAGAAAACAAACAACAAAGAACGCGTTAGTACGCAAGGAGGAAAATTTTATGGCAAAGAAAGTTCGTTACAATGGTGGCACACAGAGTTACTATGGTTGTTCCAATCCTAGCAATTTGGTTGTAGGTAAGGAATATGAAGTTGTTCTCGCAAGAGATCTTGGTTGGCAGACTGATTATACCCTTAAGGGGGTAGATGGAGAATTCAATTCCGTATGGTTTGATGAAGTTTCTTCCGAAGATAAGGTCTATATGGCTATTTCTCATGAAGTTCCCGCGATTGGCAAAAGATACTCTTGCTACAAGATTGAGTTTATCAATGGTCAGCCTAAGCTTAGTGCTTGGTCTACAAGCACCGTCAAAGGAATTAACTATATGGGAAACAACATCTACCAGGTAACTACAAGCAACAGTGTTTACATTGTGAATGTGGGCTAATTGTCTAACTAAAAAAGATATATCTTTCTCTTACCTATTGGTGAGAGTTTTCTTTTGTTAAATTTATAAAAAAATTATAAATATTTATTGTATTTTATCAAAAATATGATATACTCTAATAAATTGATTGATTTTTATATCAATCGTTATGAGAGCCAAAAAAGTTGTAGATAACTACTTCGTTGGCACCAATAATGATTCTTCTTAGTTTTGAGGAGAATCAATTTTTTTATTTTTTTAGTAACTTATTTGTAACTTTCATTATGTTATATATATAATATAGTGGGGGTATTTAAATGAAAATTGCTACTAAACAAAAATCAAATTTTAAAAGAAAAAAATCAAAATCAAAATCATTATTTATTATTCTAATAATTGCAATAATTATATTTTTGATAAGATTTTTTTTAGAAAATAGTTCATCTGATTATTTTCAACGAATTAATCATTTTTTATTTAATAAAGATGTAAAAAATAATAGTGGAAATAATAAACAAATATATCAAATAATAAAGATGGATAAAAATAAAAATTATTTGGGTAAAGATCAGGAAAAAGTTGAAAATAAGGATGGATATTATACTAAATTTACAACTGTTGAAAAAAATAAAAAAGTATATATTGAATATAAACAAAATTATGGCTCTTGGAAGGAGCATCAATATTGGGGTGGAACTATGGAAGAAAACGGATGCGGAATTACTGCACTTGCTATTATTCTAAGTGGATATAATAAAAAATACACGCCTGAGGATCTAAGAAAAATGTATTTGCCATCATTGGATTATGATACTTTGTCGGACAAATTGAAAAATACTTATAAAATTAAGAATAGTGGTTTTTATTATGATAATGCTCATTTATCAACTAACAGTATAAAAAAACATTTACAAACTAATAAGCCTATTTTGATATGTTTATGGACTAAACCTTCTAATAATCGTTGGACTACTTCTTCTCATTATATGGTTTTGCTGGCTACTGATAACGAAAATATGGTCTATGTTTCTAATCCAAATGGACTTGAAAATGATAGCAAAAGTTCAGGCTGGTATAATTTTGATGAAGTTGTTCCATATATTGCAAAAGCTATTTATATTGAGGAATGATGTATAATAAAAAATATAGTGAAGAGTTTTTATTAGAATTTTATGTTTCTGATATGGACTCTTTTTTTATAAAAATTAATATTCTAGTTAAGTGGTATTTTTTTGATAAAACACTTGAATTTTCGGCTATTTTATGGGAAAATATATACAAGTGTTTACTTATATTTAGAGAGGATTTTAATATTATGAAATTATTTGATAAATTTTTAAAAATATTAAAAACTGATAGAAATACATTCGCAACATATATTTTACTTATGGTTACAATTTATTTAATTGTTGATCGTGTATTTGAAGTATTGCTAATAGTTACTAATGGTGTTGCTTATCACTATTTTGAGCCTCAAGTTTACGGACTTGCTTTCTTGGCTCCTATATTTTGTTTTCTATTTAGTTTTTCATCTTCATTTATTAAATCGGATGAAGATAAACACAAATGGTTTTATGCTTATTGTATTGAGCTTTATATTTTAGCTATTTGTATGGTTATTGAATGGATTAATAAAGTTGCTTGGTTTGGAATATTGCAATTACCTAATTTTACAAATTTTGTAATTGATTTTTCTTATTTAATTAGACCGGCTTTTTCATCAGTGGCTATTGCTATACCACTTGCTACATGGATTTATTTATTCAATTTCTTGTACAGGGGTGTTATGCAAACAAAGGATATGACTGATTCTATTGAGGATTTTAATGGAATTGATTTGTCTGATTCTTCTCGTGGCTGGGGTGAATATACTGATGAAATATTAATTGGTATTAGAAAAGATAATGGTAAAAAAGTTAAACTTTGTGAGACTAAAAGGTTGGAACATACATTAGTTTGTGGTATTACTGGTTCTGGTAAAACTACATTGATTTTCGAACCATGGATTGCGCAAGATATTAGTAAAAAATCATTCTACGCTCAAACATCTAAAGCTTTTGCTTTTGCTGGACTTCGTACTGGAATTTGTACTTTGAAGCATCCTTATAGTAATGATTATTTAAATAAAAATTTCTCTTTAAATATGATTTCTCCTTCAGAATCAAAGAAACAACTTTTTAATAATCGTGTTGAAAATCTAATTTATTCTGAGGCTGGAAATAAAGTAATTTATCGTAATTTAGGTTTATCATATATTGCAGCTGATAATGAATCATTTAAGAAAATTGGTAAAGTTTGTGATGCTTTTGATGTTGCTTATAATATTATAGATCCGCTTGATCCTAATTCAGTTGGATTAAATCCTTTTGCAAATGCATCTCCTAGCAAAGCTGCTAGTTGTATTGTAACAATTTTAAAAGGTTTATTCCCTGGGGATCTTAATAATCAGTTTGAATCATATACTCAAAATATGATGCTTCAAGCAGTTACTAATTTGTCTATTATGTTGCAGGTTGTTTATCCAAAAGTTAATAATGGTAAGCTTCCTACTTTGGTAGATTTAATGAAATTAATGTCAAACTTTGATCTAGTAGAAAGTCTTTCTGGAATATTGGAATCAAATGATGAGTTTGCTGATAAATATGCTGCAGAAATTACTTTCTTTAGAGGGAACTTTTATAAGAATAGTCCTAATAGAAATGAAATGCAAAGACTTATTCAAATCCCAATTGGTATCATTCAAAGTCTTGTTAGAAATCCTAATTTAAGATCTGTTTTATGTAATAGAACTAATAATGTTAATTTTGATCAAGCTCTTGAAGAGGGACAAGTTAATTTATTATTAACTAGAAGGGGTGAACTTGGTGAGTCTACTCATAAAGCTTTGGGATTATTCTTCTTATTACTTATGAAACCATCAGTTTTATCAAGGCCTGGTAATGAAAAAACTAGAATTCCTCATTACTTATATATTGATGAAGCTCCTACCTTTATTACTAGTGCTACTGAAACAATCTTTACTGTTTATAGAAAATATAAAGTTGGGGCAGTTATTTCTGCTCAAAGTATTGCTCAAATTAAAGCTACTGGTGATAAATTAGGAAATACCGTTATTTCGAATTGTGCAAATAAAATTGTATTTGGTAATAATTTGCCCGAAGAAAATGAATGGTGGGAAAAAGAAATTGGTAGTAAAAAGGAATGGCAACTTGCTTCGGCTAGAGCTTACAATGTTGAAAAAATGGAATATGATAGTAAGATTTCTCCTAAGTATGGACCCAAAAGTGCAGTTTCTGCTGGTAAAATTAAAGATTTGAAATTCAAAACTGCTGCTTTTAGAATTAAAAATCCAAAAGGTAAAAATGAAAATGGTCAAGTTAAATTGGATTTCTTACCTTCAAAATATTTGCAAAAACAAGTTATTAAAACTTATGATTTTACAGGATTTTCTAATGGCATTTCGGATTCGAATGTTGTTAATTCCAATTATAATAAAGCTGATACATTTACTGAAGAAGAAGGACCAATTAAAATGAATAATTCTAAATTAAATTTTGGTTTTAATTCTTCTAATGCTATTATTGATAAGAAAAATAAAAATTCTTCTAAGAAATAATAATAATTAAAATACCCTAGAACATGAAGTTCTAGGGTATTTTAATTTTCTTATACTATCTTATATTAAAAGCTTTGCATCTAATTTTATTAATTTGTATTTGCCTTCTTGTTCTGTAAATGTTGATAAAGTCTTTTGCATTGTTTCTTCATTTTGTAATAAATCAGTTGTGTAATAAATATTTACATTTGGTATTTCTAGTTTGTTCATTATTATTTCTTTAAATACTTCTGCCATGTGTTTGCTATCTTCGCATACTAATACTAGTTGTGGTCTTAAGGTGAATTCCGAATCACCTGTTACAAAATTATTATAAAAATCTCTATAATATACTAATCTTTCTTCTAACTTTTTTTGCCAATTTTCTTCTCTTCTTATTGATTCATATATGAAGTCTAGTGTCTTGCCTTCAAATTCTATAGTTATTCTTAATCCGGCTTTAAATTTTTTTCCTATTGATTTTGCTAATAGTTCTGGCTTGTTTTTATATGTTTTAAATCCTTTAACTTTTGTCATATATGCTATTAATAATTGGTTGATTGATAATTTTTTCTTTATTATTTCAATTGGTTTTGCTACATCTGATGGTTGCCATGTTGAGGAAATTTCTCTTGATGTCAGAATATATTTTCCCATTTTTTCTAAGCAATATACTCTGTAATCACTCATTCCACTTTCATTTTTAAAATAATATCTTGTTATTATCTTGTTTTTCATTAATTGTTCTAATTTTCTATTTACTGCATTTTGATCTTTGAGTTCTATTCCTTTTATTTGTAATAATTGAAATATTTGTCTTGAGGTTAAAAAATCAAATTCATTTATTAATTCAATTATTTTGAAATGAATATCATTTATTACTCCCGAATTGATTTTTGCCATTATTTGATTCATTGAGACATATCCATCTTTTCCATCAAATATTTTAATTTCATTCTTTCTCATTGAGAATGGTGATACTTTTGAACGTATTTCGTTATCTGCTATCATTTTTTTCCTCCTAAAAATTATTTTATAAGGTTTGTATTAAAAGAACTTATTTCACTTTGAGTTAAATATCTCCATTTTCCAATTTCAATATTTTTTACTGTTAGTTTGCCGATTTTTGCCCTGTGTAATGCTAGTACTCTTTTTCCTATTGCTTCGCACATTTTTCTAATTTCACGATTTTTTCCTTCATGAATAGTTATTTGTATTCTTGAAATTTGTTTTTGTTCATCTGTCTTTAGAATTTTGGCTTTTGCTGGTTTTGTTAAGTATTTTTCTCCATTATTGTCAATTTCAACACCGGCTTTTAGTTTATCAATTTCTTCTGAAGTAATCACTCCTTTAATTGTAACATTATAAGTCTTTTCAATTTCAAAACTTGGATGTGTGAGCTTGTTTATAAATTCACCATCATTACTTAATAATAATGCTCCGGAGGTGTACATGTCAAGTCTTCCTACTGGAACAATTTTTTCTTCAACTTTTACTAGATCTAATACTGTGTTTCTGTTAAATTGATCTTTTACTGTTGTTACATAGTTTATCGGCTTATTTAGCAAAATATATACCTTTTTTTCAGTTTTTTCTACTACCTTGTCATTATATTTGACTACATCTTTTTCAGGGTCTATTTTGAATCCTAATTGATTTATGACTATATCGTTTACTTTTATTTTTCCTTCTAAAATATATTCTTCACATTTTCTTCTTGCTGCTATTCCATTGTTTGCAAGATATTTTTGTAATCTTTCTTCCATATTAGATTTCCTTTATTTTATTATACCAATCAGGATATGAAGATTTATAAGATACTTTCTCCCCTGTTGTTGGATGTTTAAATTCTAGTTTTAATGCGTGCAATGCTTGACCTTTTATTCCAAATTCATTTTTTCCATTTGAATATACTTCATCACCTACTACTGGGTGTTTGATATAGGACATATGGACTCTTATTTGGTGAGTTCTACCAGTTTCTATTTTAGCTTCTATTAAAGTATAGTTTCCTTTTTCTGTTTGAATTCTTTTTAATACTCTAAAATGTGTTATGGCATTTTTTCCGCTTCTTACAATTGCCATTTTCTTTCTATCTTTATCACTTCTAGCTATTGGCATATCGATTGTTGCTTCATTTTCTTCTATGATTCCTTTTACTAATGCAATATAGACTTTTTCTACTTCTCTATTTTTTATTTGTTCTGATAGGTTTAAATGTGCATGATCGTTTTTAGCTATTATTAATAGTCCTGATGTATCTTTGTCAATTCTATGTACAATCCCAGGCCTAATAATTCCGCCTATTCCTGATAAACTTTCTTTGCAATGTGCTAAAATAGCATTTACTAATGTTCCTTCATGATTTCCTGCACCTGGATGTACTACCATTCCTTTTGGTTTATTTACTATTAAAATGTCGTTATCTTCATAAATTATTTCTAATGGTATATTTTCTGCCAATATTTTAGTTTCTTTTGGTGGATCTATTTCTATTGATATTTCATCATTTTCTGAGACTTTATATGATTCTTTTTCAAGATTATTGTTTACTAGAACTTTGTTTTCTTTTATTAATTTTTGAACTGTGGCTCTTGATAAATTTTCTTTTTTTTCTGAAATATATTTATCCAACCTTATTTTTTCGTTTTCTTTTTCTACTTTATATTTTATTATATTATTCATTAATTACTCTTTCATATATTATAAAGTTTTTATCACCATATATTTTATTGTATAATGGGTCTCTTGATATAAGCATATTTAATTTTGAACTGCTGCCTGTGATAACATGTGTTGCTCCATATGTTTTAAATGTATTATCATACCATGTTGATATTTGTGATACATGTAAGAAATCACTAAAAATATCTTTTCCAACATATTTCTTATTGTTCTTATTATATTCGCCATTAAATTCTGGTGTATATAAATCACATCTTGAGTCTATGAATACTGGTATATCTTCAAATAATAAATAACTTCCATAATTGTAATCATTGAACATTTTAATGTTTTTATAATCTAAATTTTCTTTTATCCAATGACTTGCTTCAACTGGATATGCAGCTGAATCTATATATGGTTGTTTTAGTTTTGGATTTAGTATTTTAGTTGTTATTAATAATATAATTATTAATATTCCTATTTCTCCAAATAATGTTGTTGAGTATTCTTGTATTTCTGATAGTAGCTTTGGATTTTTTCTTTGAATAAATTCTGTTACTACTCTTGCAAATGCCATTCCTCCAAATAAAATTAGCATTGATTCTTGTCTTCTTGTCATTATTGATAAAATAAATAGTCCTGTTAAAAAGAATAAATCTCTTAGTCTAATTTTTGTTTTTGTAAATATCAATATAACCAACATTATTCCAAATGATATTAAGACTTTCATTTCATTGATTAATATCATTGGTTGATGTTCACTTACAGCTTGTGTTGTATTGCCTTTCATAATTCTATAAGTATAGGTGTATGGCATATCTTTTAATGGTGTTGCTAATCCTGTAAATAAGCATATTAAAAATACTATGTATAATTTTTTAATATGTTCACTTGTTGATATTCTTAATTTATTATTATCTAAATTTTTAGTTTTTGCTAAATATTTTTCTAT
>ERZ773099.2867-NODE-2867-length-11546-cov-7.825864_pt1 | contig 11546 bp, 5 predicted proteins | sample MGYA00511120_ERZ773099 | MGnify/ENA primary metagenome ERZ773099 (study PRJEB29015, sample SAMEA2738012) | human oral metagenome | biome: human oral; feature: human-associated habitat; material: dental | place: China | collected 2104 ... | reverse complement strand
CGGGCGGCCCCGGTGCTGTGTTCTGGATGTGGGTCATCGCCTTCATCGGGACGGCAACGGGCTTCGTCGAGAGTACGCTCGCGCAGATCTACAAGATCCCGCGTGGACACGGACTCTTTCACGGCGGACCTGCGTACTACATCCAGAATGCCCTCGGGCAGCCTGCGGTCGCAAAACTCTTTGCCGTGCTCATCTCGGTCACGTTCGGTCTGATCTATGTCTCGGTGCAGGCAAATACGATTGCGCTTTCGATGGAAAAGGCGTTCGGCATTGATACCTACCTCATGGGCGGCGTGCTCGCCGTGCTCGCGGGTGTGGTCATCTTCGGCGGCATTCAGCGCGTCGCATCGTTCTCAGCACTGCTCGTGCCGATCATGGCGGGCATCTATCTCCTTATTGCACTCATCATCATCCTCATGCACATCGACCAAGTGCCCGCGATGTTCGCGCTCATCCTGCATGACGCGTTCAGCCCGCAGGCGGCAGTCGGCGGCGGCATTGGCACGGCGATTCTCACGGGGATTCGCCGCGGACTCTTCTCGAATGAGGCGGGCGAGGGCTCGATCCCGAATGCGGCGGCGACGGCAAACGTCACGCACCCCGTCAAGCAGGGGCTCGTGCAGGCGTTCGGTGTCTATGTCGATACGTGGATCGTCTGCTCGGCAACGGCATTCATCGTGCTCCTCACGGGGCAGTATACGATTGGCGGCGATACGACGGGCATCGCACTCGCACAGGACTCGCTCGCAAGCGTCTTTGGTCCATGGGCATCCAGTCTCCTCGCCGTACTCATCTTCCTCTTTGCGTTCAGCTCCGTCGTCGGCAACTACTACTACGGCGAGATCAACATCCACTTCATCACCGAGAACACGAAGCCCGCGCTCTTTGCCTACCGTCTCGCCGTCGTCGCGATGGTCTTCTTCGGCTGCGTGGCGGCATTTGGACTCGTGTGGAACCTCGCCGACCTCTTCATGGCGATGATCTGCCTCACGAACCTCTACGCCATTGCGCGCCTCGCACCGATTGCACGCATCGCACTTGCGGACTACTTCGCACAGAAGGCGGCGGGCAAGAACCCCGTATTCGATCCCTCCATCATGCCCGACCAGCATGGCATCATGGGATGGGACGAGGCGCAGTTCAAGCCGCAAAGACATTGATGAACTGCTGATAAAGCGAAGTCTGGCGGAAGGACTCAAATTTTGTCCTGTCCAATGAAACAAATAGGATCGCAAAGGCTGCTGCATGAAGATTGAAAAGTCTTCGTGCAGCAGCCTTTTTCTTTCTATCATCGATTTGACCTGCTTTGTTTGACTGGGAATTTCTTTGTGCCATAACAAGAAAGAATGACTTTTAGGAATTTTTACATACCAAAAGACATGTTTAACTTAGGATAAAAGAACCTGTTATAATAAACCCGATTGGGTTGAATTGTATTTGTTTGAGAAAATGATGATAAAAATAGAGTACATTAGATGGGGCAGCTTTTATCAGTGTCTTAGCAGAGAAAGGAGGAAGGTGCTCGCATGGGAAAAATGAAAGGCAGACGTTTGGCTCTGATGATCGGGCTCGCCGTCTCAGGAGTAGTGTTATTTCCGCAGGATGCAGCTGCGGCGGATGTTACAGGACATGACATCGTATCTGCGCGTGACTGGACGGGGCCGGACATGAATCCGCGTGCGGCGGGCTACATCGGCGCGGCGGATGACAACGGCAACGTCTATGGCAACCCCCTGACCGTCAACAGCACACATCATCCACCTCACGCACTGAACCAAGGCTACATCGCAGCCGGCTATACGGAAGGCGGCGGCGATACCTACGGCAACCGTCTCGTCATTTTGCCCGGCGTACATCTGACGGGGCGTGTCTCCGGCGGACATCTGGATGGAGCAGCCCTGTCCGGCCGAACGCATCACAACACGGTCATCATGCGGGGGGGCACTGTGACGGATGAGATCTACGGAGGGAATGTCACGGGAACGAACGGACTGCGCGTCGGTGATGCGGAGTGGAACACCGTGGAGATGAGCGGTGGTCGTGCCGAGGCGGGAATCTATGGCGGGCGCGTGCGCAAGAGTGGAAAGGTATTTCGTCCTGTGTGGCACGCCCTTTTTGTGCGTCACGCGTGTTCAGGAACGTACTGTTAAATTCAGCTGCTTCATATTGAACAGCTTTTTACCCGCATCGACATGAATTCCTCTACATAGACTTTGCCATGCGTTCGGTCTGTTTCTCTGTTGGACAAAAAATCTACGCCAATCGGATGAACCTCATGTCGTTTATTAGTAATTTCTGTCGTATAAACACATGTGAACCATTGTGAGAATTGATCAATTGAAAAAAATTTGCGCTTTTTATTCGATAGATATTTTCTTTTGGAAAAAAATGTGGTAATATTGTCCTAAATGAAAATTATATTTTATAGATTGCGTTGAAAAACGCGGACAGGAGGCGAACTGTTTGTTCAAAGAAATGAAATCACGTCGTCTGGCACTGCTCGTTGCAATCGCGCTCGGTGGTGGCGGATTCCTTTCGTCTGCGCAGAGTGTATCTGCGGCGGATGTGACGGGAAATAATGTAACGATTGACGATACGCATGCGCCCAGCGACAATGCGATTCATCCCGGAGGCGGACCCGCTATCGGTACAGCCGCAGGTTTTATCCAGGACGAGCATGACAACGGCAACGTGACGAACAACACGCTGACCTTCAAAAACCGGCTTTATACCAACCGGCTGTATGGCGGCCTTACGTTCGGCACGGGAAATGTGACGGGCAACAAGGTGTTCGTCAATTCGGCAACCTTGCCGCTCGTCTCAACCGCTGACAGCATCTACGGCGGCGTCGCAAATGGCGGCGGCAATGTCGAGGCCAATCATGCCACATTCGACGGCAATCAACTCAACGGCGAATTGGTCGGCGGTATGGCGACTGATGGCGGCACAGGAACCGTCAAGAAAAACACGGCGACGCTCAAGGGCGGCAACGTGACTGGAAGCGTCTATGGTGGCACGACAGGCAATCAGGCGAACGGTGACGTGCTCGAGAACGAAGTGCTCGTCGAAGGCGGCACCGTCACAGGCACAGGAAATGTCTACGGTGGCTATAGCGATGGAAACGGCAATGTGAAAGGCAACATCGTCACCATCAAGGGCGGCATCCTGAACGGGATCTACGGTGGCTATTCCAGCGGCACGGGAGAAGTATCGGGCAACACCGTCAACCTTGGCGACGGAACAGCCGCTCTGAAATCAGGGTATGCGATCAATGGTACGATCTTTGGAGGACGCAGCACGGGCTCGGGCAGCGTCTCGAATAATACGCTCAACGTCAACGCCAATGCACAGGCGTACAACATCCAGAACTTCTCGACGATTAATTTTAATCTCAATGCCCACATGAATATGAACAATCCGTTGCTCAAGCTGACGGATTCGGGCAGAACAAAGATTAACAGCCTCAACCAGCTCCATGTGAAAAATGCAACGGTCGGCGGCGGTACGCTGATCGAGAATGAGCACGGTTTTGAGCTTGGCAATTCTACGGCTGTGGGACGAACGGCTGACAAGACGGAAACCATCATCAGGAAGCACTCGGACGGCGACAAGATCATCTATCGTACCTACCAGTTTAAGGATGCGACAGCAGCGGATACGGACCGCTTTAGTGCAACATGGGGCGGTCACTCTCTGCTCGGCAACACAACAACGAACAATGTTGTGGAGTTGAACGGCGACCATCCCACACATAGTGTCTACGGCGGCTGGACAACGAAAGACTCCGCGATAACAACAACGGGGAGCGCAGAGGGACACAGCATCGGCAACAAGATTACGTTCAACGGAGCAGTGGGCGACAAGGTAAAAGAGATGTTCGGTGGCTTGACCGCCGTAGCGGGTGGCAATGCGACGGGCAACCGTGCCGTACTGAAGGGCGGGAAGGTAACCGGCTTAATGACCGGCGGCTCTGTGGGGTTGCACGGCGGCAGCGCGACGGGCAACTTCGTCGACATCAACGGCGGCGAGGTGGGCGGTGCAACCTACGGCGGCTATACCTCCAGTGCCGGCAAAGCGGAGAAGAACGAAGTCACCATTACAAATGGCACAGCAAACAACGTATACGGCGGCTTTTCTGATTATGGGAGTGCAGAGGGGAACAAGGTATTCGTCAAGGGCGGTACGGCGCAGAAGGTCTACGGCGACAAAACAGCTCACGACGGCAATGTGACGAAGAACATCGTCGAGGTCACGGGCGGCGCGGTAAACCAGATAATCTATGGCGGTGAGGCTGGCGGCTCTGGCAAGGCTGAGGGGAATACCGTTACGGTTACGAACGGGACGGTAAATGGCGACATCTATGGTGCTGAGTCGACCAGCGGCAACGCAACGGGCAACAAGGTGTATATCAAGGGCGGTTCTGCAACGAATCACGATGTCTACGGTGGTTTCTCAACGAATGGTGATGCGACGGGAAACACCGTCACCATCACGGGCGGCTCTGTCCGCAACGTCGACGGCGGACGTTCGCTTGGCGGAAACGCGACGGGCAATACCGTCAATATCGGCAGCACGGACGCCGCCTTTGCGGGGAGCATCACAGGCATCATCAACGGCGGCAGCGGCACCACCTATGGCAACGACTACCGTACGGGCAACAAGCTGAATGTCTACGGTAACGCCACGGCAGCCAATATTAACAATTTTGCCGAGATCAATTTCCGTTTCAATCAATACGTGGATACGACGGCGACCTTCCTGACGCTGACTGATGGGGGCGGAACGACGATCCGCAGTCTCAGCGACATCAATGTGCATGGTGCGCACGCGATGAAGGGCACGCTGATTAAGAACACGCATGGTGTAGCCGTTACAGATGGTGTAAACCGTCTCGTCAAGACCATGTCGGATGCGAACAAGGAGTTCGTTTTTGCGAAAGAAACGAACAAGATCACCTACGAGGGGTATTCTTTTGCTCATCAGACTGCGCCGACGTCTACTCCAAACGGTGCGGATAAATACACATGGGGCGGACGCTCTGTCGGCGGTAATTCGACGCATCATAATGCCATTACCGTGAACAGCGGAAATGACCATACGAATGTGTACGGCGGCTGGACGAGCGGCACAGGCACGACGGCGGCGGACAAGGATGCAGCTACCGGAACGAGGTCACCCTTGACGGCACAGCTAAGACGGGCAATCTCTACGGCGGCTATACCGATGCAGCTGCGGGGAAGGTCGAGGAAAACACGGTCACGGTCAAGGGCGGCGAGGTCACGGACAAGGTCTATGGTGGTGTCGCAGATAAGGTGCCGGGTACGGGACACGTCAAGAAAAATATCGTGAACGTCTCGGGCGGCACGGTCAATACCGTCTATGGTGGCTATACGGCGGGCACGGGCGAGGCTCTTGAGAACAAGGTCAACGTGACCGGCGGCACGCTGAACGGCAGCATTCACGGCGGCTACTCTACGGGCGGTGCGGCGACGCATAACACGGTGACCCTTGGGAACGGTACGACGGTGAACGGCGATGTCACGGGCGGCGAAGGAACGACGACAACGGGTAACATCGTGAACCTTAACGGTACGACGGTGCACGGCGCAGTCAAGGGCGGCACGGTGGCAAACGGCACGGATAACACGCTGAATGTCAAGGGCATGAACACGGCGCAGAGCGTTGAGGGCTTCCAGACGATGAGCTTCGACACGACTAATGTTGCTGCAGGCAGTACGATGCTGAACGTCACGGGCGGCACACAGACGAAGGTCAACTGGAACATGCTGACGGCGGGCGGCAACGGACGCAACATTACTCTGATGCGGAACAATAACGGCATCGACTTCGGCGGCACATACACTGTCGGCGCGGTGAAGTCCGGACTGAGCGCAGATAAAAAAAGCGAGACGAATATCAGCGTCTCGTCAGGTCAGAAAGCGATCGAGTACACAAGTTATCAGTTCACGGGTGTCTCCGGTCTGGGTTCTGATGTCGGTGGGAATCTCTACGGCGGCATCTCCAAGGCGGGCAATGCAACGCATACCAACAACATTACCGTAAATGGCAGCTATGCGGAGGTGTACGGCGGTCATACGTCGGGCACGAGCGACACGGATGTCGAGAAGAAGAACAGTCACGATAACACCGTAACCATCGCGGGCGGCACGCTCAGTAAGGTCTACGGCGGCTATACCGATGTGGACGGCGGCACGACGAACGACAACACCGTCAACCTCGGCGACGGGACGAATCCGCTTGCACCGGGGACAACGATTGGCGAGATTCACGGCGGCAACAAGACAGCTACGGGCAACACGCTGAATGTAAACACGGCGGCGACGGTCAAGAAGATTGACAACTTCCAGACGGTAACGTTCAAGGACAAGGATGCCAAACTGACGCTGACGGGGGCGGGGGTGAAATTCAACCTTGCTTCGGTCAATGCAGACTTTGCTGCGACGGCGCAGGAAAAGACGCTTGTGGAGAGTGACCATGCGCTGACGCTCGCGAACGACAAGACCTTCCGTTCGGATCTGAGTGCGGATGGCACGAAGGAAACGAACATCGAAGCGCGTGACAACAAGAAAAAGATTGTCCGCTACGGCTATACCCTTAAGAATGCAACCACGGCGACGACCGACGGCTCTGATACGTGGGGCGGACGCTCTGCGGCGGGGCGCAATGTTGAGAACAACGCATTCACGTTGAATGCAGACCCGCATACGAATGTGTACGGCGGCTGGACGAGCGGCACGGGTTCGAAGGCAGCGGCGGATCAGCGCGGCGACAGTACGAAGAACAGTGTCGCGGTCAAAGGAACTGCGACGGTCAGCGGCACAGTCTACGGCGGCTATACTGGCGTGATGGGCGGTAAGGCGACGGGCAACACCGTCACCGTTGAGAAAACCCTCAATGCCGACATCATTGGCGGCAAGGCTGTGGCTGAGGCATCGAGCAATACCGTGAATGTCACCAACGCCACGGTCAAGTCCATCACGGGCGGTTCCGGCAGGGTGACCAACGACAACCGTATCAATCTGCGCGATGCGAAGGTTACGGGCATGGTCACGGGCGGCACGGCGGCAAACGGCACGGGCAACACGCTCAATGTTTCCTATGGCACGAAGACGACGGAGATCGGCGACTACAAGGGAATCCGCAACCTCCATTTCGATATGGAAAAATCACCGATGGACGGCACGGCACATACCATGCTGCGCCTGACGAATGTCGGCGGGGCGAAGTCCCTTTCCCACACGCACATTGATCTGCACCGTGACGGTGCGGCACCGAAGCTCCAACAGGGTGATAAGATCACGCTCATGGAGAATGCGGGTGGAGACATCAACGTCGGTGAGAATCTGACGGCGAAGGGGACGGACGGTGTGACGCGCAACTATGAGTTCGCGCTTGCAACGGTGGGCAAGACCCTCATCGCAACGGTCACGAAGGCGGGCATGGGCGAGCAGTCCAAGTCCATCGTCGAGACACGTGCGGGCGCGAGTGCGTTCCTGAACGACGGCGGCGACTATCTCGTAGGCTCCGGCATGGAGGCGGCGAAGAAAGAGGCGCGTGCAGCGGCACAGGCGGGCAACGGAGCATATGGGCTCTGGGCAGGCATGGGCGGCGGTGCGCTGCGTCACAAGACGGGCTCCTACGTCGATATGAAGGGCTGGAATCTCGGCGTCGGCTGGGCGCGTGAGAATGCGGTGAAGGAAGGCACGCTGACCTTTGGTCCGTTCATCGAATACGGGCGCGGCAGCTACGACTCCTACCTCGACGACGGCACGCACGGCAGCGGAAAGACCAGCTACGTCGGTGCCGGTGTGATGGCGAAGCTTGAGACGAAGGCGAACAATTGGATCGACGGTGCGCTGCGCGTCGGCCGGACGAGGAGCGACTACACGGGTCTTGCGAGCTACGACACGACAAGTACCTACTACGCGATGCACGTCAGCGTCGGCAAGGACTTCCACGTGAAGTCCGGCGATACGGTCAGTGCCTATGTGCGCTATGCGTACGCGCATACGGCGGGCACGAGCGCACATCTCAGCTCGGGCGAAACCTATGACTTCGACGCGGTCAACTCGCATCGTCTGCGCATCGGCACGCGCTACACCCACGGCGCGACGGCGCTGAGCCGACTCTACGCAGGGCTTGCATGGGAGTACGAGTTCGATGGCGACGCACGTGCGACCTCACAGGGCGACAGTGCGCCGAGCCCCTCGCTGAAGGGGGGCAGCGCACTCCTCGAGCTTGGCTATCGCTTCGCACCGGAGGCGGACAGCCGCGTCAGCTACGATCTGAACCTGAGCGGGTGGCAGGGCAAGCGCCAGGGCATCACAGGCGGCATCTCCGTCAAGTGGGCGTTCTGACGATACAAAGCCTCCCCCGTGCGACACGGAGGCTACTGAAAAACGAAGAGAACCTCTCTCAACAAGAAGTCGACAGCAATGTCGGCTTTTTGTTTGTTCCCGTTTCCTGTATAATAGACGTATCCAACAGGTACGGAGGTTTCCCATGTTAAAAGAATACACACAAATCTCATTGAATGAAACTTTTGCGTGATAACCTTTGTACGTGAGCATGGCTTTTGCCTCCTTAGGGAAGCACTGATAAATTCAGCACCGCCATCTTGACGCATCTTTTTTGCCCGCACTGTGTCGGCAAATCCTCCACATAGCTTTGGCTATGCGTCCGGTTTGCCTCCTTGTTCGGACGAAAAAATCTACGCCAATCTGACGGACTTCATTTTATCAGCGATTCCTTAGAGTTCTCCGATTCATTATGTTGTCTTTACGAGATGAGGAAAACTTTTCTCACCTTGGCATATGCTGATCTACAAAGCTCTGCATCTCCTCAAGCGAGGCGAAGCTCTCGGCGAGTTCGGGCAGGACGAGCGCGAAGTCATGCGGCATCTCGGGGTAGACCGTGAATGTCACAGGCGTGCCATCTGCCTGCGCCTTTTTCGCAAGCAGCTCGTCCTCCGTCAGGAAGAGCTCATAGCCGCCTGTCTGGATCAGCATGGGCGGGAGATTGCTGAGATCGGCGTGAATCGGTGAGAGACGCGGATCGTCGAGCGGGAGGCTGCCCGCGTACGGCGGTGTAAAGTGTATGACCGCCCCGAGCGGCGTTCCCTTGCCGAGCGCCTTGTCCTTGTCGAAATTCCACGTGCGAGACGTACCCGCCTTATGCTCAAAGTCCGCCCACGGCGAGGCGAGGATGAGCACAGCGGGCTGAGGGATACTCTCGTCCCTCAGATGGATTGCAAGCTCGACCGCGAGATTGCCACCCGCCGAATCCCCGAAGAGGATGATGTCCTCGGGTGCGATTCCGCGCGCAAGGAGTCCCTGATAGACCGCCGCCGCATCTTCGAGTGTTGCGGGATAGACGTATGGGGGCGAAAGGCGGTACTCCACGCAGTAGACCTCCGCCGCATCCGTGTACTCTGCCTGACGCACGGCAAGCGCGCGGTAGAGATCCGTCAGACCGCCCATATAGCCGCCGCCGTGCAGCTGCAAAAAGACACGGCGGGACTTTGGATTTGGAGGAGCGAGACGTTCGACGGGCACATCTCCAATGATGAACTTCTCATACGTCCAACCCGCAGGCGCTGTGAACTCCTCTGCCTTTGCATTTTCGGACGGGTAGAAGAGAGCATCCATCTGCTCCCTGATATAGTCCTGCTTCGCCTCGCCCGTGAGCACAATGCCGTGAACCTCGGCAGGGGCGGCAGCATGATTGCCAAAGGAACACTGCGGCAGCACGGCAAGCCCGAAGGCAAGCAGTGCACCGCCGATATAGCGCTTCCAATTTTTCATAGCATCCTCCGTTGACAGGCTTTCTTTTCTTCACTGCTACATAATATAACCCTTGAAGATGACTCCAAGTCAATACCTCTTTGAAAGATTTGCCAATAAAATATCCCATGACATTGTTTGTGTATCGTGTCATGGGATCATCAATAGTGCAAACGCTATTTCCTGTCTGCCTCAAAGGCGTCATCTGCCCATGTGAGCAGCGCGTCCTCAATGGTCGCCTCGTGCTCGTTCAAGGTCTGCCCCTCGGATGTGATGTGGAGGCTGTGCCCGTCCACGTAGGCGAGGACGATGTTGTAGGCGGGATCCGTCACCGTCTCCGCGCGTGCGCCATAGTCGTTCTCGGCGGCGAGGTCACGCTCTGCGATGAGTGCGTGGAGACTTGTCTCAAGTTCGGGTGTCCATGGAATGTAGCGCTCGCGGATGTCCTGATTGCGTCCGTCTGCGTACGCCTTGCCGACGAACTCGCCGAGGCAGGGGATGAAGCTGTTCGGATCAATTCCCCTTGCCGCAAGTGCCTCCGATGAGAGTGCGTTCTTTGCGGGCGCATCGACGAGCCAGATCATGCGCATGAGCGTACCGTCTGCGACGGGATGGCGGAACTCCATCGAGAGGAGCTGAATGCTGCTCGTGGCAGGAATGCTCTCGACCACCTGCTGTGCGGACACCGTTTCTGCTGCCGCCTGTGTGCAACCCGTGCCAAAGAGAAGGAGCGGGGCGAGCAGGAGGGCGATGCGGGCTCGGGTGCTTCTGCGTGAGATGTGCATGATCTTATCCTTTTCATCCAAAGAGGTCGTTCAGCGCCTCGGTCATGGTCGGGTGTGTGTAGATGGCGGAGCCGAGTGAGTGCGCCGTGATGCCGTGATCGATTGCCGCCTTCATGAGGTTGATCATCTCCTGCGACTCGGGGCAGAAGAAATGCGCGCCGAGAATCGTGTCGGTCTTTGCATCGACGACTGCCTTCAAGAGCCCTGCGGGTTTTTTGTAAACGTGCGCCTTCGGAATGGCGGCGACATCGAGGCGTGCAATGCGCACGTCAAAGCCCGCCGCCTGTGCCTCTGCCTCTGTCATGCCGACACGCGAGAGCGGCGGATCGAGGAAGACGGAGTAGGGGACGGCACCGCGATTCGCCGTTGTACGTGTGCCCTCTCCCGCGAGCTGATCCTTGACGATGCGGAAATCGTCGAGGGAGATATAGGTGAATTGCATCCCTCCCGTGACATCGCCCATTGCCCGGATATGCGGGACGTTTGTGCGGAGGTGCTCGTCGACCTCCACTGCGCCGCGTGCCGTCTGCCGCACGCCCGCCGCCGCGAGGTTCAGCGCCTCCGTGTTCGGGCGGCGTCCCGTTGCGATGAGGATGGCGTTTGCCGCGAGCGTCTTTTCGCCGTCCGCCGTCTCGACGACGACGTTTGCCCCTGCGGCAGCATCTTCGATACGCATGATCTTCGCGCCTGTCAGGATGTGGATGCCGCGGTCGTTCATCTGCTGCAGGACGCGCGCGGAAATCTCGCTGTCCTCGCGCGGGATAAAGGCATCGCCGTCTTGGATCACGGCGACGGAGGAGCCGAAGTTCTTGTAGTAGGAGGCAAATTCCAGCCCGATGTAGCCGCCGCCGATGATGACGAGTTTCTCCGGCAGGTCATCCAGCTCCATCATCGTCTCGCTTGTGTAGACGTGCGTGCTCTCTGCCGCGCCCGGGATCGGCGGGACGAAGGGGATTGC
>ERZ773099.2866-NODE-2866-length-11551-cov-3.225470_pt1 | contig 11551 bp, 5 predicted proteins | sample MGYA00511120_ERZ773099 | MGnify/ENA primary metagenome ERZ773099 (study PRJEB29015, sample SAMEA2738012) | human oral metagenome | biome: human oral; feature: human-associated habitat; material: dental | place: China | collected 2104 ... | reverse complement strand
AGGGATTTTACCAAGGGAAATTAGTGGCAGTTGCTTCAATAGATATTAGATATCATAAGGGGAAATATATTTCATCGAGTCTGATTTTTTCTCCTTTTCAGAGGAAAGTAGGAATGAAATCTATCGTATCAACGAGATTTTCGGGGCTTATGGTGGGAGATGTTAGGTCAATTAAGCGAGATCTCTGAGATGGGACAAATTTCTCCAATACTCAACTTGTGAGTTCCCATACTTATACTGAGGCAGGTGGAAAAACTGTAGTCCAGAGGATTGAACTTGATGATGGGCAGGAACTCATTACGACAAGCTCTTTTACTCTTCAAAATCCAAAAGCATCGTGAAATTATGCTGTGAATATCTGATATTTAAGTTTTACAAAATGAAAAATCTGAATCCAGATTTCTCCTCTTTGATTTAAGAGTCCGATTCCTCAGATAGCTGTTTCCTTTACCCCGAGTGAGCAAATTACAAAAGCACAGGTAAACCCTGCCTGAGAACCGATTTATTATGATCTAGGATATCAGGGGGCATTAAAGCTCAAGTCTACTGTTCAAGTATATACAGGTCTCATGCTAAATTCCGAAAGCATGATCTCTCCTAGCTCAGATACTACACAGGAAAAGGACTCTTTGATAGATACGAAGGTGCTTTTCTCCGGGCTTAAGTGTGATCTAGATAAAGACTGAATCCCAGACCTCTATGATAGTGATATTGATGGAGATGGAAAGCCGAATCTTCTCTGACTTGTTATTAGAGAAAATGCTGACTGTAGTCTTGTCCCTGGAGATAATGTGAATATGAATCTTTATAATCAGCATTTTTGAGTTTGTAGCTTGGATAATTGTCCTCTCGAGTCAAATCCAGATCAGATCGATCTGAATGCTAACGGAGTTTGAGATAGCTGTGAGTGAAAAAGTGCCTGTTGAGACGGTAAAATAGACCAATGAGAAACCTGTTTAAGCTGTCCGCAAGATGTATGAGAATGTACCTCGATCTGCGGAAATGGAAAGGCGGAGCCAGGAGAAGATTGTGAAAATTGTCCACAAGACGTGCCTATCTGCGAAAATACCTGTTGAAATGGGAAAATAGACCAGTGAGAAACTTGTAAGACTTGCCCAGAGGATGTCCCTATATGTGAAAAGACTTGCTGAAATGGGAAAATAGACCAGTGAGAAACTTGTAAGACCTGTCCTGAAGATATCCCAAATTGTCCGAGTCTTTGCTGAAATGGGAAAATAGACCAATGAGAAACTTGTAAAACCTGTCCTGAGGATGTGAAGAGATGCTTCTCTCTGTGTTGAAACGGACTAATAGAATTTTCTCTTGGTGAGGAGTGTGATGATGGGCAAGAAAACTGAAAAAACTGAACCTGTTCTTCTAGCTGTAAAAATCTAACGCTCTGCTGAAATGGTAAAATAGACCAGTGAGAAACTTGTAATACTTGTCCGCAAGATGTGCCGACCTGTGATCGTGATGATGATGGAATCCCAGATGTATACGATCAGTGTCCAGATATTCCAGAGGATAAGAACGGAATCGAAGATGAGGACGGATGCCCCGAGATCCCAACTCCTTGTACTGAGGATTGAGATTGTCCGTTGGTAAATCCACTTTGTAACTCTTGTCCGTGCCAATTTGCCGACTTTAGTAATACCCTTCACAAGAATGATTCCCTCAGAGCTAAACTCTTTGATCAAAAGAGAAGGGTGGAATACAATTACTCTCCATTCGTGGATTTGAGGCAATTTATATACTTAGAATAGGGAAGTCCTCCTCAGTTATTATCGATCGAAAGTAAGTTGATCAGAGAATTGTTAGATTACTGCAGTCTGCTTTGTAGATCTTGCAATAAAAACAAAAAACCTCTCTAATGGAGAGGTTTTTCTTTATTATTCAAGGATGATTATCTAATCTGGACGAATCTGAGATCTCCATCATTTTTTACTTTACAATTCCCATTAGTATCTTTTTCTCATCAATCAGCGGCAGTGGAGTCTCTATCTACAGATTTACACAACTTGTTTACAATATTATTATATTCAGTGTCATTATCCCAATCAGTGAGCATAGATTTTACTGCATTAGCTTTATCCAAGGTTTCTACTTGTGCTGCCACAATATAAGCCTGATTGGCAACTCCTCCTTTTTTAATTAGCATATACGAATATTGTCCTTGCTCTCATTGTATAGGAGACTTGAAATTTACTCCAGGTTGATTTGCTCTAGGATCTTTTGGGAGATCCTTCAGGTATCCTCTTCATACAACAAGGGTAGTATTGAGTCCGCTTGCAGATGCATTATTGGTAGCCGTCATACTTGGATACTCTCCCTTGGCTGCCATATACATCTCCACACCATTAATGATGTCTGAGAGTCCCTTCTCTCTAGCAGCATCTCTAGTAGCGGCCTGAGCACCACTGAGTCTAGGCAAAATAGCAGCAGCAAGGATACCGATGATCACTACTACGATCAGCATTTCCACCAAGGTAAAACCTTTTTTGAAGTTTTTCATTGTGATTTTAGAATAAAAGAATAAAAAATCATTACAGCAGAAGTCTTACTTTTATTGCACTTATTTTCAAGTCAAAATAGGCTTTAGACCAGTATTTTTAATTGACGAAGAAATGGAAATCCATCAAACTACTAGACAAAAAAGGGAAAAGTCTGATTTTTATTCTTTATTTTATAAAAATGGGATATTATACTTTTATTCCTCAAGGATCATTCTATCTTTCCAGTTCTGGTAGATGATTTCAAGGTCCTCTTCGCCATCATATTTTGGAAAGAGCGAAGTCCCCATCTCGATTTTGAAATCCGAGCGATCAGCAATGAGAGCAGTATTTTGGATCCATTCATCGACTTGCTGAGGTGAGTAGCCATTTTTGAGGGCAATAGAGCGAATTTCTTCTTCCGTCATCAGATGATTTTCCGTAGTTGGTACCCTATGATTTGGATCAAAAAGCTTTAGATTATCTTTGATCGCCATCGCAAGTTCCTGGTTGGTCTTGTCCTTTGGTAACGGATAGGCATAGATATTGCTGATAATACAAGGAGTCTGAGTAGTTTCTGAGAGCTCGAGGAGTGTCTTATTGATCTTTGCAATGTTGGGATGTGTTTTCTCATCCTGAGCAATGATTTCAAGATAGAAATTTTCAGTTCACAAGGTTGTTTTGAGCATCCCAATGATTTCCTGAATCTTGGAGAGTGGTTCTCAGTTTAGAAGCATCTTTGAAATTCGTGATTCGACACCTCAACAAAAAGCCAGAATTCAGTTTTTATATTCCGTAAGTGATTTCATATCAACCTTTGGTCTAAACTCAATCCCCGTCTGAGAGGCGTAGGTCACCAGCTGGAGAAGATTATGATATCATTCGGTACTCATTGCGAGGAGAGTTATTGACCCTACAGACTTCAAGTTGGCAACATTATTAGCATCGAGAGCAAACCCAATCTCAACCCCAACAATCGGCTTTATTCCCTCATCTTTCCCCGCCATATAATGCTGAAAGGCTCCGTAGACGACATTCAGATCCGTGAGTCAGATCGCAGTGAATCAGAGCGATTTCGCATTTTTGACGATATCTTTAGGCTTACCGATTGCTTCAAGAAATGAATAGGTGCTGTACCCATGCAGATGAACGAACATTTTCTGATTTCAGAAAAAGGTAAAAATCTGATTTTTATGATAGTTTTTTCTTTTTGATATGCAATGCTTTTTTCTCCTCGCTTGCGAGCGACTTTTCTTTATGAGAAACTAATAAATTTATTCTTGAATTTCGCTCCCAATGAAGTAATTCCTTCACGAGTGAGTGAAATGAATATAGCGATTTAGGATTATTTAATCCTGATGAAAACCTGGATTTCAAAGGAAATATTTTGAGGGTATTATTTCATTTTGTTCGCGATGACGATCAAAGAGAATATTTCATGTTTTGTTTGCAGTGATGAATATATACTAAAACCCAAAAATAAAAAAACGCAAGAGAAAATATCTGAAATAAACCAACAAGCTTGCACAAAATGCAAAAGCGAGTATACTTTCAGGTGAGTATTTTATTCTCTTTGCGTATAGATGATGCAAATGACAAAAAACAAAACAACAAGCACAAAAATCAGATTTTTTTGACCTTTGAGTAAGGTGATGCTGGGTGCAGCAGGAGCTTTCTTACTTGGAGGATTTTTATTACTTCAGACCTGGGCTGCTCCTGGAGATGGTCCAGTCGTGCAGTATAGCTTTGAAGATGCAAGTAACCTCGGAAAGGACAGCTCGTCTGCTGGGAATAATGCAACCAACTACGGAGTAACACAAGCTCTCGGAAGAGTTGGGAAAGCTGGATATTTTAATGTAAATTCAGTTTCTTTAGATCTAAGTACTCATGCTTCAAAGCTTAATCTAACTGAAGGAACAGTCAGTTTTTGGGCAAAAATTGATTCAGATGCTAAAGACTTTTCTTCAATTCTTTCTTGGTGAATCTCTACGACTGATGCGTCAAATGTTGACCTAGGATATATTTCTCTTGGAAATATGACGGCTGGGTATCCAGATGAATTATTAAGTTTAGCAAATGTATATAGAACTTGAGGTTGAAATTGGCAGGTTTTTGCGAAGACAACTAGACCTGATTCTTTTTATAAAGATGGTAAATGGCACGCCTATACTGTAACAATGGATAGTGCGAAAAATCTATGACTTTATATTGATGGAGAGCCTCAGACAATACATGATAACGGTCAAAGTCTGGTTCCTTTTTTCTTGTCTCATAATAACGGAAAAGTATCTATAGGAAGGTCTTCCAATGAATATCATAGGGCTCTTTGAGAAGGATTAAAATGATCAATCGATGAATTTAAAATCTACAACTATGCCCGCACTGCAGCACAAATCAAATCTGATTACGAACAGGAAGCGAAACCGACAGTAATTATTCACTATCAAAATGCTGATGGAGAGGAACTTATGTCTCCGACTGTGCATACCAAGACAAGTAACGGAACTGAGTTCCAGCTTGGGCAGACATATTACTTTGATCCAGATGACCTAGTAAGTAGGGCAGATGGAGGAATTTATCAAAAACCTGAGAAACAGAGTGTTGTTTTCTCTCAAACAGAGAGAATGAAAGAAATAACCTTTGTTTATCCAATCAAACCAATGCTAGTCCTCCACTATACTTTCGATGAAGGGGGAAATACGGTTGCGGATAGTTCTCAACTTGAGACCAAGAATCCAGGTACTGTGATCGGAACTCCAACGCGAAGTGAACGAGGTAGAGTAGGTGGAATGTATATTGATACTACAATCATGCCTCAAAATAGTTTGGGTATCGGGGGTAATACTACTGCTTTTACAATTGCAGGACGGGTAAAGACGGATGAAGACTGAATTCAAAGATATTTTATTTCGAATGCTCCATCTGGAAATGGATATAGATTTGGTCTTTCTGATAAAAAGGTTGCATTTTTGATTGGAAATGGACATACAAAAACTGTTAACTATACACAAGAAAAGTGTGGAACTAGAGATTTAAACGATAGTAAATGGCATCACTTGGTTTGAGTATTTGATGCTAAAGGGAAAAAGGTTGTTTGTTATGTAGATGGTGTGAAGGACTGAGAGGTAGTTTTGCCTCATTTTTATACGAATAGGCAAGATCAAAGGCCTTGGATTGCTGGGAAAACACCTCACGAAGGAACGGCATGACGGAAATGATCAATTGATGATATCAGAGTGTATAATTATGCTTTGAGTCCTCAGAAAGTTAAGGAACTTTATGATAGTTTTCCAGCAGAGGAAACCTCTGATCCAGTAGGACTTAGTCTTACAACTACAAGCCCAAGAACTACACTTGTAGTTGGAGAAAAGGTTGTTGCAAGTGCAAACCTTGATCTAAATAGAGGAGGAAAAAATTTGAAACTCGTTATTACAGTACCAAAAACACTCCAGCCACAGAGTAATTCAATCTCACTTCTAAACGGAGAGACTGTTACCTCTGGAAATGTAAATGTAGTAGAATTAGCTGATAAGAGAGTTTACACCTATAATCTTAAAGATAATCTAAGAGGGCAGATAAAATCTGATTTTTCTCTTTATTTTCCCCATGGAATCACTCCAGATCAGACAACAGGTACGATTACAGCGGAGATATTTAAGTCTACGATTCCACTTATAAAGAAAGAACTGACTTTTATTGCCTGGGCTCCTTACAAATTAGCAATGAGTTGGCTCCATTATACTAAGCCAGGAAATAACTATAGTGTAAAGTATTCTCTGAATATGTTTACGACAACTTCAAGACCTCGAGATCCAAATAACTTTTATTTCCCAAATGATGGTTCGGAGCCAAATTTATACAATTTTGTTGCGGAGATACCTCTACCAGACAAGGCAAAATTTATTTGAAGTAAAATGCAGTATGGTCAGCTTTCAATGTCATACGATAGTGGTAAACACGCTGTGATTATGAAGACGAATGGTCCAGCAGGATATCTTCAATGGATGTGGAATAATAGACAAATGATGGAACTTGAGTATTCAGGACTTCAAGTCGGAGACTTGATCACTGCTGCACCGATGACTTTTACCGGATATATTGCAAGCGTGAATGGAAAACTCTATACGTGAAGCCTTGATTGGGTTCCTCAGAGGGTTGAAGCTGCGGATGCTAATATATCGATAAATTTTCATGTACCACAGTGATCTTTAGTAAATGATCAGGATAGACAGGAACTTTTTGGACTATGGATACAGAATGGAGGAAATACAAAAGTAAAAAATGCTAGTGCAGAGTTTTCTGTTCCAGAATGAATTGAAGTAGATGGGGTTCGTCTACCTAATGCACAGGAATCTGATTGAAATGGAGGAGAAAGCTTCTGGCCTCATACTGTTAATTTTGATTACTGGACAAATAAGGGGAAAACTGCTTCTATCAATGGTGGATATGGAGTATGGTATGATAAAAATATGCTTCAGCTTGGCAGTGGAGAGTTTATTACAAAATTCCGTTTCAAGTTCCCAGAGATAAATCCATGAGAGATTATTAGTCATATGAATGGGATATATGGACATGGAATTAGAACATATGGAACCGTAAGGCATATCAAGAAGAATTGAGTTCCAATAACCTCAGATACACACCTTGTGATGACGGGATTATTTAAGGCAGAGGGGCTTCCAGACCAGCCTTTCGGACCTGTTAATATACCAATCTCTATGAAATCGGTATCACCATTTTGGGTGGATACTTATTCGACAAATGGTAAAAACTTTACGCATGGACAGAAAATCAAACTTCACACACTTATGTATACTGATGGTGGTTGGCACTATAATAATGGTCTCTTCGTCCCAAATCCATCGCTCTTCATTATGTTACCTCCAGGATTCGAACTTGATACACAGACTTTTAATGCTTATATGCGACCAACAGGAACGGTATCAAAGCCTCGTAATGTAACTAAGGAAGTTGCAAATCCTCCAAGGAATTTTACTGTTTGGAGGGTTGATATCAATGCAGGTATGTATAAGGGACTTCCAAATTTTAATGCAGATTATGAAATTAAGGTGACTGATAGTGTGATCCCTGGAGCCTACAGTCTCTCTGAAAACATTTATGCTGCATCGAATAATCCTAAATATCAATTAGGATATGCATATCATAGAGGAGCTAAGCCAGATACTTATTGATTATTCTGAGTGGTAAAAAACTATTCTATCATATGGTGAGGCGGAGAGCCATCAATTATTACAGCAACAGAACTGGGAAACGGAGTCTGCTCAAAAACTTCAGTTGATGATCAATGATGTAAAGGTTCATTTATTCAAGATGATCTTGATACTATCTATAACTATAAGTCAGGAGGAACTGGACTTTTACAGACGACTCTTTGGAATGCAGGTGCAACCGTTAATAATTATACCTATACCTTCAAGATTCCGAATGTAAATACCACAAATACCAATGGAACAAAAAATGAGTGGAAGCCGACAATTAAGTCGGTAGAGATTCTCGGTGCGACAGGAGCTACTCATACAGAAACGCAAGAAGCTCATGCAACATTGCTTAAGATTACGATTCCGACTTTTGCATCTACTGATCGCCCTATTATTAATATTATTCTGCAAGCACCAACTTTTGATGATGATCAGGCATATAGAAATACCTATATTGATACTTACTATACTGTGAATGGAACTCAGAAGGTTGGTAGAACCGTTGGACTTAGGCTTGTTCCTTCAACCTATGATCCATGAGTGAATAGAAAATATAGATTCTGTCTCCTAGCTAGAGAAAAGAATGAAAATCAAGGGGTCTCATTTGAAGAATGTAGTGCCTTATTTGATTTCTATAGAGAGTCAAAACTAACCAATGGAAATTGGACAAATTCAAATGGATGGAGACTTGCAGATGATCCATCGAAAGATAGGAAATGGTACAACGAGACTGTTCCTCCTATTTGTTCTTGGCATGGAATTATTTGTCAAAATAATAAACTTGTCTGATTAAATCTTGCAAATAACAATCTTCAAAAGGCTTTTACCGGTTCATTTGCTAAGTTAAAAAATCTAGAGACCCTTAATCTCTCAGACAACCCAAACTTCAATGCTGAGTTTAAATCAGAATTCAAGACTTCTCTAACAAAACTCAAGGAAATCAATCTCTCATCTACAAAGACAAAAAATCTGAATAATCTCCCAGAGAATTTAGAGAAGCTTACAGCTCAGAAGCTGACTTTGAGAGAGATTCCAGCTCTGCCTACTGAGTTAAAGGAGCTTGATCTGAGCAATGGAGACCTCACAGCAGTTCAGAATATCTCTCCATTCTTCCAAGCTGGAAAATTGGAGAAATTGCTTCTGCAAAATTCGAAGCTTAGAGGAGTAATGCCAACAAGTGTAAACTTCCAGTCTACGATTAAGGAGATCAATCTCAGCAATAATCAGTTTTCAGGTAAATTGCCATCATGGGTGAAAAATCTGACTTCTCAAAAGGTAAAACTCAATTTTTCAGATAACTACTTCATCTGACCGTTCCCTGATTGGAATGTAACTTTCCAAGCGGGAAGTGAGATTATCTTTAAGAATAACTATATCCATACACTTTTTGCTGATCCAAACTTTAATCATATTAAGAATCAGCTTGGGAACTCGAGAAATTATGCTCCTCAGTATAAGCTTGTGGCTACAGCAGATGGTTCTTCTCAGGCACTTTCTGAGTTGCCAAATATCAGAGAAAATTGAGATGCTCGTTCCTTCCTCATAAAGAAACAGGTCTTTACAAGTAGAGAATGAGGAAGATCAACTGATTTCGTATCTGAGGTAGAGCTCATAAATATTCCAGATACGAACATTGAAGTAGGAAGGAGATGAAAAGTCTGATTTACTGTTACTCTTAAGCGTTGATTTGTTACTCAATTCAAGGTGCAAACTCAACTCACTGATGGACCAGAGATGACATTAACGCTCAAACCTTCAAAGGACTTCCAGGATGAGAATGATCCAAACAAACCACAAAATCAAGATAAAAATATGGTTTGACTTACTGGACAAAAAAATTCCCTCGGAACTGGGCTTACTTTCGAGCTTAAGGGAAAATATCTTGCACAATATTTCTCAGCTGTGCACTATAGTTTGTGAGGAAATGATATCTGATGAGGATTTTTCTGGAGAGAGGTAGAGGATCTTGCAAACCCGGTCATTATCTCAGATGGATGAACAGGAACTCGTACTTGTTACGGTAGAATCAAGGGATTCTATTATAGTTCTCAGAGAGGAGAGAGACTTTGGCCTTTGGACCAAGAATCCCAGGATCAACTTAAACAATTAAGCCCTACCTATGACGATCTAGCGATGCAGTGAGGTCGATATACAAGGTGTGAAGGTCAGGAGAATAACATTTATGGAAAGATCATCCATAAATACGGTACTCCTACCAAGAAATATGATTTGATTGCTGGAGTTTCCTACGATATCGTAAGAAATCAGGTCTCAACACCACCAGCTCTGAGATGTAATTTCCAGAGACTCAATAATGCGATTCCATTTGGATATATTTATGATTCAGCAGGAGGAATCGGGTTGCTTGGAGCAAGTATTAAGTCTAATGTGATGAAACTCGCGACAGCTTGAGATGTGCCAGCTTTCTCTAAGATTTATGACTTCCATAATGCTTATCTCAAAGAATTAGAAAACTGAAAGTGTGTCTCTGATATCTTTGATCATGATGGTACCCAGCCTCATTATAATGAAGGATCAATCTCTGGACATTCAAGCCAGATCCTAGACGGATTGCTTGATTTTGGATTCGGTTCCGCTCAGACGACACTCTTTAGACTCTGAATTAGAGGTATTATCTGACTTTCTAGTGAATTGAGTAATAATAATAGAGGAAGTATTGAGGGAAATCAGGCGATTACTTCATTGCTTCTCAATACGGATACTTCTATTGCTGGAGTGATCAATCTCGCTCGTCAGAGGGCAGAAGATCTCTGTAGAAATAAGTGGAAATCTGATCGAGGTAATGCAAAGGTATCACCTGTGATCTGTTACAATGGAGAATCTATCCGTGGTGTAAAGCCAACGGTAGAAATCTATAAAAATGAATATGCTGGAAAGACTGTTGTCATCAAGGGGGCGAATATCGAACTTAAAGAGTATATGCTGAAACCTGATACTGCAACTACTATCTTTGTAGATAAGTGAGATCTTATTCTTCCTGGAGTAGTTGTAAATACAGGTGCATTGCCAGTCTTTAGTTCTGCTGGATATTTGATTCCAGATATGCAATCTCCAACTCCAGAAGATTCAAGAGCAAATTATTTGAAGGGAAATTTTATCGTTAACGGACTCATTCTTTGATCCGCTAACGGTCAACCTTCTCCTATTAAAAACAAACTTGTCATTCATGGGAAAGTGGCTTCATATAATACATATACTACACCAGACCAGACAAAGAGGGAATCTATTGCAAATATCTTGGGAAGAGATATAGCCGATCCATTGCTTATGAATTATTTAGGTCTAGACCAGCTCTTTACTTGGTCGTGCAATTCTGTCTCAGGTAAGTGAAGCGATTGAACTTCTTGTGTTGGAACGTCTCAGAATAATGGAGATTCATTTATTACTAATAAGGCTTTTAGTCTCATAGATATGGATTTCCCATCGCCACTTTTTAGATAGGACATCTCAAGAAAATAAAAAAATAGAAAACAAAAAAGAAAAGTCTGAATAGTATTCAGGCTTTTTTCTTAAAATATGATCGATTATAGATTTGTCCGATTGATCATAATCTGGTTTACTAGGAGCTTTTTTCGGTTGTTAGTAGAGATCAGTGATCTTTCATTACTAACGATGGATAAGTAATTTCCGAAAAACAGTTTCTCTGAGTAATCTGGGAAAAATGCTTTGCTACTTCCCAAAGTTCTGGGTCTCAAGAGATTCTTTATACCAAGTAATTGCTTTTTCTAACTCCTCAACTGTAAAATCAGGACAAAAAAGGTCGCTAAAATAGAGCTGTGCATATCCAATCCACCAAAGCATGAATCCAGAAAGTCTTTTGGC
>ERZ773099.2865-NODE-2865-length-11552-cov-3.263286_pt1 | contig 11552 bp, 10 predicted proteins | sample MGYA00511120_ERZ773099 | MGnify/ENA primary metagenome ERZ773099 (study PRJEB29015, sample SAMEA2738012) | human oral metagenome | biome: human oral; feature: human-associated habitat; material: dental | place: China | collected 2104 ... | reverse complement strand
CGCTCGAATCGAAGCCAACACCGCCTACATCAAACAGCACGGCATCGACCTTCCCGAGCTTGACGCATGGGTATGGCCAGCAGCACGCGACCTCGAGCGCACAAAAGAAGAAGAATGGCGCGGCCAAACTAACTAAGATAGGAGAAATAGGTGGGACTGATACTTGTCGCAAATCCTGGAAGTTCAAGCCGTAAATACGCGCTGTACGAATCAGACAAACTCGCGCTACGAGCTGAACTTCATATTGAATCGTCAGATGGCCAAATAGTCGCAACACTTCGCACAAATAGCGGTTCACGACAAGTCGAAACCACACTGTCAGAGGTTCATGACGCGCCGCGAGAGGTGAGAGGTATATTGATTCGCGAAAATATACTAAACGAAAACGAAGCAATTACCGCAATAGGTCTGCGCGTCGTCGCACCTGGCTCATACTTTATGGAAGACCGCGTCATATCAGACGAGGTCATCGCAAAGCTCGAAGAGACCAAAAGCCTCGCTCCGATTCACATTTTTGCAACACTCGAAGAACTAAAAATACTACGCGAGTATTTCGGCCAGACACCAGTCGTAGCAGTCAGCGATAGTGCGTTTCATCGCACAAAACCACCATATGCCTGGAACTATGGTATCAATATCCAAGACGCCGACAGTCTAGAGATTAAGCGATACGGATACCATGGCATATCAGTAGCAAGCGCTGTCGATGAGCTGTGGAATCGTGGCAAACTACCACCAAAAGTCGTAGTCTGTCACCTCGGTAGCGGCAGTAGTGTGAGCGCCATTTTTCACGGCAGAAGCATCGACAACACGATGGGATTCACGCCACTCGAGGGTGTACTCATGGCGACAAGGAGTGGTGACATCAGTCCAGGAGCTGTGCGCGCTCTACAAACCAAACTAGGCATGGACTGGTCAGAAATTGAATCCTATCTAAATCAACGAGGCGGTCTGCTCGGAATTGGTGGCTCAAACGATATTCGCGATCTAATCGAACGCGAAAAAAATGGCGACCACCTGGCACACCTAGCCCTGACAACTCTCGTTCATACAATTCACAAGGCGATCGGCAGTATGATAGCAACCTTAAACGGGTGCGACCTACTAGTGTTTACTGGTACGGTTGGCGAGCGCAGTGCAATTTTGCGAAAACGCATCGTCGCTCATCTGGAATTTGTCGACTTCATCATAGACGGCAATCTAAACGATGGCTGTACGGAACCCGACCAACTCACCAGCATCTCTCAGTCTGCAAAATCCAAGCCTATCATCGTCATACCGACAAACGAAAGTGTTGAGATCGCAAAACGGACCCTCAAGGCAGCCAAACGATAAGGTAAACAGGCTTCATCTGCAAACACCTGCGTAGTCACGAGCTTTTATATAAATCAGTTACACGCTAGAATAGGGTGATGGCTAAAAAACCTCAATTTGAAACGCTAAAACTAGATGTTATCGTAGGCGGAGGACAGGCTCTCGGCACTCTTGAAGATGGCCGAAAAGCCTTTGTGTGGGGTGGACTACCTGACGAACGCGTCACTATTCGCATAACAAAAAAGAAATCCCATTTTGTCGAAGGCGTAGTAACCGAGATCCACGAAGCGTCACCTAAGCGCATCACACCAAAAGACCCTACCAGTTACCTAAGCACTAGCCCATGGCAAATTATGGCTTTCGAGGACGAGCAACACTACAAGTCAGCCCTCATAGAAGAGGCTTTTGAATTGCACGACATCGTATTGCCTGACGTCATCGAGGTCTATACCGATGAAAAAATATGTAACTATCGCAACAAAGTCGAATTTAGCTGGTTTGGCGACACCACCCCTAGTGGTAACACGCTAGATCTAGCGTTCTTTCAGCGCGGAAGCAAAGGAAAAATTGTCGTCGATTCATGCAGTCTATTGCCTGATTCAATGATAAATCTGGCTCGTTCAATCCGCGACCTGCTTCGGACAAAGCCCGTCACCGCACGCAACCTAAAAACACTTTTGATTCGTGCTGACCAGCAGGGAAATTGCGTTTGGCAACTTTATCTAAAAGATAGGCTACCTGAAATTATTTCACCAGAGGAGGCGTCAAGCCTCCCCGCGCAAGGAGGGGAGCTGATCTACAGCGACCCACGCAGCCCCGCCAGTCGCATCACTGAACGGCTGGCGTCATTTGGCGATATCGTCCTATCTGACAATATCCTCGGCACCCCCTTTCACTACGCAACCGAAGGCTTTTTCCAGGTAAATATACCCGTTTATGAACAAGCTCTTCGTGATATGCAACAATGGGTCGAAAATAAACCAGTCGTCGACCTATATAGTGGCGTCGGTACAATTGGACTAACAATTGGCGGTGATGATGTTACGCTTGTCGAGATTAATGAAGACGCGGTCCGTGAGATGAACCGTAATATTAACGACCTTGGGCGCACCAATTCCGCTCGCGCTATCTTGTCTCCTAGCGAAAAAGCCCTCGACCATATTAATACCGATCACTGCGTAATCGTCGACCCACCCCGCGCTGGCCTGCACTCTAATGTGATTGCTCGGTTACTGGAGACTGGTCCAGAACGAATCATTTATCTCAGTTGCAATCCAGTCACTCAAGCACGCGACATCGCTCTGCTGGCCGAAATTTACGGAGTCCGATACCACCGCGGGTATAACTTTTTTCCACGTACCCCTCACATCGAGCACCTGGTGATACTCGACAAGAAACATTAGCCTAGCATAAGCACCATGTGGTAAACTAACTTTATGAAGCGTTCTAAATCGCGCGGTTTTACACTTGTTGAAATTGCTGTTGTTATAGCAGTCGTCGGGATCCTCGCTACGATGACAATCGTCGTTTATCATCGTGTTCAAAAAGAATCTCGCGACACTAAACGACGCAACGATATCTTGATTGTCATGAAAGAGCTCGAGAACTACTATCAAAAGAATGGTGAGTATCCGACTCTAGCTGGCTTTCAGGCAGCAAAAATGTCGCAAGTTGCACCAAAACTGGTAGATAACGCCGTAAAAGATCCGCTCGACAATATCGCCACCATGCCAACAGGTAGACTAGGCTCGACGCAGTTTTGCGTAGGTGAGCCTCATTTACACAATAACCCCGGGCAGTCTTGCAAGGGTTATGGTTACTATGCCGACAATTCAGACTCCAGTGCTATAGTGTCTAACTGGGGCACAATGGGCACGCGACCAATTCACGGCTCGGGCTGTTCTGTTCTCGCTAAGCAATACCCAGGCCCGACATTAACCGACTGGTATGTCCTAGCCTGGTATAGCGAAGTCGACAATAAAATTCACTTCATAAAAAAAGAGCATGACGGTTCAGCAGAAGTAAAAATTCAACAAACCGAAAGCCAATCAAGCACCACCTATCCTACTCAGCAATGCGTGTTTGATAAAGAGGTATAAAAACTAGCTGGTTTTTATTCGCCGATAGGCAAGTCTCACAGCCGGACGCCAGCCGCCACGGGCATCACTATCAGCGCAGCGGATAGTTCCACCCTTTATCTCGCCGACGAGAATCAGCGCCGGGCAATATGGCGCAAGTGTGCGATAAAACCTCAAATCAGACTCATGAATGTCTTTGCGCCCTGGAAATACATCACGAAATTTTTCACGTCCGATCTCATCGAAGTAATTCGGCTGCCCCTTGGGCGGGAAAAATATCTCAGGCTTTATACCAATACGTGATGCAATCTTTTTGACATCACTCAACAAAAGACGCGCTGGCCCTTCGATATAGCAATAAAGTTGTTTCTTTTTTGAAAGGTATAGCGTCGCCCGAGCTGACTGACCTACGTCCAAGTTACGAGCAATGACCTTATCGATCTCCAATGAAACCCCAAATAGCTCTTTGGCGCTCTTCTCCAGTGCAAAATCGTCGAATAAATCGCCGTTATTCATACCAGAATTATAGCACATTCACCTCTGGTGACTAGAGTATTTTTATATTTTCATATAATATTGACGAATTATCAACATATATTTTTTGTATCAACTAGTCAATATAATACAGTCATATTTTCAGGTATAATAGGGGCGATGGACGTGTTTTCTAAACGATACAACAATCTAAACGACGAGCAAAAGACGGCCGTCGATACAATCGATGGACCGCTGATCGTTGTCGCTGGACCAGGCACCGGCAAGACCGAACTACTCAGTATGCGTACCGCCAATATTCTGCGAAAAACCGACACGCTCCCTGAAAATATCCTCTGTCTGACTTTTACAGATAGCGGGGCGGTAGCAATGCGCTCACGACTATCAGAGATTATCGGACCCGACGCTTATCGAGTTGCAATTCAGACATTCCATAGTTTTGGCACAGAGATTACTAACCAGCACAACAGCTACTTTTTCCGTGGTGCGCAGTTTCGTCCCGCCGATGAGCTATCTAGTTACGAGATACTAAAAAGTATCTTTGACGAATTAGATCACGCCAATCCGCTCGCCAGCAAAATGGCAGGCGAATACACTTATCTACGCGATGCAATGACAGCGATTAGTGAACTCAAGCAAGCTGGCTTGTCTAGCGAAGAACTGCGCACGATCATCGCTGCTAACGAAACTGCGTTAGATAGCATAGAGCCAGAACTACAGGCGATATTTTCTCAAAAAATTAATATCAACATGTTAAAAGCACTCAGCCCAATCGCCGAAAAAATTGCCACGTTTTCAACTCAAACGCTCCCGCCAGCCATCTTACCGCTAAACAATAACTTATCCCTCAGTCTAGCACACGCACTAAGCGAAGCGATCGAGACAGGCAGAACCACTCCAATTACTGCTTGGCGTAATCGCTGGATGGAGAAAAATATTCAAGGTGATTTTATCTTCAAAGATCGCAAACGCCACGCGAAACTTCTCTCGCTAGCTCATGTTTACGACTGCTACGTCGCAAAAATGGAGCAGGCAAAACTCTATGACTATGACGACATGATTCTCAACGCAATCCAAGCGATGGAGACATACCCCGACCTTCGATTTAATCTCCAAGAAAAATACCAATACATCATGGTTGACGAGTTCCAGGATACCAACCTGGCTCAGATGCGTATCCTGTTTAACCTCACCAACACAGTATCGGGTGATGCGCCAAACATCATGGTTGTTGGAGATGATGATCAGGCAATCTACAGCTTCCAGGGTGCTGATGTCGGCAATATTCACCGTTTTCGTCAGGAATATCCGACATACAAAACAGTCTCTCTGATCCACAACTATCGCTCATGCCAAGCCATCCTTGATCATGCCAGAGAGGTAATTATTCAAGTAGACGGGCGACTCGAAAACTCCATGGAGATTTCAAAAAAACTTATCGCTCACGCTACCGCGGCGCCAACTGTCAATATAAACCACCTGGAGACACATAGCGATGAATACGCATGGGTCGCAGACGCAATCGCGGGAGATATCGCTTCTGGCACAAAACCAGAATCTATCGCAGTCCTCGCGCGTCGTCACCAAGAGCTCATAGAATTATTGCCTTATCTAGCAAGCAAAAAAATCTCTGTTAACTACGAACGACGCGATAACGTCCTAGACCTAGAGTGCATCACAACGCTAGAGCTTCTCGCCAATATAGTCCTCGATATCGCGGCAGGTCAACACTCTAGGGCTAATAGTCACTTACCTGAACTACTGGCCCACCCGATGTACAAGTATAGTGCAGAGTCAATCTGGCGACTGAGCTTAACAGCACACCGCAACAACCACTCGTGGCTAGAGGCCATGATGGGTTCGACCGAGTTCAAACCTCTTGCTGATTGGCTGGTTGAGAGTGCGCGCGATATTGTACATGAACCACTCGAGGAGGCGATCGACAGGCTAATTGGCATACCGGCTGGAAAAAATGATCAAAACCCTGTTTTTATTTCGCCATACTACAATCACTATTTCGGCGACAACACAAGAGAAACCAACCCTGAAGCCTACCTCACTACGCTGGAGGCCCTACGAACAATCAGGACAAAACTACGCGAGTATCGACCAGACTCCACCTTGCACCTAAATAATTTTATTGAGTTTATCGAAATATATAGGCAGCTAGGCGCGACGATAACCAGTGTACGAAACCGGAGTACCGAGCTTGACGGTGCAATCAATCTCATGACTGCGCATAAATCAAAAGGACTAGAGTTTGATACAGTGTACGTTATCAATTCGATTGATTCGGTCTGGGGCGAGCGTGTCCGTAGCCGATCGCGCCTGATATCATACCCAGAGAACCTACCAATCATGCCAAACGCCGACACCTACGATGAGAGACTGAGGCTCTACTATGTCGCGATGACACGCGCAAAACGACAGCTCCATCTCACGTTCTCATCTGTCAATGACACCGGCAAAGACACACTAATCGCTGGGTTCTTGACTGGAACTACAATTTCACAAACCACACCAGAATCACACCACTCTCTCGACACACTGACAGCACAAGCCGAACTCTCTTGGCACGAGCGTCTAACAGACCAGCCAACTGCCAGTATGAAGCAACTGCTCACGCCCGTCCTAGAACGATACAAACTTTCGAGTACTCACCTAAACAACTTCATAGATATCACCCACGGTGGGCCAGCTACTTTTCTCACCAACAACCTACTAAAGTTTCCTCAAGCCAAGAGCCCTCACGCCGGCTATGGCACAGCGATTCACGCTACGTTACAGCGTGCCCACAATTACCTGGTAGCACACGGGGAGCGACGCTCGGTCAAAGACGTTCTAGACGATTTCACCAATATACTCCGCGAACAACGACTCGATGATACTGATTTTGCGCTATTTTCAAAACGAGGCGTCGATAATCTGACTCGCTTCCTAGAAACACAGTACGATACTTTTTCAGCTAACCAAAAAACTGAGCTTAGCTTCGCCAATCAAGGCGTCGTCATAGACGGTGCAACCCTCACCGGATCGCTTGACTTAGTCGAGATAGTCGACAATCATATTACCGTCACCGACTACAAGACGGGTAAGCCTAGCTATAACTGGAAGGGCAAAACCGATACCGAAAAAATTAAACTCCACAAATATAGACAACAGCTGATGTTCTATCAACTACTCTGTAATCATTCGCGTGACTACGCCAAGTACCAGTTTAAAAGGGGAGTTCTCCAGTTTGTCGAACCCGACAGTAACGGAGAAGTATACGCACTAGAAGAGCAATTCTCACAAGACGACCTGGTTCGATTCAAAAAGCTTATCAACGCAGTCTGGCACTGTATAACGACACTTGAACTACCAGATGTCAAGGAATTTGAGCAAAACTATCGAGGTGTGCTTGCCTTTGAGGATTATCTTATTGACAAATACTCAAAGTAGTATATCATAGCTACAGGCCAACTCTGGCTAGCCTTTAAGGGCGACAAGGGAAAGGGGCAACATTGCCCAGGGTTGAATGTACGCATGAATATGCCAGGCACAACTGCAAGCGATGCTCAGGCAAAGGTTGCAGCGCATGCGACCAAACCGGTAATATATGTAGTCGCTGCCTTCAACCACCTACCCGAAGGGGTATGGTGGACGTATAATACCCGTGGGGTTGGATGAAAGAAGTCGCCGGCCCCGCAAGGCCGGAGAGCCAGGTGCAATACCGGCCCCCACTCTACACCCCCTCAGGCTTGTAATTATTATGAGCCTGAGGGGTTTTATCTTTTGTGAGATAATATATAATGATGAAATCATTCTGGAACAAACTGCCTAAACCATTTTTTGTTCTCGCCCCTATGGAGGCGGTGACAGATGTTGTATTCCGGCACGTAGTGACACACGCCGGCAGGCCTGACGTTTACTTCAGCGAGTTTACCAACGCAACTGGCTGGTTTCGTGCCAGCGACAGGGCAATTGGCGGGCGTCTCGTCAAGACCGATGACGAAAGCCCAATCGTCGCTCAGCTATGGGGTAGCGACCCAGAAGCGATGAGGGCTATGAGCCGACATGTTGCCAAGCTCAATTATGATGGCATCGACATCAACATGGGCTGTCCTGACCAATCGGCAATCAAGGGTGGCGGAGGTGCTGACATGATCCGCAACCCCGATCGAGCCTCCGCTATAATTGCTGTCGCAAAAACGTCTGGCCTACCCGTGAGTGTCAAAACCAGACTTGGCTACACTTATGTCGATGAATGGAAAAGCTGGCTGAAATTTCTCCTGGAGCAAGACATAGTTGCCCTGACGATTCATCTACGCACCAAAAAAGAAATGAGCAAGGTGGGCGCCCATTTCGAGCTAATACCAGCAATCAAAGCCTTACGTGATGAGGTCGCCCCAGACACCCTGCTCATCATCAACGGCGATATCCTTGATCGTGAACAGGGTATGAAGCTATTCAAAGAACACTCTATTGATGGCGTCATGATTGGTCGCGGTGTATTCCAAAACCCCTTCTGTTTCAGAGACGACCTAAAGACAGAAGAGCGTTCTGACCGAAAAGCTGAGCTTATCAAATTGCTCCACTATCACCTAGATCAATTCGATCATTATCAGTCACTAATGGGGCGACCGTTTGAAACGCTCAAGCGATTTTTCAAAATATATATCAGGGATTTTGAAGGCGCAAGCGACCTCCGCGACAAGCTCATGCACACCAGCTCAACCAACGAAGTAAGATCAATCTTAAAGCAATTCGGGTAAACCTACGACCTCAACTACGAAAAAGACATGGCCACATGACCATATCTTTTTCGTTCCTAATATAGACGCTATGCACGTGGACGACGCCTGCGATGCAAGTCTGCAACCTTGAGGCGCACTGCATGACGGTCGACTAGCTGGTGAGCTTTTTCGAGCTCGACCTGCGTCTTGGCCTCATCACGTAATTTGATCGCACGCTCAAGAGCCGCCTGGCTCTCGGCCTCTACGATATCTTCGCCATGCTCAGCCTCGTCGACCAAGACACGAACCCGATCGGCGCTAATCTCAACTACACCACCCGAGATAGCGAAATAGTCCATCCGGTCATTGTCATGCTGTTTATCGCGACGAACCGCTATCACCCCAGATTTTGCGACCGTTACTAGAGGCTCGTGACTAGGGAACACCGATATCTCACCATCAACTGTAGGTATGATCACCTCGTACACTGACTCATCAACCCTTACCCCCGCTAGCGTCACCAACTGGAAATTCATCGACTAATCCTTCTTCTCCGAAAGCGGACCAGGCGCCATATAGAACCAGTTTTCTGGCTTGTCATCGTATTTACCAGCCAGAATATCCTTTACGTCTTGAACTGTGTCAGACACCTTGATGTATGCACCAGGGTTACCCGTGAATTGTGTAGCCACAAAGAACGGCTGAGCAAGGAATCGCTGGAGACGACGCGCTCGATTAACTGTCTGCTTCTGATCGTCCGACAACTCTTCCATGCCGAGAATCGCGATGATATCCTGCAGCTCCTTGTATTGTTGGAGGACGCGCTGAGCTTCGCGTGCTACCTGATAGTGCTCCTCTCCAACCACCTCTGGATCAAGGATCGTCGAGCTAGAGTCGAGCGGATCAACTGCCGGATAAATACCGATCTCGGTTAGTGCGCGATTTAGCACGATTGTCGAGTCCAAGTGAGCAAATGTTGTTGCTGGAGCTGGGTCGGTTAGGTCGTCCGCTGGAACATAAACCGCCTGGACAGACGTAATCGAACCAGTCTTGGTACTAGTAATCCTCTCCTGCAGGGCACCCATCTCTTGTTGCAAGTTTGGCTGATACCCCACAGCACTCGGTAGACGACCCAACAGAGCCGACACCTCGGCGCCAGCCTGGGTGAAGCGGAAAATATTATCGATAAACAAAAGAACGTCCTTACCCTCATCGCGGAAAGCCTCTGCCATTGCAAGGCCGGCCAACGCCACTCGTAGACGCGCCCCAGGTGGTTCATTCATCTGCCCAAACACTAGCGACGTCTTGTCTAGCACGCCGGCTTCTTTCATTTCATAATAGAGGTCGTTACCTTCGCGCGTACGCTCGCCAACACCCGCAAAAACTGAGTTACCTGAGTGAAACTTCGCAATATTATTGATAAGCTCTTGGATCAAAACCGTCTTACCAACACCAGCACCACCAAACAGACCAACCTTGCCACCCTTAGCAATCGGCGCAATTAGGTCAATCACCTTGATGCCGGTTTCAAGAATCTCGGTCTTATTAACTTGCTCAGATAGAGCAGGGGGCTCACGATGAATCGAGGCCTTCTTTACCTTATCAGAGATAACTCGGCCATCAATTGGCTCACCGACGACATTAAACATCCGCCCCTGAGTCTCTGCACCAACTGGGACACTGATCGGCGCACCAGTCGGGATCACTTCCTGGCCCCGCTTTAGTCCTTCGGTGCTCTGCAGGCTAATTGTCCGCACGGTGTGCTCATCGAGGTGCTGAGCAACCTCAAGCACTATCGTCTTTTTGTCGTGCTCAACATGGAGCGCCTCATAGATCGCCGGAAGCTTGTCGCCGCTAAACTCAACGTCGACAACCACACCCATGATCTGAATTATGTTTCCGTTACCTTTACTCATCAATTACTCCTCCGCAAGTTCCTTTCTACTAATCTCATCGCAGTGCCGTATCTATCGTCTCTGATGGTCCGTAATTATATCCAGAGAATAGCTTTTTCCAGACATCGCACGACGAGCCGATTCCATAATATCATCAGGAAAGCGCAACTTCAGCTCCTCTAGAGCCTCTAGCGTTACAAACTCAACCTGTTGAATTCCTTTTTCATGTCCAGCCGGAGATTCATCAACAACATGCCCCAAAAAGAACACTATCAGCGACATGCTCGCGTTTGTATTCTTTAGTTCCAGTGATAAAACGCCATCAATTGCAACCGTATAACCAGACTCTTCTTTTACTTCACGCACCGCTGCGTCAACCAGATTCTCGTTAGGTTCAACGTGTCCAGCTGGAAGATTCCATGTACCCAGCTGTCCATAGTTATTCTTACCCTCCTTGACTACCAATATTTTACCGTCTCTTACAACAACTGTACTGACAAATAAGGTTGCACTATTCACTTGGTCCTCCATAAACATTCATTAGCCCATCGCCTCCACGCCACCTGATATTTCCGCTAACTCTTGGGTAATTGCCCCCTGACGAGCCTTGTTCATGGCGAGCGTAAGGTCATCAACAAGATCGCTGGCGTTATCGGTCGCATTTTTCATCGCCATCATACGCATACTGTGCTCACTTGCCCGAGCATCAAGAAATGCCTGATACAGCTCAGCGCCCACCAATCGATAGGCTACTGCATCTAGCACCTCGGCAGGACTCGGCTCGTAGCGAGCGTCCTGAATGTTATCAGGAATCTTGGCTGGATCACTATCGACTGGTGTACCAGCTGGAAGCAGGCGCATCCGCGACGCTTCCTGAGTGATGCTAGTTACGAAATTTGTGTAGACGACCGTCACGGCATCAACTTCTTTGTTGCGATACATATCACACGCCGTATTCAGGATGGTGTGAAACGTCACGCCTTCAGGTTTATCTGGCAGATCGTCGTAGGTACCGATAATCTCCGTGTCCTTTAGGCGCGAAGCAAACTGCGATG
>ERZ773099.2864-NODE-2864-length-11552-cov-10.485431_pt1 | contig 11552 bp, 11 predicted proteins | sample MGYA00511120_ERZ773099 | MGnify/ENA primary metagenome ERZ773099 (study PRJEB29015, sample SAMEA2738012) | human oral metagenome | biome: human oral; feature: human-associated habitat; material: dental | place: China | collected 2104 ... | reverse complement strand
AGAGCAGGGACTTGGTCTCCGCCGTGAAGTAGATGACGACGTTGCGACAGAGGATGACGTCGAACCCGCTGCCGAAGGCGTCGTCTATCATGTTGAAGCGCTTGAACGACACGCGCCGCTTGATCTCGGCGTTCACCTCGTAGGTCTCGCCCCCGTCCCGGGTCGTGAAGTACTTGGAGAGGTACTCCGGCGGGACGTTCAGAAGCTGCCGCTTCAGGTAGACGCCCTTCTGGGCGATGGCGATGGCCCCCTGGTCGATGTCGGCGGCCAGCACCGGGGTCGAGGCGTCCAGTCCGCAGACGGCCGACAGAATGGCCAGGGAATACGGTTCCTCGCCCGTGGCGCAGCCGGCGCTCCACAGCTTCAGCCGCTTGTGGCCCCGCTTCTTGATCAGCTCGGGGATGAGCTGGTCCCGCAGCTTCCACCACTGGCTGTCGTTGCGGAAGAACTCCGACACGTTGATCGTCAGGTGGTCCAGAAACTCCCTCAGCTTTTTGTCGTCGTTCTTGATCGTGTTGAAGTAGTCGTCATAGGTCTTGACGTTCCAGCGATCCATCAGCATGTGGACCCGCCGGTGAATCTGATTTTTGTAGGAATTCAGGTCCAGTCCGATAATCTTGCGCAGCTTCTGCTTGAACCCCTCGTATTCGGGCGAGGTGTATTGATTCTGCTCTTCCATCAGGCTCTCCTCCAGAAGATCTCCGGGCGTTCTCCGTCGGGTCAGTCCTCCAGGACTTCCTTCTCCTTCGCCTTATAGGCCTCATCGACCTTTTTGATGTATTCGTCCGTCGCGTCCTGGACCTCCTTGGTGTACTTCTTCAGGTCGTCCTCGGTGATGGCGGAGTCCTTCTCCATCTTCTTCAGGACCTCGACGGAATCGCGGCGGTGGTTCCTCAGGACGACGCGCGTCTCCTCGGCCTTCTTCGCCAGGAGCTTCGTCAGCTCCACGCGCCGCTCCCGCGTGAGCTCCGGCAGGGTCAGGCGGATGCATTCCCCGTCGTTCTGAGGGGTGATCCCGAGGTTCGAGGCCAGAATCGCCTTTTCGATCGTCTTCAGGCCGGAGCGGTCGAAGGGCGTGATCTGAAGCTTGCGGGCCTCGGGGATCGTGATGTTCGCCATCTGCTTGAGGGGCGTCGGCGTTCCGTAGTAGTCCGCCTTGATATCGCTCACCAGCCCCGGATGGGCCCGGCCGGTCCGGATCGCCAGGTATTCGTTATGCAAAAACGCCAGGGCCTTCTCCATCCTGTCCCGCAGCTGTTTGATCTCGTTTCTGGGCATAACGTTTTTCCTCCTCTCAGATTTTCGCTTTCCTGTTCTCGTGTTTCCGGCCGCATCCGCATGGACAACGGCCAGAAAGACGGGGGCGCCGTTATCCGGGCTCCCCCTCTTCCACGATTGTACCAATTCGCTCGCCTTTGACAAGCGCCGAAACCAGTGTGCCCTGGCTCTGAACGTTCAGGACGAGGATCGGAATCCGGTTCTCGCGGCAGAGGGAGAACGCGGAGGCGTCCATGACCTCGATGCTGTCGCGCAGCGCCTCGCTGTAGGTGACGCGGGAGAGGAACTTCGCGTCCTTGAAGGCGCTCGGGTCCCTGTCGTAAATCCCGTCCACCTTCGTCCCCTTGACCATGCAGTCCGCGTTCATCTCCGCCGCCCGCAGGGCTGCGGTGGTGTCCGTCGAGAAGAACGGGGAGCCCGTCCCCGCGGCGAAGATCACCACGCGCCCCTTCTCCATGTGCCGCAGGGCGCGGCGGCGGATGTAGGGCTCCGCGACCGCCCGCATCTCGATCGCGGTCTGGACGCGAGTCGGGACGCCCAGCTTCTCCAGGACGTCCTGGAGCCCCAGGGCGTTGACCACCGTCCCCAGCATGCCCATGTAATCGGCCTGGGCCCGCTCGATGCCCAGCTTCTCGACGTCCCGGCCCCGCAGCATGTTGCCGCCGCCCACCACCATACACAGCTCGACGCCCGCACGGTGAACCTCAGCGAGCTCCGCCCCGATCCGACGCATCGCGTCGAAATCAAGGCCAAAGTGCCTGTCCCCGGCCAGCACCTCCCCGGAGAGCTTCAGCAGGACCCGCTTGTACCTCGGCATCGCAATCCCTCCTCAACGGAACAAAAATCACGAAGAAAGCTCCCTGCCTGCAACAAAAATCCGGCGCGGAGGAAGGAATCGTCCACGCCGGATCCGTCATTCTGAAGCGGTATTCAATAAGTCATTCCCCGATCATGAAGCGGGCAAAGCGCTTGACGACGATGTTCTCGCCCAGCTTGGCGATCATCTCCACCACCAGGTCGGCGATCTTCTTGTCGGGGTCCCTGATGTAGGCCTGCTCCATCAGGCAGGTCGTCTCGTAGAACTTGCGGACCTTGCCCTCCACGATCTTCTCGATGCGGTCCTCGGGCTTGCCCTCGTCCCGGAGCTGCTGACGGTAAATCTCCTTCTCGCGCTCCAGGTCCTCCACCGGGACGTCCTCAGGACGGAGGTAGAGGGGATTCGCCGCCGTGATGTGCATGGCGATCTCGTGCCCCAGCTCGTTGAACTCGTCCGTCTTGGCGACGAAGTCCGTCTCGCTGTTCAGCTCCAGCAGCGCGCCCACCTTGAAGTTGTTGTGGACGTAGTGGAAGATGCGGCCGTCGCTGGCCGTCCGGCTGGCCTTCTTGGCCGCCTTGGCGAGCCCCTTCTCACGAAGGTAGTCGATGGCCTTCTCCACGTCGCCGTTCGTCTCGGCCAATGCCTTCTTGCAGTCCATCATCCCGGAGCCCGTGCGCTCCCGGAGCTCCTTAACCGCGCCTGCGGAAATCTCGGCCATATTAACGATCCCCCTTGCCTTCACCGTCGTCGCTGCCGTAGGTATTGTGCAGACGCTCGCGAACCGCGATCAGGTCGTTCTCGCTGACGTCCACGGGCCTGGCCTCCTCCTCGGCCTTATCGGCCTCCGCGGGGGCGGCCTCGTCCTCGCCCTGCCGGCCCTCGATCACCGCGTTCGCCATAAGCCCCGTGATCAGCTTGATGGCGCGGATGGCGTCGTCATTGCCCGGGATGGGGTAGTCGATCACCTCGGGATCGCAGTTCGTATCGACGATCGAGACCACCGGAACGCCCAGCTTGCGGGCCTCGGCGATGGCGTTCTCCTCTCGGCGCGGATCGATCAGGAAAATCGCGTCCGGGACGACCGTCATCTTGGCGATGCCGCCCAGGTACTTCTCGAGCTTCAGCTGCTCCTTGCGCAGCGCGGCGAGCTCCTTCTTGGAGAACTTCTCCCAGGTATTGTCCTCGTCGTACTTGCGGAGCTCCAGCATCCGCTGGACGCGCTTACGGATCGTGGGGAAATTCGTCATCAGGCCGCCCAGCCAGCGCTGGTTGATGAAATGCTGGCCGCAGCGCGTCGCCTCGTCGCGGATCGTGTCCTGCGCCTGGCGCTTGGTCCCGACGAAGAGCACCGTGCCCCCCTCCGAGGCCGTCGTACGGATGAAATCGTACGCCTTGTCCAAACCCCTCACGGTCTTCTGCAGGTCGATGATGTAGACCCCGTTGCGCTCCGTGAAGATGTAGGGCTTCATCTTGGGGTTCCAGCGCCTCGTCTGGTGCCCGAAGTGCACGCCGCACTCCAGCAACTGCTTCATGCTCACAACTGCCACTTTTTCAACCTCCCAAAGGTTAAGCCTCCACCCGGCGCCGTTATTGGGGCTCCTCGATCCCGCGCCCCGCCCGAGGGCGACATGCGGAACACCTTTGCGGCCCCGCGCCGAATGTGTGTGATTGACAACACGGAGGACAGTATATCAAAAAGTTTCGATTTTGAGGATAGCCCTCGCCTTACCCTCAATAGGTCAATAGAGCCCCATCAGACGCGGCAGGGCTGTGCTTAAAAATGGCAGATAGCTGAGCAGGAGAATATCGAGGATCATCACCAAGATGAAGGGCAATGCTGCACGAGAAATATCCTCGAGAGAAATTTTGGCGATGCCGCAGCTGACAAAAAGACAAACGCCTAACGGTGGGGTAACCATACCGATGGCGAGGTTGACCACGATAACGATTCCGAAATGCAGCGGGTCCACCCCGATAGTCTGCAGAACAGGCATCAACACGGGAACAAGGATGATAATGGAGGCGACCGTCTCCATGAACGTCCCGATGAAGAGCAGCAGGAGGTTGATTAAAAGGAGAATCACGACAGGGCTTGAGGAGAGAGTCAGCATTCCCTCCGCCACCATCTGGGGCACACGTCTGGAGGTAATCACCCAGCTGAATGCCGAAGAGGTTCCAATGATGAAAAGGATGATCGCGGTACCAACCGCCGTGTTCACGAAGATGGATTTAAGCTGCGAAACACGGAGCTCACGATAGATGAAGAGCCCCACAAAAAGACCGTAGACCACCGCAACGACAGCGGCCTCCGTAGGGGTAAACACGCCGCCGTAGATACCCCCAAGGATGATGGCCGGCATCAGCAGGGCCCAGAAGGCATCCAGAAAGGCCGCTCCCCGCTCCGGCCACGAGTAGTGCCGTTCACCTCGGTAACCGCGCCGGCGGGCAATCAGCCACGCAACAAACATCAGGGAGAGTCCAACCAGCACCCCCGGCAGGACTCCACCCATGAAGAGAGCCCCAACGGACACACCGGTCATGACACCGTAGATGATCATAGGGATGCTTGGCGGGATCATGACCCCAAGGGTTCCGGCCGTGGCCTGGACGGCAGCGGTGTAGGGTTTACCGTATCCGCGTGTAACCATCTCGGGGATGAGAACGCTTCCAATCGCGGCGACGCAGGCCGCAGCCGCCCCTGAAATAGCCCCGAAAAACATGCTGGCGATGATGGCAACGAAGGCCAGGCCACCCGCGAAATGGCCCACGAAGGTGTTCGCCAGATGAATGAGCCGGCGCGATATCCCTCCGGTCTCCATCAGTGCTCCGGCCAGGATAAAGAATGGAATGGCCATAAGAGGAAACGAATCCATGGCGGTAAACATCTTTTGAAAAATGACGAGAGGGGGAAAGGGGCTTGCGCAAAGGAGCGCCGTCAATGTTGATGCTCCTATCGCTATTGCAATAGGAACATTCATGATGAAGAAGAATACCAACGAGGCAAAAAGCAATGTTGTCAACTTTTACCCTCCTCTCGCAGCGAACGGCAATCTTTTATCGTATTTCCCAAAAATTCCACGGAGTAAAGCAACATTAAGCCCCCTCCGACAATTAGGGAACTATACGGAAGTCCCATGGAGATCTCCATTGCAGGGGATTTTTGTTTTATGACAACTTTAAGTATATTACATGCATAAAAAATCATCGCGCAAAAAAAATAAACTTGCACAAAACCAATCAACAAGGAGAATAAACGGCGTTTAGCCGTCCCTAAATAGTTAAAAAGCGCTTCTACTCCAATATGAGCTTTATGGCGCAAACCAACGCTGGCCCCCAATAGGGAGATCCAAATCATTATGTAGCGTGAAGCCTCTTCCGACCAAGGCAACGACGCGTGCAGGATAAAGCGGAATATGACTTGAAGAAAAACCACAACTACCATGAATCCAACAAGGATATAAAGAACGTATCCCGTAAGTCTCTCAGCAATATCCATGGTCCTCTTGTACATTTTCCACAAATCGCTTCCCCCCTCCTCCGGGTGACGGCCTGACTCATCTCCCCAAAAATCGATAGACTATAAGTGAGCTCCAATACTGTCCTTGGGTTCCATAACGCCCCTATTTTCAATAGGGGCGTTATGGAACCGGGACTAGAGCCTAATATTGTTTGCCAATCTCGATAATCTTTTCCAGAAGTTTCGCATCATCCCCCAGTTCTCCTCGAAAGTCAGCGTATACCGATTCCGTTTTTTCCCGAAATTCCTGGAGATTAGGTTCCGTTATCTCCATCCCCCGCTCTTTTAGAAGGGAAATTTGCTCTTCCTCCATTTTTGTGATTTGCTCTCGCTCGTAGAGGACAGCCTCTTTAGCCGAGGTAAGGACAATTTCCTGATAATCCGGAGGTAATGAATCAAAAACGGGTTTGGCCATCGCGAGGAATGAGGGAGAAAACACGTGTCGAGTCAGTGCCAAATGCTTCTGGACCTCATAAAATTTTGAAGTATAAATGATTGGGATAGGATTTTCCTCCCCATCAATGGTGCCTTGTTGCAAAGCAGTAAAAAGTTCGCTGAAGGCCATGGGAGTAGGGTCAGCCTTAAGCGCACGCCACATGGCCATATGCGCTTTGTTTTCCATGGTACGCAATTTCAAGCCTGCAACATCCTTGGAGGTTTGGATTGGACGCTTTGAATTCGTAAAGTTACGAAAACCATTTTCTGCCCACCCCAATCCTTTTATGCCCAGTTTATCCAGCAACCCCAGAATATAAGTTCCAATTTCGCCATCAAGCACCGCATAGACATGTTTTTTATTTTTGAAGAGGAAGGGGAAATCAAATAGAAGAAACTTTTTTTCAAAACCAGCCATAGGCCCCGTTGAGCCCAAATACATCTCTACAGTTCCCAACTGCAACCCCTCAATGAGATCCCGTTCGCCTGTTCCCAACTGTCCGTTGGGGAAGACGTTGATGACAATATCCCCTTTGGTCCTTTCCTCTACAAGCTCTTTAAATCTAAGACACCCTAAAGTATAAGGATGGTCCTCGGCCACAGAATTGCCCAATTTGAAGGTGTATGTCGGAGCCCCCCAGGCAACGAAGGGGAAAAAGGAGACGACACACGACAACAAGATAAAAAGATGAAACACTGTTCCAGGGAAGTACCGATAAAACCCAGATTGACGTTTCATTGCTCATCTCAACCTCTTTCGATTATTCTTCCACACCGACGCCGCTCGTTCACTCTTCGGGATAAGACGCTTGGATCGTCTCCACAAGCCCCGAAAGGACTTTGTTGATCGGAGCGGACAATCCAAGAGACTCCGCTTCTTGTACAATAGCCTTATTGATGACGCGAATTTCCGTCTGTTTGTGTCTGCTCACGTCCTGCAACATCGAAGACCGATTCTCAACCGTGTCTTTTATTACCCTTAATGCCTGTTGGACAGGATCTCCATTCAACCGGATCCCCTTCTTTTGAGCTACGGCGGCAGCCTCAAGAACAGCACCTGTGGAGATTTCGTAAGCTCCCGAGAAATCTAAAATCTGCCCATTTTTGATTCCTGTGATTGCCGTGACGGCGTTGATGGCTATATTGGCCATCAATTTACTCCAGATCAAGCCCGTAACGTTTTCAGAAAGGATTACAGGCTCAAACCCTCCCCGACGGAAAAGGGCTCCCAACTCCTCGAGACGCTTCGTTAGGACTCCGGATATTTCTCCCAAAGCGGTATAGCCCGCGCCGGCATGCCGGACTTTCCCAGGCCCTAAGAGAGTGGCTCCATGCCCCGAGACCCCCGCCATAATCTGGTTGGGATTAACATGACGTCCAATAGCCTCGATATTTCCCAGACCATTTTGAAGCGTTAAGACAATAGAGTTTTCCTGAAAGATGTCTTTAGCACCTACAACGGCTTCTTCTGTCATAGTTGCCTTGACAAAAACAATAACGAGGTCGGCCTTTCCGGCTTCTGAGGGGGAGGTAACGGCCTTGACAGAGGTTATCTTTCTTTCTCCACCAACCCCCTCAATGTGCAATCCATTCTGTTTGATTGCATCGATATGCTCCTTCCATATATCTACCAAAGTTACCTCATAACCGGCTTCCGCTAATTTTCCCCCATAAACGCATCCCATAGCCCCTGAACCCAATACCACGATCTTCATAGCGCCACACCTCCTGAAAAAGATCAAGGCAGGATCGTCCGGAAAAGAAATTATAAAAAAATCATGAGTTGCTTTACTTTTTCTCGTACTCCTTCAACATGGCAGCATATTCTTCCTCACACCCTTTGCGAATATGGTAAACATAATTGTCGTCAGGGAACTTCCCGGTACGAACATCCTCTGCATAAGCTTTGAAGGCATTTGTGATCACCTCCGCCACATTCGCATACTTCTTCACAAATTTCGGCGTAAAGGCCTGGAACTGTCCCAGCATGTCCCCACAAATAATCAACTGACCATCACACGGCCATCCTGCTCCAATCGAGTAGACGGGGATTGATAGACGTTTTGTTATGAACTCCGTCAGCTCGGGCGGAATACCCTCCACCAGTAGAGCGTAGGCCCCCGCCTCCTCCACCGCCAGTGCATCTTCAATAACGTAGCGCGCTGAATCCGGCGTCACACCTTGAGCCTTAAATCCCCCCAATGGGCCGGAACTCTGCGGCGTCAGACCGATGTGTCCAAAAACCAACACACCGCTTTCAGCTATGGCTTTGATGCGAGTTTTCACACGCACGCCACCCTCCAGCTTAATAGCATCCACATCAGCCTCCTTGAAAAATCGAATTGAATTCTCCACCGCCTGCTCGTCAGAGACCTGGTAAGATCCAAAGGGTAGGTCGCCAACTATAAAAGTGTTCGGGGCGCCACGACGCACTGCTTTGCAATGACTAATGCAATCATTCATCGTAACGGGGATGGTCCCCGAATATCCCAATACGACCATACCTAAGGAGTCCCCAACCAAAATCATATCTATTCCTGCCGCTTCCGCGAACATCGCTGTTGGGAAATCGTAAGCGGTAATCCATGTAACCTTTTCTCCGTTTTTCTTCATCTCCAAAAATTCCAGCTTACCTTTTTTCTTGGCCATTGTTGCTCCCTCCCTAATTTAAATTAAGACTATAAAACAAAATCATCAACCAATAAAAACTTTTCCTCCTTCCTGCTTTGTAATTCTGTCTTCAATAGATTTTTCCAATATCGTCCTTGCTGAGTCCTCCAAAGACATATTCATCACTGGGAAATTTGACGTCACGGACCTCCTGCTTGTACTCCTGGAGCGCCTTAACAATCTGCCCACCAATATCGGCGTATTTTTTGACAAATTTGGGACGGAAACGGTCGAACATCCCCAGCAGATCGTGATAGACCAATACCTGACCATCGCAGTATCGTCCGGCGCCGATACCGATAACTGGAATTTCCACAGCCTCGGTGATTGCCCGTCCCAGCTCCTCGGGCACACATTCCACAACCAGCGAGAAGGCTCCTGCCTGCTCCAAAGACTTCGCCTGATCCACGATCTTCCGCGCCGCATCCATGTTCTTACCCTGCAATTTAAACCCACCCAGAAGCCCTGCCGTCTGCGGGGTCAGGCCGATATGTCCCTGCACCCCAATACCCGCATCGACCATACGGCGAACCGTCTCGGGCATGCACCCCTCCAGCTTGACGACATCACATCCCCCTTCCTTCAGCAAGCGGTTGGCGCTGTGGATGGCCTGCTCCGGGGTCTCGTTGTAAGAGCCGAAGACGAGATCTCCTACAATCATCGGGGAAGGCGCCCCCTTCACGACAGCCCTGATGTGATGGATCATCTGATCCGTAGTCAGGGGCACCGTAGATTCGTGGCCCAGCATGGTCATGGACATGCTATCCCCAACCAGGATCATCTCGATTTCCGACTTTTCCACCAATGTTGCCTGGCCGAAGTCATAGGCTGTGACGTAACTGATCTTTTCCCCGTTTCGCTTCATCTCCTGGAGCTTTTGAATCGTTACCTTAGGCATGACACGAACCTCCCTTTAGAATAGAACTGGCAATAGAGCAATGGTCTCCTCGGGATATCTATTCATCGCCAATGGTTACAATAAAAAGTTTATGCTGCCCTTTCTTCGGGTAAAGGAGCGGAATCGTCCAACGGACTTCCGTGATACGGCAGGATCAGGAGAGAAATAGCCATCACGATAAAGGTAAATAGAATACCGCAAGTGGTGGCATTGAGCTTGGAAAACCCAAAGTCGACCAAGTGCGTTTTGGTATCCAGCACGCCCACCCACAGATTCACCGTCTCTGTCCCCTGATAGAAGGTACAGAACAATGTGAGAACGATGCCGCAGACCGAAGCGAGAATGGCCCCGGCATTGGAGGCGCGTCGGGTGAAGAGCCCAAAGACGAGCGGCGCGGCCAGAGATACGCTCATCAGTGAGTAGAAAATCGTCAGCGCAGATATGATACTGCCGAGTTTCAAGGCAAAGAGTACACCCAGCACCCCCGACAGAAGCGTGACGGATCGGGAAAACTTCAAGAGTCCTTCGTCCGATACCAAGGGGTTCAGGAAACGCTTGTAGATGTCGTTGGATACGGATGTCGCCAACATATAAAGGACGGCGTCCGCCGTGCTGACCTCCGCCGCGAAGATAGCAGCCAGCGCCAACGTGGCGATGGAGAAGGGCATCATCTCCTTCATCGCGGTCGGCAGAGCCAGATCCGCGCGTGGAAGATCCGGAAAGGCCGCGAAAGCAGCCATACCGATAAAAACGGGGATAATTGCGAATAACAGTTGGGCGACGCCGTTGGTTGCCGTTCCCCAGCGGATAGCATGCTCATCCCTCGCCCCAAAGACTTTGCCGATCAGCCCAGGGGATATAAAGAAGGACGGAACGAGCATGACCAGGTAGCCAACGATAACCGTAATACCAATGCCATCCATGGAGAAAAAGGACGCCTGCTGCACCGCATCGGGTAGATTCTGGACGACCTTGGAGGTCAACCCTGTCCACCCTCCGACGAACCCATAGATGTAGGGCAGAGCAATGAGAAAACCGGCAAGGATTACCACGAGCTCAACAATATTGACGATCGCAGCGGAGAGCAGGCCGCCAGCTGCAAAATAAAGAGTCGTAACAACTGCACCCGCGATGACCCCCACCGTTTTCGGCACCCCTGCGACGACATCGAGAATCCACGCGATACCCAAAAGCTGCCCCGAGAACAACGCCAACGTACCTATGGCCATCATGCCAGAGAAAAGCCCTCGGAACACTTTGCTGTAACGCTTATCCAGATAGTCCCCCAAGGTGTAGAGGTCATATCGGCAGGCGATGCGCCAAATCTTTGGGCCAACGCAGAACGCCAGGATCATGGAGCCGATGCCGGCGCTCCCGATCCACCACCAGGCGGAGATGCCGGACTTATAGGCAATAGCCGCAACCCCAACCGTAGATCCTGCCCCCAGATTAGCTGCGATCAAGGTGGTGGAAAGAAGCCCTGTCCCAAGTTTTCGCCCCGCTACGAAGAAACCCGACGAGCTCTTGACCTTGCTACCCACAAACCACCCTATCAGAATCAGCAGAATCGCATAACCCAAAATGGCTTGAACGTAACCATTGTGCAATAGGAGATCCATTAAAAACACCTCCCTCAATCTAGTCGCCGGTCGCATCACGCGCAACCTCTATTCCATTCAGACGGCTACATCTCAGACGGCTACATCACGGGGAGAATCACCCCTTCGCTCAGCTCTCCATAAAGTACAACGCAGTTAAGGCAAAGATTTTCGAGGCCTCAATCAGGTCATCGATCTCCACCCACTCGTCCACATGGTGGGGAATTTCCCGATCACCTGCGCCCGTCACCAGGACGGGGATATTATTCCAGGCCTGCAGGAAGGTCCCATCGGTCGCTCCGGGAACACCGTCATAGATTTCCTCCCGCCCCATAACCT
>ERZ773099.2863-NODE-2863-length-11554-cov-16.547613_pt1 | contig 11554 bp, 12 predicted proteins | sample MGYA00511120_ERZ773099 | MGnify/ENA primary metagenome ERZ773099 (study PRJEB29015, sample SAMEA2738012) | human oral metagenome | biome: human oral; feature: human-associated habitat; material: dental | place: China | collected 2104 ... | reverse complement strand
CGGCTACGCGACCCTGTTCGCCCTGGCCATCGTCGTCAAGATCGTCATGGTCCAGATCCTCGTGGCGCTGTAGGGGAGGATCCTGGCGGTGCACGGGCGAGCGCTTCTTGGGCCACCGGATCCGGTCCGAGTGAGTCCCGGGTGTCCAAATCGGTGACAAAGAAGCCTGCGGCCCGATCATGCCGTCAATAGAACCGCGGAATCATGCGGTTTCTTTGTGGAGGTGTGCACGTAGAGCCCGCCTTTGTCACCGATTTGGACACGTACGCCTCTGTCGCGACCTGCTGAGGCCGCGCGATACAGGCCGATGCGGACGATCAGTCGGCGGCGTCGCGCTCGGCGAAGACTTCGCGGGCCACGAAGGTGGCGTTGAGCGCTCGCGGGAAACCGGCGTAGACCGAGGCGTGCAGGATCCCTCGACGATCTCCTCGCGGGTCAGACCCACGTTGAGCGCCGCCCCGATGTGGATCCTCAGCTGCGGCTCGCAGCCGCCCAGGGCCGTGAGCACACCGATCGTGACGAGTTGGCGGCTGCGCGGGTCGAGCCCGGGGCGGGCGTAGACGTCCCCGAAGCCGAAGGCGGCGATGTGGTGGCCGAGCGCCGGACTGATGTCCGCCAGGGAGTCGATAACGGCCTGGGCCGCCTCGCCGTCAACTGAGCGGGCGACCTCCAGGCCGCGCTCGCGCCGGGCCAGGTTCTCGGGGCTGTTGACGTCGTCCTGGGGGTGAGTGTTCTCAGTGGTCATGAGGGGTTCTCCTTGTCAGTGTCAATGTTGTGCGTGGTGGCCTGCTCTTCTAGCTCCCGCGTGTAGGCGGCGATCTTGTGCTCCGTGGCGGCCAGGGCGAGCCGGAGCTCATCGATCCGGGTGTGCAGAACACTTTGGTGCTCGGTGAGCATGGCCAGGCGCTCGGGTACCGTGTCCCGACCGGCCTCGACCATGTCGACATAGCGCTGTAGGTCGCTGATTGTCATGCCCGAGGTGCGCATCCGGGTGAGGAAGACCAGGCGCCGTACGGCCGCGGCGTCGTAGCGGCGGTACCCGGAGGCGTCGCGCCCAACCCGCACGAGCCCGATTCGCTCGTAGTAGCGCAGAGTGTGGGCGCTGATGCCCAGGCGGTGGGCGGTGGTCGCAATGTCCCAGCCAGTCGCGTCGGGCCACTCCTCCGGTCCGATGTCGTCGCTGGGCGGGACGGTGACGAGCCGCAGCGCCTCGCGGAGCCGGACATCGTCGGGCTCGCTGCCCGGGATGGTCGCGTTGGTCATGACGCAGACCGTAGGGCTTTGAGTGCGCTCGAAGGCAAGAGCGTCGGCGCGGCGGCCCGAGCGATGCAGCGGGGCTAGCCTGGCCGCATGCTCGTCGCCTTCTCCGTGTCCCCGACCACCACCGAGGCGCCCGACGGCTCGGTCTCCGAGGCGGTGGCCCGAGCCGTGCGCGTGGTGCGCGACTCGGGACTGCCCTATGAGACGACCTCGATGTTCACCACGATCGAGGGCGAGTGGGACGCGTGCATGGACGTGGTCAAACGGGCCTGCGAGGCGGTCGCCGAGGTAAGTCCGCGCGTGGCGCTCGTCCTCAAGGCCGACATCCGCCCCGGCTGGACCGGCCAGATGACCGCGAAGGTCGAGCGCGTCGAGGCCCGCCTGCGCGAGGCTGACTAAACCGACATTTTCTTCACAAACGACGTGGCTCCGGGTCGGTGGGGTCAGGTGGTGTTTGCACCGTTGATGATGTCGGTGAGCCCGGCTATGAGACCGCCAGGTCCTCAAGCCATTGCTCGATCGGGCGCGGCCGGAGTCCCAGGAGCTCCTGGGCGCTGCTGTCCTCGGCGATGGTGTTGCCATCCTGCGCGTTGAGCGCCCGGTAAAGCTCGACAACCGGAGCCGCGGCCGGCCCGAAGAGCGGCGTGATGAGCTCGCCGAAGGCCTCCGGTGTGATGTCCTCGAAGCGGACCTCGCGGCCCAGGTGGCTGGAGAAGGCCGTGGCCAGGTCCGGTCCTGTCAGTCCGGGCCGGTGGCCGACGCCGACTGTGCCCGTGGTGGGGGAGGCATCCGTGAGCAGGCTGACGACGACGTCGGCCACGTCCAGGTGTGAGCTCCAGGAGACAGGGAATGACGCCGGAAGCGGGTAGTGCAGCACACCCTCTTGACGCGCGGGGTCCAGGACGACCGGCAGGAGAAGGTTTTCCAGGTAGAGGCGTGGGGCGACCACGGCCGTGGGGACGCCGCTTCCGGTCACGCCGTCGATGAGCGTCATGATGGGGCTGTCCGCGGTCGCTTGCAGCGGTGAGCCCGGCTGGTCGACGATCTGCCCGCTGGTGGAGATGACGACGCGGCCGGGGCGGGCCTGGATGACCGCCTCGACGACGGCCCGGGCCTGGGCGGCCGCCGCCTCGGGTGCGCCCATGGGCAGGTGGACGAAGACGCCGTCGGCGCCCTTATAGGTGGAGGCGAGGGAGGCCACCGAGGCCAGGTCGACCTGCCGGGCGACGATGCCGTCGGGGACCGCCTCAGGATGGCGGACCGCTGCGATGGCGGTGCGCCCGGCGGAGGTCAGAGCGGACAGGATGGGAGAGCCTTGAGCGCCCGTGGCGCCATGAACGATGTCAGCCATGACGCCATTAGTGCATACGATGCATCAGTTACGTCAACTGCACTATTGGGGTAGGTTTCGATGTTATGAGCGAGGTCGATCTTCCCGAGTGCGGGGTGGCGAGGTTCCTGCTGCTGTTCGACGGGCCGTGGGCGACGCTCATCGTGCGCGAGCTCATGCACGGTCCGCAGCGCTTCGGGGAGCTGCGCGCCGCCCTGCCGGGGATCAGCGCGCACACACTGACCAACCGGCTGCGGATGTTTGAGTCACGTGGGATCGTCAACCGGAACGCCTATCCCGAGGTGCCGCCCCGCGTGGTCTACGAGCTCACCGACCTGGGCAGGAGCCTGCGGCCGGTGCTCGACGCGATGTATGAGTGGGGTATCAGCTGCCCGACGTCGGCTTTTACACCTCGGCCCGATTCACGCCGGTGAGCCTCGGGGCTGTCAGTGGATCAGCCCAGGAGGGCCAGGACGACCGCGGCGCTGCGGGCGGCGGCCTCCTCGGCCGCGATGTGGAAGTCCTGGCCCGCCTCCGGGCCGCACAGGTCGGACACGCCGCGCACCGAGACGAAGGGGATGCCGGCGCTCGCGGCCACCTGTGCCAGTGCCGTCGATTCCATGTCCGTGCTCAGTGCCGTAGGGAAGACCTCGCGGGTGTCGGTCACGTTCGCGGCCGTGATGAAGGAGTTCCCGGCCAGCATTTGGCCGACGTGCAACCGGGCTGATCCGGACGAGGCCGTGGCGCTGCGCAGGGCCGCCGGTCCTACCCGTTCCAGGCGGTCCAGGAGGGCTGGGTCCCCGGCGAAGGTCTCCGGCTGACCCGGGGTCTGGCCGCGGACGTAGCCGAAGGCGGTGGCGTCGGCATCGGTGTAGGCCAGGTTCGCCGAGGCGCACACATCGCCGACTTCGACCTGTCGACCGAGCCCACCGGTAGTCCCCGCCGAGACGACGGTGCCGGGGCGAACCTGGGTCAGGACAGCCGCCAGGGCGCTCGCGGCCGCCACGAGCCCGATGCCGCTGCGCACCAGGATGAGCTCGCGCTCGTCGCCGGGAAGTTGGAGGGACCAGGCCTGCGCGGAACCCGGCAGAGTCGGCGGCTGGGCTCCCGTGCGCTCGGGCAGGGCGTCCACGAAGGGCTGGGCCTCCTCGGCCATGGCGCAGGAGACGATCACGGCGGCACTGGTGCGACTCACGCGCCGAGCCTACAGAGGCCGCCCGAGCCCTGAAAGTGTCCAGATGGGACGACTTTGGCGGTTGGTCGGATCCGGTGTCTGGAAGTAACAGGGCGATGACCTGGGCTTTTGTAGACCGCGGTGCGGCTGCCGTGATTCAAAGTCGTCCCATCTGGACAGATTCGCCGCATGGTGGCTCTGTTGAGGTCGTTCCCCTGAGGACATGCTGCAGTCATACGTCCGTGGGTCGAGAGTCGGAACGGCTGACTCCTGGGGCGGGCTGATGCGGCAGATTGCGTCCGCCGATGATCCATGTGGCGACTTTCCCGGTTGTCTGCCGTGTCCGTCCTGTTTGGAACCTATGGGGTGAGGGCGCCATCGCCCCGCCTGGAGTGGATGATCGGGGTGATCCCCATGCGCATGGCGACAGGGGCGACAATCTCGACCGTGCCGTGCTGGAGGACCTGTCGGCTGGTTAGGTGCAATGGGACGTGGCGTGCGCTGATCGCGGCCTGATCGCGCAGATGGTCGTGCTCCCAGTCGAGACGGGAGGAGTGGAAGGCGTAGCCGTCCGTCTCAATGAGAAGCGCCGGGTGGCTGCCTGCTCGAAGCGCCTTGGTGTCGGGCGTGAGGCCGGAGACGAGGTCTTGTGGGTGAGCTGTCAGCACCAGGTCTACTTCTCCGACACCGGGGACGGACACTGCCGTCGCTGGCCGGTATCCGGCCTCTTCCAGCTCGTAACGGGCGATCGTCTCCAGGAGAGAGCGAGCGTCGGGGTGCGAGCGCGACACAAGCTTGTGGGAGCGGCGGTTCCGCGGACCCCGTAGGAGGCTCTCGAGCTGAGGGAGGGTCGTCAGACCAAGTCGAAAGGCTGCATCGAGTGCGATGAGTGCATCAAGCTCATCCGCGCAACGCAGGTAACAGATGAGCGCCTGCTCCACGGGTGCCACCGGTGCTGCATCTGCGGCGGGGAGAATGAGGCCACTCAACCGATGGGTGACGACGCGCCCGATTGCGTCCGGTATGTGGCCCTGGTTGCAGGGTATGGCGATATGCAACGTTGTGGGCGCTGATTGCAGCGGTAGGCCGTAGTGCTGCATCGCATGGGCGCAGGTGATGACACCCCTGATGCGTCGGCAGAGGATGAAACGAGGGTCGGCGCTCTTCAGCGCGGCCACGTGGTTCGGGTGAAGAGTGATGAGCCCATCGGCGGCGGCTCGGGTAACAAGACGACGTTCGGTCCGCGTGCTGCACAGCGTGCTCAGGCGCGCTGCTCCCTGGTGAGCGGCGAGACGCGCCAGCAGCCCCTCGATTCTGGATGACTTATCCATACGTAAATGATGTCAAACATCATCAAAATGTGTCTCGCTGGAGTGGGGGGGTGTGGATTGAGGTGTGTCCGTTTTGTCCAGATGGGACGACTTTGGCGGTTGGTCGGATCCGGTGTCTGGACGTAACGGGGCGATGACCTGGGCTTTTGTAGACCGCGGTGCGGCTGCCGTGATTCAAAGTCGTCCCATCTGGACAGATTCGCCGCATGGCAGCTCTGTTGAGGCGCTGTAGAGAGCGTGCACCGGGAGTCGGCTGGTAGCTGTGGCCTTCTGTCGCCGGGGATGGTGTCGATGTGCACCTTGTGTGGGGGCGGAATCCGTCGCTTCGCCAGGAGGCAAGCTCTGGTGTGGTGCGATTCAGGCGTTGTCGATTGCGTCGGGTGTGCTCAGCCCAACGATGACCGCCTCAATGAGGCTGCGCAGCCTAGCACCGTCGATGTTCTCGGCGATCGAGTCCATGAAGAGCAGGCTGACGATATCGGCCAGGTTCGCCGTGGGAACGGTGGGGCGGCGCCCCATGCGGGCGAGAACCTTTTCGACCGTCCCGGACAGCCTGGCGGTGAAATCGGCGCGAGCTGTTCCGGGGATCGTCGGGCTATCGGGGTTGCGCAGCTGGAAGAGCGAATACTCGGTGGTCAGCAAGTAGATGGTTCGGGCCTCGGGACGGATGGCTTCGAGCAGCTCCATGAGCGAGTCCATCGTTGGGGCGCCCTCGAACGAGTCGATGGCCTGCGTGACCTGCGACAACAAGGTGTTGGATCGCATGACGATGGCCTCGGTCAGGATGTCCTGGAGTGAGGAGTAGTTGGAGTAGAAGGCGCCCCGGGTGAAACCGGCCTGCTTGACGACGTCGTCAATGCGAGTGCTGGCGATGCCCTTGGAGGCGACGATGTCCGCGGCCGCCTCGATGAGACGGGCGCGGGTGTTCTCCCGCTTGCGCAGCGTGCGCTCGGCGGCGGGTGAGTTGGTGCTCGGTGTCATGAGACTGCCCACCTTACCGGTGCAGCGGGGGTGTGGGGAGTCACAACGATCCAGGTTTCAATACATATTCGTATCCAGTACGTTTTCGTATCGAACTTGATCATCCCCGTGCCTTCTGAAAGGTCTTTCATGTCCGCCTTCCTCCTATCCGTGGGCCGGTGGTGCGCCCGTCACGCCACCCGGGTCCTCGCTGCCTGGGCACTGCTCATAGCCGCCCTCGGTGGCGTCGTCGCCACCACCGGCATCCAGCTCGACGACACCTTCACCATCTCCGGCACCGAGTCGATGCGCGGCCTGGAGGTCCTCTCCGATCGGCTTCCCCAGGCGGCGGGCACGAGCGAGCAGGTCCTCATCACGAGCTCTCACGGCCGTATCGAGAACCACGCCGAGGCCGTCAACGCCTTCGCTCTTCGGGCCTCGCAGATCGACGGCGTCGCCATGGTCTCCCCGCCTTTCGGGGATCAGGCCACGGGGGCGGCGTCAACCGTCTCCGCCGACGGCGCCCACGTCCTGGTCCAGGTGCAGGCCGACACCTCGGTCGGCTCGATCACCACCGGAACCACGCCGAAGGCCAAAACCGTTGCCAAGGACCTCGACACCCTGGCCGAACGCACCGAGGCCATGGACTCGTCCCTGACAGTTCAGCGCAGTGGCAACATTGACCAGGAGGTGGGGATCGGTATCTCCGCCGTCGAGCTCGTCGGCGTCGCCATCGCCGCGATCGTCCTGCTCATCACCTTCGGTTCCTTCATGGCTGCGGGCACCCCGCTCATCGCCGCCGCCGTCGGTGTGGGCGTCGGCATGCTCGGCATCCTCGCGACGGCGAGCATCACCGACATCAACTCCACCACCCCGGTCCTGGCCGTCATGATTGGGCTGGCAGTCGGTATCGACTACGCCCTGTTCATCGTCTCGCGGGCACGCGAGTACCTCGCCGATGGTGTCGATCCGGCCGAGGCCGCCGGGCGGGCCACCGCCACCTCCGGAGGAGCTGTCGTCTTCGCCGGAACCACGGTCATCGTGGCCCTGTGCGGTCTGAGCGTGGCCGGCATCAGGTTCCTGACCACGATGGGACTGGCCTCGGCGGCAGTCGTGGCGGTGGCCGTACTCGTGGCGCTGACGGTCGTCCCCGCTTTGATCGGCATTCTCGGCGAGCGTCTGCTCCCGCGCCGCCGCAAGGCCGCCGATGGCGGCGCGGACGCGGACCGGAGGCCAGCGTCCCGCTGGGTGCGCGCAGTGACCCGCCGCCCCTGGACGACCATCGGCGCCGTCATTGTCCTCCTAGGACTGTGCGCCATCCCCGCCAGCGGCCTGCGCCTGGCTCTGACCGACAACGGCTTCGCCGAGAAGGGATCGCAGCAGCGCGAGACCTACGACGCCGTCGCCGCGGCCTACGGCGAGGGCTACAACTCACCCATCGTCGTGATCGCCGACGTTTCTCAGCCCTCCGATTCTGTAGCCGCGGTCCAGGGCCTGGCCCAGGAGCTCTCCCAGCTCGACGGCGTCGAGGGAATCTCCCTGGCCACTCCCAACCAGGACGGGACCCTCGCCTTAGTCCAGATCCGTCCCGAGAAGTCCCAGGCCGACCCCGCCACGATGGAGCTGGTGCACGACATCCGCTCCCACGCCGGCGACTACGAGAGCCGTTACGGACTCACCGATGCCATGGTCACCGGCCAGACCGCCGTCGCGATCGATGTTGCCGAGGAGCTCAACGCCGCCCTCATCCCCTTCGGCGTCGTGGTGGTGGGCCTGTCGCTCATCCTCCTCATGGTCGTCTTCCGCTCCATCGCCGTTCCCCTGACCGCGACCCTCGGATACCTGCTGTCGCTGGGGGCGGGCATGGGCGCCGTTGGCGCCGTCTTCGGCTGGGGCTGGGCGGCCGACCTCCTGGCCGTCTCCAAGGTCGGCGCCGTCATCTCCTTCCTGCCGGTCATCGTCATGGGAGTCCTGTTTGGGCTGGCCATGGACTACCAGGTCTTCCTCGTCTCGCGCATGCGCGAGGAGTGGACCCGACGGCGGCGCAGCGACGCGACTCCCGAGGCCCGCCGTGAGGCGGCCGCGGCGGCGGTCAAGGCCGGGTTCCTGGGCAGCGCGAAGGTCGTCGTGGCGGCGGCCGTCATTATGGTCGGCGTCTTCGCGGCCTTCGTCCACACTGACAATGTCTACGTCAAGCCCATCGCTCTTGGCCTGACCGTCGGGATCGCCGCCGACGCCTTCCTCGTGCGCATGACCCTTATTCCCGCGCTCATGTCGGCACTGGGGGAGAAGGCCTGGTGGTTGCCGGCATGGCTGGACCGGATGCTTCCGGTTGTCGACGTCGAGGGGGAGAACCTGGAGCACGCTCTGGAGCAGGAGGCTGCCGATGCCGACCAGTCGGCCCGACCGGAGACGGACTCTGTGGATGATCAGGCCGAGGAGATGGAGTCCACTGCGGTGTCCTGAACCCGGCGCTCGCGGTGGCCGGCAAGGGCGGGTCAGGCGGTTTCCCGCCGACCCGCCCTTGCCGGCATCGTGCTGCCTCGCCGAACCCCGTGGCCTACGACGGCCTACTGGCCTGTGCCCTCATCGTCCCGGGAGGCCGTGGCCGCGGTGACGGCCGCGGCCGGGTTGATGGGCAGTGCCCGGGGCGACTGGTCGCGGCGCAGCAGGAAGTTGCCCAGCCGGATCGGCCAGGCCACGTGGTTGATCCGCGGCCAGCGCAGCATGACGTAGTCGACGGCGTCGTCCACCTCCAGGCGCCGCGTCGAGTTGCCGACCCGCACCCACAGCGCCGCCCCGTCGCGCCCCTTGGCTGGCTTGAGGTAGACCGGCAGCGGGGACGGGGGCGCGGTCACCCGGCACACCTCCGCGGTCCCGTCCGGCGTGGGCGCGAAGTCCACCTGCGGCAGCGCGGCGGCGTTCGTGCCCATGCGCGTGCGCCACATTCCGCGCAGCCACAGCTCGAAGCGATCGGCATCGGGCTGCTTGAGGGTGGAGTAGTCAGGGCCCAGGCCGATGAGGGAGCCGTCATCCGCCACCCCGAGCAGGAGCGTGCCGCCCGCGGAGTTCATAAAGGCCGCCACCGTCTTGGCCACGACCTCCTCCATCGCCTCATCGCGCTTGTCCGTGCGCAGGTTCCAGCGCGCTGAGGACTTGAACTCCAGACGGTCTGACTCGCCCATCTGAGCGACCTCCGCGATCGGCTGCAGCGTGCGGTGGCACTGCAGGCGCGCCAGGACCGCGGAGGTCACGATCAGTACGACGGCCGCCACGCCGCAGGAGGTCACAAGCATCTTGACCGAGAACAGGTCGCCCTCGTCGAAGAGCCAGCCCGCCAGCAGCAGCCCCAGCCACAGGCCGACAAGCGCGATGAGGGTAGCCGCAGCGTCCGAGACGGTGACCCGCCCGCGCAGCAGGAAGCGCGTGGCCCGCCCCACCAGGTAGGACAGCAGGAGCAGCAGCGGCTGAGCGACGACCCACCAGATGAGGACAGGGTTGGCGGGATTGGTGATGGTGACGGTCTCGATGCTTTCCACGGACTTCACGGCTCTCTGCGGATCGGTGCCTCGCGGCGCGGACAGGGGCGGGGCTGCGGCTGCAGGGTACGGTCGGTGCCGGACCGGGCTCAGTGACGGGGCTTGACGACGACGCGCGGCCTTGGTGCCTCACCCTTCCGGAACAGGGGTTGCCGGGTCGTTAGGGCACGGCCGAACGATGGCCCGATCAGGCGGTTCGGGCTTGTCAGGCCATGACCCGCGTCCACTCCTGGCGGGCGGCGAGGAAGCCGCGCACCGCCTCCTGGGCGGCGGCCAGTGAGTGGTTCGCGCCCCAGCCGCACTGGACCTCGTTGGCCGCCGGAACCTCCTGGGCGTCGAGGACGTCGCGGAAGGCCGCCTCCAGCAGCGGCAGGAACTCGTCGGTTTCCACCCCCAGCATCAGGGCGTAGAAGCCGGTCTGGCAGCCCATGGGGGAGAAGTCAATGAGCCGGTCGGTGTGGTTGCGCATGAGCTCGGCGCTCAGGTGCTCGATGGAGTGCACGGCCTCCATCTCCAGGTGCTCGCGGTTGGGCTGGCAGAAACGCACGTCGTACTTGATGAGCACGTCCCCGCCGGGCAGCTCCTTGCGGTCGGCCACGCGCACGTAGGGCGCGGCGACCTTGGTGTGGTCCAGGTTGAAGGACTCGACGTTCATTCTCGGCGTGCTCTGCTCGCTCGTGTCGCTCATGGGGCCAGCCTACGGGGCGAGTACAAGGCAGGATGGGGGCATGACTCCACTGGCGCGCATCGTCGCGGGGCCCAACGGCGCCCCCGCCCTGGTCCTTCTCCACGGCATCACCGGCTCCGCGGTCTCCCTGGCCGAGGCCATCGACCACTGGGTGGGCCGCGGCTACCGGGTCGTCGCGGTCGACGCCCGCGGGCACGGCCTGTCCCCGCGGTGGGAGCCGACCCAGCTCGAGCGGGCCGGGGAGGTCCTCGTGGAGGACCTCATCGCCGTCCTGGAGGACCTTGCCACCGGCTCACGCGGCCGGGCCGCGCTGGGACTGTCGGCGCCGCCCGCCCCGGTCGTCATCGGCCACTCGATGGGCGCGGCCATCGCCATGGTCGCCGCCGAGCGCCGCCCCGACCTGGTCACCGGCGTCGTCCTGGAGGACCCGGCCCGCTTCGGCACTCGCAGCCCGCGTGAGCTCTTGGCCCGCGGCGCAGCCCGGGAACGGGCCCGCGCCGCCGAGGTTGCCGACCTGCCGGCCGCCGTCGGCCGCGCCCTGGAGACCATGCCCGACGTCGAGGCCCTCCCGGGCGTGTGGGCCTCCCAACGCACTGACCCGGCCCTGCTGCTCTCCGGCGTCGTCACCCCCGAGGTCCCCTGGGACGAGGCGATGGCCGCGCTCGACGTCCCCGCCCTGCTACTCACCGGCGACCGGCCCGGCAGCGCGCGCGTGGGCCGCGAGGGCCTAGCCACCGCCGCCCGCAATCCCCGGATCACATCGATCCTCGTCCCCGGAGCCGGCCACCAGGTGCGCCGCGGCGACCCGGAGGCCTTCTACTGCGCCGTCGACGAGTGGCTGGCCGAGATTCTGCCCGTGGGCTGAGGCCGGAGGAGCCTCGCAGGATCGCGGCAAGAGCGCCTGTCGAGTCGGGAGAGACGGAGAACTCCCGCGGCGCGCAGGGCCGCGTCATTGGTCAGCTGCGCGCCCGTGGGAAGATGCGGGCATGGCAGCTGTGTCCGAGAAAGCCCGGAAGGCCTCCGCCCCCGTCCCCGGGGAACGCACGCAGGGGGAGACCACCGCCTACCTCCTGGCGGCGCTGACCATCGGGTCGGTGGGGCTCTACCTCATCAAGGACCTTTTCGCCCCGGCGTTCTTCGCCCTCACCCTGGTGGTGACGGTTCGGCCCCTGGTGTCCTGTATGACGCGCCGTCATGTGCCCCGGGTGCTCGCGGCGACGGCGGCGATCCTGCTCATCTTCGCCTTCGTCGTCCTGCTGTTCGCGGCCCTGG
>ERZ773099.2862-NODE-2862-length-11555-cov-14.912348_pt1 | contig 11555 bp, 10 predicted proteins | sample MGYA00511120_ERZ773099 | MGnify/ENA primary metagenome ERZ773099 (study PRJEB29015, sample SAMEA2738012) | human oral metagenome | biome: human oral; feature: human-associated habitat; material: dental | place: China | collected 2104 ... | reverse complement strand
CTTGCTCGACAATCCAAAGACAATTGAGAGGCTAGGACTTTTGTCCCAGCCTCTAGTTAGATTTCCTCACTGCTCATCCTGTTGTCCTGAGCAGAATGAGAAGCGCTTTACTGCTTGGTAAAGGTCAAAGTGTCTGGATCATCATCCAATTCGTCCACAATCAGCTGATTGCCATTTTGGCGGTAACTCTTGACATCATCACCGACAATCAGTCTTTGATTAGCAGCATCTACTTGTACCTGCTTGATTTCCTTACTGCCATCGACCTCGGTCTCAGTCCAGGTACCAGTCGTACCATTGATTTCTAGGACATGTTGGTCACCATCATGGTCGGTTGCTTGGTAGCGCCCATCTAGATTAGTAGCCTGCCCTGCATTTGATGATGAAGAAGACTGATTAGAGGAAGATGCGGCTGATGACTGCGAAGTCTGATTCTGCGCAGATTGTGATGTTTGGCCTTGTGTATTCTGTGATGAACTAGTATTCCCTCCTTGGTTGGTATTGCCTGAGCAGGCAGCTAATAGGACTGCTGCTGTCAGAGATAGAATTCCGATAAAGGCTTTTTTTGTAATAGTCATATCCTTTTCTCCTTTTTCTACATTTGTAGTTTATACTTATATTCTACACTTGTCTGTTTCATTTGTCAAGAAAAAGCAGTTTTTATTATAAGGAAAATACATCTTAAAGAAATGACTCACTCTGACTGACCTTTGCTATTCAGACGCTGCTTATTCTGTTAGTCTTTCCGAGTTCTCTTGACAAAATAGTTCCCTGTCGTATAATGATTCTTAAAAAGATAAAAGGAGAAGATCATGCCAATCAGAAAAGCCCAAGTCAGCGATATTCCTGCACTCCAAGAACTCCTTCAGCAAATCTTGCTTGTCCACCATCAGGCTCGTCCGGACATTTTCAAGGCCAAAGGAAGCAAGTTTAGCAATGAAGAGCTAGAGAAGATTCTGGGACAAGAGTCCACCCCTATTTTCGTCTTTGAAAGTGAATCCGGAGAAATCCTCGGTCATCTCTTTTGCTCCATCAAGGAACCTGTCAGTCCTATACTCAATCCCATCAAGACACTTTTTATCGAGGACTTATGTGTAGATGAGAAAGCCAGAGGACAAAAGGTTGGCGAGCAACTTTATCGCTTTTCAGAAGACTATGCTCGGGAAATCGGCTGCTATAATCTGACTCTCAATGCTTGGAACGACAATGTCGGAGCCCTACATTTCTATGAGCGGTTAGGACTTCAGCCTCAGGAAACAGTGATGGAGAAGATTCTTTGATCTTGAAAGACAAATTCCAAGAAGCGCTAACAATAGTTTTCGGCTATACCCTACCAGTATAATTAACTATTTTATTTGCCGAGGACTTTTCGATACAATAGACCATAATCCCTAATGAAAGTGAGAAATCTTATGACAAAATCAAAATTTCAACTGGTTGGTTCACTTCTGCGCCCAGAAAATCTCCGCCAGTATAAGACAGAAATTGAGCACCGCGATGATATTCAATACCCCTTCTACGACAGCTTCCCAGGCTACCATGAGACGGAGACAGCGGACATCAAGGAGATTATCGCTGAGCAAAAGGCAAAGGGAATTGACATCCTGACAGATGGAGAATACTCCAAGTCCATGTGGCATCTGGACTTTGTCTGGGGACTTAAGGGAATTGAGCGCTACATTGCTGACCACGGCTATACCTTCAAGGACCACGACGGCGGGCAATACGAGACCCGTAAGGATATTGGTATCCGCATCACAGCGCCACTCTCTGGAAAAAATCATCACTTTATCGAGATTTATAAGCTAGTCAAGGAAGAGGCTGCTGGTGAAGATACCAAGCTGACTGTCTGGGGGCCTGCCCATGCTTATACTGAGTTAGCTGTCTTTGACCGCTTGGCGGGACCAGGACAAGTTTATGAGACCAATGAAGATTTGAAAAAAGGCTTGATTCAGGCCTATAAGGAATTTTTGGACGACTATAAGGCTGCTGGCGGACAGATTATCCAGTTTGACGACTGTCTCTGGGAGCTTTTTGACGAGTCCAATCCTGCCAGCTTCTTTGCGGAGGGCAATGCTAGTCTGGCTGACCTGGCAGACGAGTTTGTCGCCATCAACAATGAAGTCGTAGACTACGCTCATGAGCTAGGACTGACTGTTTGGACCCACAACTGCCGTGGTAACTACGAAAGCCGCTCTGCTGCCGAGGGTACCTACGAAGCTATCGCGGAAAAATTCCTGCGCGACCAACACTATGATCGCTACTTCCTAGAGTGGGACAGCGATGTAGCTGGTGATGTATCAGCCCTAGTAGCTTTGAAGGACAAGGATGCGGAAGTCGTTTTAGGACTGCTTTCCAGTAAGACGATAGGCTTGGATGACGAAAAACGCGTCCTAGACCTGCTTGAGAAAGCAGCAACCGTTCTACCAAAAGATCGTCTCCTGCTCTCCCACCAATGCGGCTTTGCCTCTTGTGACTCTGGAAACGAACTCACCATTGAGCAACAGTGGGCCAAAATCAAACAAGGCCAAGAAATCGCCCAAAAATTCTGGGGATAATAAGCAAAAAAGCGGTATGACCGCTTTTTTCAATGCTTTTAAAATCAATTGCGGACTATATTAGATCTCTTAGATGAACTCCAGTTTCATCTGCATCTGTTCAACATATTAAATCTTGTAGTATCAGGAAAGTTCAATTCGCTTGAGCCAATTTTCAACCAAGGCCGTAAAGAGAGCCTCTTGATCTATCTGTGCATTGTGGCCAGCAAGATCCATTACAGCATGAGTTGCCCTTGGATAATAGTGAGACAGCTGCGCTAATTGCTGGAAGCCCACGACTTGGTCCTGCTTCCCTGCTATAAAAAGGCTGGGCTTATCGTAGCCCTTTTCCTGTATCTCTTGATCCACTTCAAACGAAAAAGCATAGTTTTCTTGCAGCTTTTGGACAAAGGGAGCATTCATCATCTGAAGCCCTACTAGGATTTCTTTTTCAAACCGTTGATAAGTTTCTTTAGTCTGTAAAATCGCTAAATCAACGAAATCTTCGCTTTTACCTGCTATATCAAAACCTACCTCTCTAATTAGCAGGCTGTCTTTTGGCAGAATTCTTTCTTGCGGATTGGGTACAACTACTGGACAAATAAGTAGCAAACCATCAATCTCCGACCTTTTCTTAGCCAAAATTCCTCGAGCGAGATAACCACCATAAGACTCTCCAGCTAAGAGAAAGCTGTGTCCGCCGATTACAGTTTCTATAAAGTTCAGGAGCATCTCTAAAATCGCATCCGCACTTGCAAAAGCAGGATTGGCATCAGACCTACCCATGCCAGGCAAATCTAAATAAATTCTTTTATAGTTAGCATGTTTCTCAAAAATAGGTTCCAAACATCCTTCCATCAATTCAGATGAACAGCCCAAACCATGAATTGCCAAGACTGGCTTTCCTTGACCAATCACTTTATAATATAATTTATTTCCCTGATAAGTAAAAAACATTTTTTCTCCAATCATATCTTAAAGACACGTTTTGCACGAGGTGAAGCCTTTATCAAAAACAGTCAAAATAATATTGTTAATAAGCCCAACAAATTATTCTTATCATCTACACCCCTCAAAGCTACTAAAGTAGTAATCTTTCCCCTTGATTTCAGAGCTTCATACCTCATCCCCAAATAACAAAGTGGAATTCTGCAGATAAGGATTAGGATACTTGACTAGCAGGTCCCTTACAGCTCTTACCAAGTCTTTCTGCTCAGCCTGACCGGATTGGTAACGAAGCAAAAGATGCATAAAATCTTCTTTTTCAGTTGTACTGGCTTTTTTCTTAAAATAGCCCCAAACATGCTGAAAGGCATTGCTGACCTGACCACGATTTTCAGGCAGGGCTATCGCCTGATCAATCAAGTCTTGAACATGTACTGCTTCCACCGACTCACTTTTTAGATATTGGCGGATTTCTAGATAGATCTTACTGGAATGACTGAGAACCAGATATTTATTTCTAGCCCAAAGAGTCTGACATTGGGAGATTTGGTTTGAATTTTCCATGATTACTTTTCCTACTGATTTTCAATTTCGAATACTTCTCGTTTCGTCTACATCTTTGCTGGCATCCTAGCAATAAGCTTGCCATAATAGGAAGCAAAGCGAAACTGCAAATCAACTATGATTTGAATAGGTTTTCGAAGAGTATGAATCAAAATCCCCAATCACATGACTGGGGAATCGTTCATTAACGTACCTCTGCTCCGAGTTTTTCGGTCAGGGATTTTTCGATTTTTTCCATATATTTAGCCACTTCTTCGTCGGTCAGGCTGGCTTCTGGATTTTGGAAAGTCAGGCTGTAGGCCATAGATTTGAGGCCGACACCCAGCTTGTCACCAGAGAAGATATCAAAGAGCTTAATATCGGTCAAGCGCTTAACACCAGCTGCTTGGATTGCATCAAGAACCTCTTGGTGAGTGATTTCAGCCTTGAGCAAGAGTGCCACATCACGGCTGACAGCTGGGAATTTAGTAATTTCTGTAAATGGCAGTGCTGGCTGGAGCTGCTTCTCGATAGCAGACAGGTTGAGCTCAGCCACATAAGTTTCAGGAATATCGTAAGCCTTAGCTGTCGCAGGATGGACTTGACCGACAAAGCCAACAGGCTGGCCATTGATAGAAATCAGGGCAGTTCGTCCAGGATGCAGACTCTTCATCTGGCTGCTAGCCGTATACTCAGCTGTCAAGCCTAACTTAGCAAAGAGTGCTTCCACTACACCCTTAGCATAGAAGAAATCAACTGCTACTGGCTTGGTCTGGAAGTCTTTTTCATTAACCAGACCTGTCAAAGCAAAGGCAAAGCTATTGATTTCATTTGGCAGTTCTTCCTTAGGATTGCCAGTCTGCTCAAAGACTTTTCCAATCTCATAGAGAGCTAGATTCTTATTTTTACGAGCTACATTGTAAGCTAGGGAGTCCAAAATGCCAGAAACCATGTTCTGACGAAGAACGGAGCGCTCCACTGTCATCGGCCACATGAGCTCAGTCAAGTTACTAGGATTGAGAGTGAACTCAATCGCCTTTTCTGGCGTCGTCAAAGCATAGGTGATGATTTCTGTCAGCCCAGCTCCTTCTGCTAAGGTCCGTACTTGACGGCGCAGTTGCTGCGTTGCAGTCAATTCACCAGCAGTCCCGTCATCTTTTGGCAGGCTAGCTGGCAATTTATCATATCCGTAAATGCGGGCAATTTCTTCATAGAGATCCGCTTCGATTGAAATATCCCAGCGACGGCGAGGGACACTGACAGTGAACTGTTCAGCATTTCCTGACAAGCCAAAGCCAAGTCTGCGGAAGACATCCACAATATCTGTATAAAGTAAATCTGTTCCCAGCACACGGTTGACATCCGCAAGACTAGACACCACTTCTACATCACTAGTGTCTAAGCTACCAGCGGATACGATACCAGCCTGAACTGTCGCTCCTGCCAAGTCCGCAATCATACTTGCTGCCGCGTCCAAAGCTTCATTAACAGTTGCTACATTGATGCCTTTTTCAAAGCGGGAAGATGATTCCGAACGCAGATTAAGGCGACCGCTGGTCTTGCGGATTGATTTTCCATCAAAAACAGCCGCCTCCAGAACAACACGAGTGGACTGGCCAGAGATTTCAGTCGCTGCTCCGCCCATAACACCAGCAAGAGCAACTGCCTTATCCGCCACAGTAATGACTAGGTCGCTGACTTCCAGCTCCCGCTCTTCGCCGTCAAGCGTCACCAGTTTTTCACCAGCACGCGCTTCCCGCACGACAATCTGGTCACCCTCAAAAGTATCCAAATCAAAAGCATGCATAGGCTGACCAAAGTAGAGCAGGATGTAGTTGGTCACGTCCACTACATTGTTAATCGGACGAATTCCTTCGTTCATAAGGAGATTTTGCAGCCACTGAGGACTTGGGGCGATGGTGACATTTTCCAAGATACGAGCCGCGTAGTAAGGGGCTTTCTCTGTCTCAAGGACTACTGAAAGGCTGTCAGCTGCCTGCTTTTCATTTTCCGCTGGCGGAAAATCTTTGAAATGCACTGACTTGTCATAAATAGCAGCCACTTCATGAGCCACCCCACGCATAGACAGAGCATCTGCCCGGTTTGGGGTGATAGAAAGCTCGATAATCTCATCGTCCAAGTCTAGATAAGAGAAGACTTCCTCACCTGGCACTGCTTCTTCAGACAGGATTTGAATACCATCCGCAAATTCCTTTGGCACAACAGAATCAGAAATACCCAGCTCACCCAGAGAGCAGATCATGCCCAGTGACTCCAAGCCACGGATTTTTCCTTTTTTAATCTTATAATTGTCGGCAATGCGAGCACCCGGCAGAGCCACCATGACCTTGATGCCTGCGCGAACATTTGGAGCACCGCAGACAATCTGACGGTTCTCCTCTTCTCCGACATTGACTTGACAAACATGCAGGTGGGTATCAGGAACATCCTCACACGATACTACCTCACCAACAACAATTTTGGACAGGCCAGCAGCTGGTGATGTCACACCTTCCACTTCAATTCCTGTCGTTGACATTTTCTCAGCCAGCTCAGCGCTCGCCACATCAATGTCTACTAACTCTTTTAACCACTTATAACTTACTAGCATATTTAAGATATTAAGACCGGCCAATTGCCAAGGCAATTGGTAAAAGCGACCAAATTTTAGGGATTTGTCTGAAATCCTGATTTCAGCAACAAATCATCTAAATTTCGAGCTTTTAGGTCGTATCATTTCCTCTCTTTAAATTTTCTTATTTATTTCAATTTCTTGCGCAGCAGCCAGTCGGTATCTACTGTCTCGCCAGTGATATAGTCGTGCTGGCTGAATTTTTCAAAGCCGTATTTGAAGTAAAAATCTTGAGCTCTAAAATTCTTTTCCCAAACGCCCAGCCAGACCCAGTCAAAGCCTCGTTTCTCGGCTTCTTCCAGGGCAAATTCAAACATTTCCTTGCCCAAGCCTTGACCATGATAGGCTTTCAAAACGTAGATTCGTTGAACCTCAAAGGCCTGTGGCAGTTCTTGCTCCGTTTGAGCTTGTCCCCAGTTAAACTTGAGAAAACCAGCAATTTCACCGTCTTTGACAACAAAATAGGTCTCTGACTCAGGGTCTGCCAGTTCCTTTTCGATAGTTGCAAGCGACAGCTCATTGTCAAAATAATGAGCCATATCAGCTTCCTTGATAAATGGGCCAAAGGTTTCTTGATAGGTCGCGACTTCCAACTCTCGAAGGATGCTCGCTTCTTCTTTCTTGACTCTGACTAACATACTGCACTCCTTTCTCAGAAAAGTTGCATCTATGAATATAGGTTTCTACTTAAACTGCTGAGAAAAACGAATATCCCCTTGGTAGAAGCCACGAATATCGTTGATACCGTAGCGGAGCATAGCTACCCGCTCTTGGCCAAGACCAAAGGCAAATCCTGAGTATTTCTCCGCATCAATGCCACTCATTTCCAACACGCGCGGATGCACCATACCAGCTCCCATAATCTCGATCCAGCCGGTTTTCTTGCAAACATTACAGCCTGCACCGCCACACTTAAAGCAGGAAACATCCACTTCAACAGATGGTTCAGTGAACGGGAAGTAAGATGGACGTAGACGGATACTGCGGTCTTCGCCGAACATCTTCTGGACAATCAGCTGCAGCGTCCCTTGCAAGTTTGCCATGGAAATATTTTCTCCAACCACCAAGCCTTCAATCTGATGGAACTGGTGGGAGTGAGTCGCATCATCGGTATCCCGACGGAAAACGCGCCCTGGTGAGATCATCTTGAGTGGCCCTTTAGAAAAGTCATGAGCGTCCATAGCTCGCGCTTGTACTGGACTAGTGTGGGTTCTGAGCAGGATCTCCTCTGTAATGTAGAAAGTGTCCTGCATATCCCGTGCTGGATGGTCCTTAGGCAGATTCATCCGCTCAAAGTTGTAATAGTCCTTCTCCACTTCAAAGCCGTCCACGACCTGATAGCCCATCCCGATAAAGATATCTTCAATTTCTTCACTAGTCTGGCTAAGAATATGACGGCTCCCTACCGGAATTTGACGGCCAGGCAAAGTCACATCCAAGGATTCCTCAGCCAGTTTCAGAGCTACTAATTGCTCTTCCATCTCTTGAGCTGTCTTTTCAAAGGCTGCTGTCAGAATATCACGCGCTTCATTGACATGCTTCCCGATAATCGGCCGCATTTCAGCTGAAATATCCTTCATCCCTTTCAGGACTTCAGTCAGCGACCCCTTCTTACCCAAGACTGCTACACGCAAGTCCTGCAGTTCCTTTTGATTCTCAGCCTTGAGCTGCTTGAGAGAAGCTAGAGTCTCTTCACACAGGCTTTTCAGTTGTTCTTCAATCGTTCTTGTCATTTTTCCTCCAAAATAAAAAACGCGCCAATCTCCATAAGCGGAGCGTTGACACGCGGTACCATCCGTTTTTTATCTGGCAAGCCAGACCTTACTTATCAATCCTAGAGCAAGTGAATTCGCCTAGCTTTCATCTAGAGAACTTTCAGTCGCTGGCTCCCCTCCCTGTTAAACTTCCCCTAGGTTACTGGTCTTGCGGATTGCTATTTAGTTACGTTTCATTCTACCAGATTTTACTAACTTTGGCAAGGGAAATTCCATTATCAAACAAGAAAAACCTGCATCAAAGCAGGTTCCTTTACTCATTTAATCCCCAAGGCAATGCGGGCATATCGGCTCATCTTTTCCACTGTCCAAGCAGGATACCAGACCAGCTTAACCTCTGTCTTGGTCACTTCAGGGACATCTGTCATGGCATCATAGATTTGGTCGGTCAAAAGATCCGCTAGCGGGCAACCCATGGTCGTCAGAGTCATGTCAATTTCTGTCTCACCAGTGTCCCCATCAAAGCGAATTTCATAAATCAGTCCCAGATTGACAATATCAATCCCAAGCTCAGGATCAATAACCTGCTCCAAACTTTCTAAAATACGAGTTTTGATTCCCTCTATTTCTTGGGATGTATAATTTTTTTCTGACATGTAATACCCTCCTTATAGATATAGCAGAGATTTCAAGTTAGCTCGAGGGGGCTTTTGTTTTCAGCTAGTATTGCCGACTTGACGATTCCTGCTGAAGGCTTTCCACCTCTCCTTGCTCTTCAGTTCTTAATCTTCGATAAAGTCTCTGAGTGGTTTGCTGCGGCTTGGATGGCGGAGTTTGCGCAGGGCTTTTGCTTCAATCTGACGAATCCGCTCACGGGTGACATTAAAGACCTTACCAACATCTTCCAGTGTCCGCATCTTCCCATCGTCCAGACCAAAGCGCAAACGCAAGACGTTTTCCTCGCGGTCTGTCAAAGTATCCAAGACTTCGTCCAACTGCTCACGGAGAACGACACGAGTTGTGTAGTCAACTGGATTCTCAATTACTTCATCTTCGATAAAGTCCCCCAGATGACTGTCATCTTCCTCACCGATAGGGGTCTCCAGCGAAACTGGCTCCTGAGCAATCTTGAGAATCTCACGAACCTTATCTGGTGTCATATCCATGCGCTCAGCGATTTGCTCTGGTGTTGGATCCTGACCTAATTCCTGCAAGAGATTGCGTTGCTCGCGAACTAGCTTATTAATGGTTTCCACCATATGGACCGGAATCCGAATAGTCCGAGCTTGGTCGGCAATCGCACGAGTAATCGCCTGACGAATCCACCATGTTGCATAAGTTGAAAACTTAAATCCTTTGGTGTAATCAAACTTATCAACGGCCTTCATCAGTCCCATATTTCCTTCTTGAATCAAGTCAAGGAACTGCATACCACGGCCAACATAGCGCTTAGCAATGGAAACAACCAAACGAAGATTGGCCTCAGCCAGACGCTGTTTGGCTTCCAAATCTCCCTGCTCTACCAAGATCGCCAACTCCTGCTCTTCTTCATTGCTGAGAAGCGGCACAACTCCGATTTCCTTCAGATACATGCGAACTGGGTCATTGACCTTGGCTGAATTGCTACCCAAGAGCTCTTCATCCGTCAGCTCTGCCTCTTCCTCTTCAGTATTCAAGACACGCGCGCTAGGATTTCCTTCCTTATCCGTGATAGAAATGCCCGCATCCTGAATACGCTGCAGCAAATCCTCAATCCCATCAGCGTCCAAGGCGAAGGGGATGACCAGTTTGTCGTTTATTTCATCATCCGTTGCTGCACCCGTTTGCTTGTGATTGCGGATGAATTCTGCAATTTGAACGTCTAATGTTGTTACTTCTTTTTGTTTTGTAGCCATTCCTACTCCATTCTTCTTTTTTGCTCAATCAAGCGCTCCAGCTCGGACAGGGCTGTATCCGTATCTCCGCTGTGAGAGGCTTCTCGAATCTTCTTACTAATAAATTGATTATGCTTGCGCAAAATCTCCCGCTCTCTGGTTTCTTCCACTTCTTTCAATTCATCTTCTAAAACCTCATCGGGCAAGTCTTCTTCTAAAACGCAGTACCAAGCCTGCTGGACATGATCCGGCAGCTGGGACAAATCCTGCGGTGTCACCTCGCCATTTGCCAGCAAAATCTCATACAAGGCCTGCAAATCCTCCGAGTCAAAGGCAAAGTCTTCTCTCAGCCGGTATTGGTTCAAAATCAAAGGATGATGCATCATGCGGTGGAAGATATGATTTTCCGCCTTCATGAGACGACTCAGCCGATTTGAGGGCGAAAACTGCATGACGACTGGTTGAGACTGCTGAATCGGCGCCTCCTGACTGCGACTAGAGCGCTCAGCCAAGCGGCTGTTATTTACTGTCTGTTCCACCTGCTGATAGTCAAAGTCTGGCAGCAACTCAGCCAGCATGTAAATATAGGAGTTCTGCGCTGTGATGGACTTGGTCTTCGCAATAATCGGTGCCATCTTCTCTACAAACTCAATCTGAGCCTGCAGATTTTCAATATTATCTGGTTTCAGATGATGCAGCAGAAACTCCACATTACTTATTCGCGTTTTGCTCAGCAAATGCTGCAAGTCTTCCTCAGAATTTTTAGCTAGAAATTCATCTGGATCCAAATTATCCGGAATCCGAACAATTTCCACCGTCATATCTCTCAGCTCATCCAAAGCCTTGGCAGTCGCTGCCTGCCCTGCCCTATCTCCATCGTAAGACAGGATAATCTTCTTGCAATACTTGCTCAGGTGCTGGACATGCTCAGGCGTCAGAGCTGTTCCCATCGAGGCAACCGCATTTTCAATCCCGGCCCGATAAGCCGCAATCACATCCATGAAGCCTTCCATCAGATAGACCTCATGGCTCTTCTTGATAACCGGCTTGGCCTTATCCAGATGATAAAGCTCGTAGCTTTTATTGAAAATAGCGGTGCTGCGGCTGTTTTTGTACTTGGCCTGATGGCCATCAGTAGCCACTACCTGCCAAATCCGTCCGGAAAAGGCCACAACCTGCCCGCTGTCATTGGTCAGGGGAAACATAATCCGATTCTGAAAGGCATCATAGACCAGATTATTCTCCGCCAGATTGAAGAGACCTGAGTTCATGATGGTATTCTCATCAAACTTACCAGCCATACTCTTAT
>ERZ773099.2860-NODE-2860-length-11559-cov-20.743741_pt1 | contig 11559 bp, 10 predicted proteins | sample MGYA00511120_ERZ773099 | MGnify/ENA primary metagenome ERZ773099 (study PRJEB29015, sample SAMEA2738012) | human oral metagenome | biome: human oral; feature: human-associated habitat; material: dental | place: China | collected 2104 ... | reverse complement strand
ACATGCCCTATATGCGTGACGGCGGCAAGAAGTACACCTCGCACTGGATGACGAGCCCGCTGAAGACCACGCAGCAGTCCTGTCTGAAGTGTCATGACGAGAGCGAGGAGACCCTCGTTGCACGCGTCAAGACCATCCATGACAACACGTTCAAACTGCAGCGCATCGCGGGACAGACCGTTGCGCGTGCACATCGCACGGTCAAGGCCGCGATGGATGCGGGCGTACCGGATGCAGCACTCGACGATGCACGCGCGAAGATTCGCGAAGCACAGTGGTACTGGGATTGGGTTGCTGCTGAGAACGGCATGGGCTTCCATAACCCCGACAAGATCATGCGTACCCTTGGGCTCGCGATTGACCTGGCACATCAGGCAATCGAGTCCGCCGAGGGCGCACGCCACGGCTTCCAGCCGCTCTGATCGGAGCATAACGAGACCAAAAAAGAATCGCCTCGTGATGGGGCGATTCTTTTTACGTTCGTTTTGTGGTTTACAGCATCCCACTCATCAAGATCAGGCGCACGCCAAGAGCAAACATGGCGAGGGAGAGAAGGACAAGGATGACCTTGGACTTCGTCTTCTGTGAGATGACAGCGCCGATCTGTGCGCCGATGGCGGCACCGATGGAGATGCAGATCGCAGGTGTCCAGATGATGTGATTGAGCAGGAAGTGACTGACGACACCGAATGCTGCCGAACAGGCAAGGACGAAATGTGAGGTCGCTGTCGCCATGTGTACGGGGAAGCCGAGCAGGTAGACCATGAGAGGTACATGGATCACGCCGCCGCCGATGCCGAAGATGCTCGAGATGAAGCCGACACCTGCGCTTGCGCCAACGCCGAGTGAGCGGTTGAACGTAAAATCTGCGGGTAGTGTGTGAACATCCGCGTGCTTCTTGTGCGTGGCGTTCCAGTACATCATCAGTGCCATCACAAGTAGGAATGAACCGTATGAGACGTACAGCATCGGCCCCGTGAAGTCATCGACGATGTACGAGCCGAGGAATGCGCCCGGCAGCGTCGCGAGTGCGAACGGCACAGCGGCGGGGAAGTAGACACGCTGCTGACGGACGTAGGCGAGTGTCCCCGAGAGGGCGTTTGCAAACACAATGACGAGCGATGTACCTGTGATCTGCGCCGCTGTGTGGAAGTACGGATAGACACCGCCGTCGGACAGGAAGAAGATAAAGATCGGCACGCAGATCAGCCCGCCGCCGATACCGACGAGCGTTCCGAACGTGCCGACAAAGAGTCCGAGTGCGAGAAAGAGAAGAATATCAAGTCCCATAAATCATGCCTCCATAGTATCAATGTATTGCCCATTATAGCACACAGGAAGTATTAGACAAGAGGGCAATGTTTGTGATATGATGAGCGCAAAGAAGCCCATTTACTTTTTAGGGACTTATTTAGGGGAGCTTCTTTGATTCTTTGTAGGAAGGAGGGCAGGGAATGGGGCACCGGAACAGATCGGTGCGTAATTACTAGGAATACAAAAGAAAGAAGTGACAACACATGGTTACATTTCTTGGTGCGCTTGCAACGCTCATTGTGGGCTACATTGTATATGGTACAATCGTAGATCGGGCGTTTGGGCGTACGGGGGAGGTTGCCCCCGCGATACGGCTTGAGGATGGAGTGGACTACATCCCACTGCCGACGTGGAAGGTGTTCCTCATCCAGCTGCTCAACATCGCAGGCCTCGGGCCGATCTTCGGCGCACTTGCGGGTGCGCTCTGGGGACCGAGCGTCTACCTCTGGATCGTCTTCGGTACGATCTTTGCCGGCGGCGTGCACGACTACCTCTCGGGCATGATTTCGTTTCGTGAGGACGGCAAGAGCCTCTCGGAGATCGTCGGCAAGAATCTGGGGAACATCATGCTCCAGATCATGCGTATTTTCTCGATTGTTCTGCTCGTTCTCGTCGGTGTCGTCTTCATGACGGGACCTGCTATGCTGCTTTCAAAGCTCACGGGCATGGAAGTACTCCTGTGGCTCGGCGTGATCTTCATCTATTACACGATGGCGACGCTCCTGCCGATCGATAAGATCATCGCGCGGTTTTATCCGGTCTTTGGCATCTGCCTCATCGTCATGGCGCTCGGCATCATGGGCGGCATGCTCTTTGGTGTCGGCGGGCACGTCATGCCTGAGATGACGCTCGAAAACCTGCATCCGAAACAGCTGCCGATCTGGCCGCTGCTCTTTATCACGGTTGCCTGCGGTGCGGTCTCGGGCTTCCATGCGACCCAGTCACCAATCATGTCGCGCTGCCTCAAGGATGAGCGCATGGGGCGGCCTGTATTCTACGGTGCAATGGTTGCCGAGGGCATCATCGCACTCTGCTGGGCGGCTGCCGGCGCAACCTTCTACGACGGCACGGCAGGACTCGGTGCGGCACTCAAGGAGGCGGGCCCCGGTGGTGTCGTCTATGAGATCTGCAACGGCTTTATGGGTGCCATTGGGATCGGCGGCGTGAGCATCGGTGCGATTCTTGCCATGCTCGGTGTTATTGCCTGCCCGATTACCTCCGGTGATACGGCGTTCCGCTCTGCACGTCTGACACTTGCGGATTGGCTGAACATCCCGCAGAAGGAGGCACCGAAGCGCCTTATTATCGCTGTTCCGATGCTTGGTATCGGTCTCGTCCTCTCTCAGATGGATTTTTCTATTATCTGGCGTTATTTCTCGTGGGCGAACCAGACGCTTGCGATGATTACCCTCTGGATGGGCACGGCATATCTCTATCTGCATAAGCCGGGTTCGTATGCCTATGTTTTCGCTCTCGTACCCGCGATCTTCATGTCAGCAGTCACGACAACCTATCTCATGCAGGCTCCCGAGGGGTTTGGACTTCCGACCAGCATCACCTATCCGGCAGGCATCGGCTTTGCCATTCTCTTTACAGGACTCTTCGTCCGTGCATATATTTTGCGTAAGAGAACGCTCTGACGTATTCTAGTTTTATCGACCGCCGTGCATTTGCATGGCGGTTTTTCTTGCAAAAAAAAATATATATGATACAATAGTCATATACGAGCGGGTAACCGTTCTCATACGATAAGGGAGGAAATACACAATGGCGAAAAATGAGGAGAAAGACGTGCAGGAAGAGGCAGTGGAGACGGCTGCTCCCGAGGGGCGCTCGAAGGCAGAGAGATTTCAGGAATTCCTGAAGGAGAACCAGATTGAGTTCTTTGAGTCTCAGACGCTTGATGATGAGTTCCATACGACGATCTTTCGCTCGCGTATTGAGGCAAAGAAGCAGATTATGCCGATGGCGATCTTCATTGATGACAGCTTCTTTACGATTATCCGCACCCAGGTTGCGACGGGCATCAATGTGAATAATGTCGAGCGGATTAAGGGATACCTCAATAAGCTCAATGCGGAGTACAAGATCTTTAAGTATTATCTCCGTGAGGACGGCAATATCTACCTTGATATCTGCATTCCTTTTGCCGACGAGACATTCGACAGCCGCATGATAAACACGCTTCTGCCGATTCTCGTGAAGCAGCTTGAGGATGAGTATGAGGATCTCATGGCTGAGGTCTGGGCAAAGGACTAACGCACACGTAATAGAGGGGGACTGCTTCCATGCAGGAGGCAGTCCTTTTTTGCGAAAACACACAGGAAGTTTGCTTGATTTTCCTTTCAAATCTGGGTACAATAAAGCACGGTCAAGATGGATGTACGGGAGGGATGGCATGGATTGGAAGAAGCTGATTGGTGGGCGGCAATTCTGGTCGCTGATGGCCGTTCTTCTCATTCTCCTTGGGGTCGTGCTCATTGTCGGACACCCGCACGAGGAGGCTGCACCCGCCCCTCTGCCGTCGGCAGAGAATGATGTAAAGGTGCTCGTACTCAACTATCACATGGTCAACTCCATGTTCATATCGCTTGCGGTTGAGCCGTCAGACTTCGACTGGCAGATGAAGTACCTTGTCGACCATGGCTATCATACGATTACACCTGATGAGCTCTACGACTTTCTTGCGGGGCAGGGAACTCTGCCGGATCGTCCGGTGCTCATTACCTTTGATGATGGCTATGTGGACAACTATACGAATGCCTATCCGATCTTGAAGAAGTATAACCTCAAGGCGACCATTTTTATTGTCACCGGTTTTGTCAGCAAGCGCAAGGGGTATCTGACCTGGGATCAGCTGCGTGAGATGGAGCAGAACGGCATTACGATGCAGTCGCATACCGTGACGCATGCACCCCTGCCGGAGCTGCCGGATGACCGCATCCGCGAGGAACTCGTCGAGTCGAAGAAGCAGGCGGAGGCAGAACTCGGACACCCGATTGAGTTCATCGCCTACCCGACGGGGGCACACGATCTGCATATCGTTGGGATTGCGAAGGAGGCGGGATATAAGGGCGGCTTTACGGTCAAGTATGGAAATGTCGACCGGAGCAGCAACATCTACGCGATGGAACGCGTGCCCATCTTTCGTACAGCAGCGACCAATGCAGACTTTGTCGACCGTCTGCGCTACACATCGAATATCACGCAGTATGGATGGATAAGGAATTAAGGAAACCCTGATACATTCCGTAATTCAATGAGAACATTTATTATTTATATAGTATAGTGATATTCATCATACGGTACTCTGTATTTTTTCTTTACCCCATGGGGAATGTTGTGTTATAATCACAAATGTTAAAACTGCAGACGGGAACAGCGAGAGGAAACATGGATACTCTGACCTCCTGTGTGCAGCACCGTATTTTATGGGTTGTGGGAACTTCCCACAAAGGAGGAAACAGTATGAAGAAGACAATGGTAGCTGCTCTTGCAGCTGCACTGACGGTCGGCGCAGCGTCCACGACGTTTGCAGCGGCAAACCCGTTCTCGGATGTGCCCCGTGATCACTGGGCATACGATGCTGTGACGCAGCTTGCTGCGGACGGTGTTGTCGAGGGCTATGGTGACGGTACGTATCGTGGTGAACGCAACATCACGCGCTATGAGATGGCGCAGATGGTCGCCAAGGCGATGGCAAAGAGCGATATGCCCGCATCGGATCGTGCTCTTGTTGACCGCCTTGCAGCTGAGTTTTCAGATGAGCTGAACAATCTTGGTGTTCGTGTCTCGAACCTCGAGAAGAACGCTGACATGGTGAAGTGGACGGGCGAACTCCGTTATCGTTACTGGAGTCATCGTAACGATCAGAAGAAATCGACGAGCGCATCACGTAAGGTTAACACAGATCAGCTCCAGCTTCGCCTTTTCCCAACGGCTGAAGTCAACGACCACTGGAAGGTCAAGGCACGTCTGACGGCGAGCAATAATATGAAGACCGATCAGAGCGGTAGCGTTAGTCTGACCTATGCATTTGCTGAGGGCAACTATGGCAACTTTAACGTGAAGCTCGGTAAGATGCCGCTCTTCACGACTGCGGATGCCGGGATGGTTGCTGATGACTTCTTCTCCGGTGCACAGGTGACCTTTGGCAACAAGCTCAAGGCAACGCTTGAGGCAGGTCGTTGGGATGGTATCACGAGCAGCAGCGACAAGGCAGCCAACTATCAGGGAATTGATCTCAGCTATGCAGCCGGCAATCTGGAGGTAGGCGCTGCCTATCGTCAGTTCTCTAGCAAGGCTCTCGAGGCTCGCCGCAAGTACAATGTGAGCGGTGCAACTGAGGATAAGGCTGCGATCTGGTCGGTTGGTGGTAAGTATACTTTTGATAAAAACCTCGCCATCAGCGGTGCATATGCACAGAACCAGAAGGCTGACGAGCTCAAGAAGGGGGGCAGCGTCCAGATCGACTATAAGGGTGCAAAGCGCTCGGATGTTGGATCGTGGGGCGCATACGTTGCCTATCGCCACCTCGGCAAGAACATCAGCTTCGCTCCGACTTATTCCACGTCGCTTCTTGACAATACGGTTAACGGCGTGAAGGGCATCGACCTTGGTGCGATCTACACCCCGTTCAAGAATGTTCGTACCGAGATTGGGTATTTCAATGGCAAGGAGCTTGTTACGTCCAATAAGGCTCAGAGCCTCTACGGCCGCGTCAGCTTCTTCTTCTAAGATTTACGGATCATACGCGGCTTACCGCATATAAAAAGAGCGCTGCAATCGCAGCGCTCTTTTTGATGTCTGAAACACCTGTGATGGAAGGGGCACGTTGGACTTCTATAATATTTCTCTCAATATCCACGGAATCAGCGGCTCACGGCAGGGTGGAGCGATCCGATCTGCCGCCTCCTTTGCCTCCTTGGATGCATCCTCGGGGGCAATGCCGATATGTGCCATACGCAGAAGCTCCACATCGTTTTCGTAGTCGCCACAGGCGATGATACGTCGTCCCGCGCAGTCAGGCATTGTTTTCAAAACCTCTGCCATCGCGCCCTTGCTCGTTCCGGGCGGGACGAATTCGAGGTAGTTCTCCTGCGAATAGAAGGAGGTAGATGCCTTGTCAACGCCCAGCTCTTTTGCAAGACGCTCCACAAACGAGAGATTGATCGGTGCATCGCAGATAAAAAACTTCAGCCAAGTCTCATCCTCGACGCGCTTCAAACTCGTGCGGATCACATCGTAGTACTCTTCGGAAAGGCGCGGATCATCGTTCCCTTCGGGGGTAAGAATGTAGCAATGCTCCTCTGTATAGACTTCGACGCAGGCGCGCGGAAACTGGTAGAGAACGCGCGCGGCAAAGGTACGCCAGAGATCGCCGTCCAATGTGCGTGTTTCAAGCACCTGATTCGCCGCGATATCCTTGAGCATGGCTCCGTTGAAGAAGATGCTGGGGGTATTGACTGTGATCCCCTCAAGATAGGGGAGGGAGGAGTCCGGCGTGCGCCCCGTCGCTGCAGCAAACATGCCGCCCGCAGCGGCAAACGCATTGAGTGCGCGTTTATTCTCCTCGGAGATCATCTCGTGGCGCGGAATCAGTGTACCGTCCAGATCACTGATCAGAAGGATATCGTCGTATCTTTTTTCGCACATAGTATCCCAATGCCTATCAGATAGTTTTCCATCATCGCCGGTCCGTCGTGGGTCAGAATGGATTCGGGATGAAATTGGATGCCCTCGATTGGGAGGGTTTTATGGCGTACGCCCATGATTGTCCCGTCGCCGAGATCGCTTGTGATCTCAAGCACATCGGGGAGACTCTCTCGCTCGATGATGAGGGAGTGATAGCGCGCGACTCGCGTGCCCGCATGAATGCCCTTGTAGATACTCGTGCCGTGGTGACGGATGGGAGATGCCTTGCCATGGACGATCTCGTGTGCGCGGACAATCTTACCGCCAAACACCTCTCCAATCGCCTGATGTCCGAGGCAAATTCCTAGGATCGGTACTTCACCGCCCAGCTCGCGTATGATGTCCTCTGTGATGCCTGCGTCCTTTGGAAGCCCGGGGCCGGGAGAGATCACAATGCCCTCATAGTTCTTTTTGCGGATCCCATCGATTGTCGTCGCATCGTTGCGGACGACCTCAACCTCTGCACCGAGATTTGTCAGCAGCTGATAGACGTTGTAGGTAAAGGAATCGTAGTTGTCAAGCAAAAGCAGCATGGTTCTCCACCTCCTCTACAACCTCGAAAAGTGCCTTTGCCTTCTGTAAAATTTCGAGGTATTCCTTCTCGGGTACGGAGTCCTTGACAATGCCTGCACCTGCTTGGATGATCGCTGTATCGTCATTTTCGATGCACATGGTGCGCAGCGTGATGCACATATCCATATTTCCGCGAAAGTCCATGTAGCCGACTGTTCCGGCGTAGAAGCCACGATCTTCGTGCTCCTCTTCGTGGATGATCTCCATCGCACGCAGCTTTGGTGCGCCGCTGACGGTTCCGGCAGGGAAGGTTGCACGCAGCACGTCCATTGGGGTATAGGTAGGATCAATCTCTCCAACGACGCTGCTGACCATGTGCGAAACGTGGGAGAATCGTTCGACCTCCATGAGCTTTGGCACGCGCACCGAGCCGGGCGTGCTGATCCGTCCGAGGTCGTTGCGTGCAAGATCCACAAGCATGGCGTGTTCGGCACACTCTTTCTCGTCGGAGCGCAGTTCCGTTGCGAGCAGCGCGTCCTCCTCGTCCGTTTTGCCGCGTTTCCTTGTGCCGGCGATGGGATAGGTATAGACCGTACTGCCCGATACTTTGACCAGCATCTCTGGGGATGCTCCGACCAGTTTTATCTCTCCGAAATTGTAGTAGAACATATAGGGAGATGGATTGACCTGCCGCAGCCGTCGATAAAATAGAAATGGGGGACGCGTGATCTTCTCACGGAAGCGGAAGGAAGGTACTGCCTGAAAGATATCGCCCGCATAGATATGTTCCTTGATGCGACGGACGGTTTCGAGGAACGCGGCGGGCGGCGTTCCGTACCGCGCCATAAAGTCTACGGATTCTGTACGTCGCGTTATATTTGTCGCAGGCGGCGTGAATGGTGAAGCAAGGCGCTCCCGCATGGCGGAAAGACGCTCTGCAGCCTGTTCGTAAAGTGCGTCTGGATCGCCGTTTTCACGAATATCTGCGAGGTAGTGAAGCTGTGCGCTGTTGCGTAGGGCATCGTAGACAACAAGATAGCGACACAGCATGAATTGACCAAGGAGATGCTCACCGCCCAAATGTACGCCACGCACGCGGTCAAACGTCGCTGCTGTTTCGTATGTGAAGTAGCCAGCCAATCCACCGTGTACGAGCGGTAACGCCTCATCGTCTGCAGCGGCGGGGGTAAAGCGTGCGGCGAACGTCTTCATCGTCTCGTGCGGTGCGCCCGCAATGCTCTTCATCAGACCATTTTCATTGATGAGAAGTTTGTCTGCAAAGACCTGCAGATGTACGAACGGTTCTCCGCCGATGAACGAGTAGCGCCCAAACTGCTGCTGCGTCGTGTCGACGGACTCCATGATGTAACCCTGATGTTCGCCGACGAGCTTGTAGTAGATGGATACGGGAGTATCGAGATCCATTGTCAGCTCAGTTGATACGGTAATGAGATTTGCTGTCTTTGCGGCTGCGATAAACTCCTCTTTGCTCAAACTCAGCTTCATTTGTTGATCTCCATGACGACATCTCTCTCCTTGCGACCGAGCACCCAACCGAGTACTTTGAGCTCGGCATAGAGCATCTGCTGCTGCTCGCGGTTGTTCTCACGGCTGAACTTCAGCTGTTTGTACTGCTGGCGTCCGAGGTTGTAGCGCGCAAGGATCTCCGCCTCGCTGCGCATCTTGTGGCGTCCGCCCGCGTGCATCCGTACGAGTTCCTCCACGTCTGCCTCTCCGTAGGTGGGGGGCTTCGGCGGTGCAGCCATCTGCCTGACGAGATCGGTGATCTCGCGATCATTCATGCTCATAGCTGTCTCCCTTTCTTTCAATATGCGGCGGCTGCGACCTCTGCCAATTCTGATTACGCCTTTGCGCCGCGTTCTTCCATATAACGAATCATCGCCTCTGCGACGTGCTTCGCATCCTTGACCACCTGCACGACATTCCATGGGCCAAGTACGACATCACCTGCCGAAAATACCCCCTCGCGTTCCGTCATGCCGTTTTCGTCGACCTTGACCAACCCCTTTTCGTTGAGCGTAATGCCTGTCGTCGAACGGACAATCTTGTCCTTTGCTGCCTGACTTGCCGCAATGACCGTACTATCGGCGGGAATGAGGTAGGGCTCGCCCTCACTGATGAGATTCTGATCCTCATCAAAGACGCGGTCATACATCATCGGCCCCTCGGGGGTGACGGAGTGAATGCCCTTGCCATATTGGATCTCACAGCCGTCCATCAGGGCGTACTCCAGCTCGCGTTCGCTCGCTGAGATTCCATTGCGCCGTGCGTAGATTGTGACGTAGCGGCTGCCCTTGCGAATTGCCGTGCGCGCCACATCCATCGCGGAGTTGCCCGAGCCGATGACAGCGACGCGGTCGCCGAGGCGGTAGACATCTGGATTCTGGAGGTAGTTGACCGCATAGTGGCAGTTGCCAAGTGTTTCGCCGTGGATGCCGAGACTCTTTGCGCGCCAAGCTCCTGTTCCCATGAAGATTGTTTCATAGCCGTCGCGGAAGAGATCGTCTACGCTGAGTGCACCGCCGATTGTCGTGTTTGGGCGGATGTGAATGCCAAGTGTGCGGAGCTTCTCCTCGTAACGGTCAATCGTCGAGGGCGGCAGGCGGAAATCCGGAATGCCATAGCGAAGCATGCCGCCAATCTTCTGCATACGCTCGAAGATCGTGACGCCGTAGCCCTCCTGTGCAAGCTTTACGCCGACGACAATGCCGGCGGGTCCCGCGCCAATCACTGCGACGTTGTGTCCATTATAGGACTTGCGTGTGAGTACGAGCTTGTCGAGATAGGTATCCGAGATGTAGTGCTCAATGCTCGAGATCTGAATCGGTGCTCCACGTCGCCCCTGGATGCAGTTGCCCTCACACTGGGCATCGTGGTCGCAGACGAGAGAGCAAAAGACACTCATCGGGTTGTTGTCGTAGAGCATCGCGCCCGCCTCGTTGATCTTTCCGTCGAGGAACAGGCGGATCATCTCCGGGACATTGGTCTGCACGGGACAGCCCTTGATGCGGCAGAGCGGTTTCTTGCACTGAAGACACCGTCGTGCCTCGTTAATGACGTGAACGGCCATTGTTGATGATTCCTTTCGTTACATTCCATTGTCTCTTAAAATACGTATACACGTTGCTCATTATAGCACAATTCCATTCCGCTGTCATAGGCAGAAAGAAAAAGAGCCACTTTGTGCAGTGCTATTGATTTATTTCAATTACTGCAGCGATTCAGCAGCTCGGCGACGGCGTGAGGGAGATTACTGCTGGCATCCGCCAGATGGAGGATGAGACGCAGAGCCTCTTGAACCTCTCGCAGAAACTTGCAGATGAGACGAAGAAGTTCAAGCTGTAAACGATAAAAATGCCAATGGGGGTCGCTGCACTTGCAGTGACCCTTTTCCTGTTGTATGATAGACACATTGATAAGGAGGCGTTTTCATGGGAAAAGCGATGATTATTGGAGCGGGCGGCGTCGCGAGCGTTGCCGTGCACAAGTGTTGCCAGAATCCGGAGGTCTTTGAGGAAATCCTCATTGCCTCGCGTACGAAATCAAAATGCGATGCGCTGAAGAAAAAGCTGGACGGCGGCACGACAAAGATTCAGACCGCCGCCATTGATGCGGACGATGTGCCAGCACTGACTGCGCTTATTCGTGAGTTTCAGCCGGATGTCGTACTCAACCTTGCGCTCCCATATCAGGATCTGCATATTATGGATGCGTGCCTTGCGGCGGGCGTGCACTATGTCGATACGGCGAACTATGAGCCGGAGGACACGGCGAAGTTCGAGTACAGCTGGCAGTGGGCGTATGCAGATCGCTTCCGCGAGGCGGGGCTGACGGCGATTCTCGGCTCGGGATTTGATCCCGGTGTGACGGGCGTATTCAGTGCATACGCGATGAAGCACGAGTTTGATGAGATCAACTACATCGATATCCTCGACTGCAACGGCGGCGACCACGGCTATCCATTTGCGACGAATTTCAACCCCGAAATCAACATCCGTGAGGTCTCGGCAAAGGGGA
>ERZ773099.2858-NODE-2858-length-11562-cov-18.079691_pt1 | contig 11562 bp, 8 predicted proteins | sample MGYA00511120_ERZ773099 | MGnify/ENA primary metagenome ERZ773099 (study PRJEB29015, sample SAMEA2738012) | human oral metagenome | biome: human oral; feature: human-associated habitat; material: dental | place: China | collected 2104 ... | reverse complement strand
CCCTCGGCGCCCCCCGCCACGTCGGCGACGACGACCACCTGGCGCGCCCTGGCGATCACCGGGATGAGCTCGCCCAGGGGCACCGAATCGGCGCCGTCGATGACCGCCAGGTCCACGTGGTGGCCCGGCCGCACGCATTCGGGCACCAGCGCCGGGGACGTGAGGACCACGGGGATGAGGCGGCGCACCAGCGGGTGGGAGCAGATCAGTTCCGCGTCGGAGGGCACGTGGTCCTCGGCGGTGACGGCGTCGCGGAGCTCTTCGTGCTGGGCGGCCCGGGTCGCCAGCGCGGACGTGCGCAGACGGCGCAGCGACGAGATGGCCTGGGGGACCAGGCTGGCCACCTGGCGCTCGTCCAGGTCGCGCCCCTCGGCGAGCAGCGCGGACACCCGGGAGGGCTCCAGGCCCCCCAGGCTCGGGTCCGCGGCGAGCATGAGCGAGAGCAGGGAGGCCCACCACGCCAGGTCCAGCTCCGCGTCGATCATGGGGGCGCCGACGCCCCGCGCGGCGAAGTCCTCCGCCAGTGCCCGCAGGCCGAGCCCGTCGATCTCCTTCCACAGGGCCACCCGCCCGGGCAGCTCCCGGGCTCCCGCCTTGTCGGCCGCCCACTCCTGGACGAGTTCGGTGAGCTTGGCGACGTGGGTGCCCACGAGGTTGGGCTGCTCGGCGGCGAAAACGGGGGCGATGGCCTCCAGGTCGGCGCGGACCCGTGCCGTGAGCTCCTCGCACTCGCTGAGCTGGGCGGGGACCACGGGCCAGCCGTCGTCGCCGCAGATCTTGCGCCACGCGTCGCGCCGCTCCTGGACGCGGATGAGGGCGCGGTGCAGGTCGGGCACGTGGATCCCGGGGCGCACGTAGTCGCGCGCCTGTTTGACCAGGCGGTTGCGCTCACGGCGCTTCATGGTGATGCCGTGGTCCGAGCGCCACTGCTTCGAGGCTGTGGCGATCACCATGTCCGCCGCCGACCTCTCGAAGATCTGGGGCTGGAAGATGTCGACGGCCTCGGCGACCCCTTCGAACATGGCGAGCTGGAGCTCCCACTGCTCGAGCGTGTGGGCGTCGCGCGCGCCCGTCTCCCCCGCGACGGCGCTCATGTGGACCCGCAAACGGGGGAGCGACTCGGCGAGCCGCTCGACGCGCTCGAGGACATCGGCCACCTCCGCCTCGGAGGAGACGACGGCGCCCTTCCACGCCGAGTCGGGGTCATCGCGCAAGTACCCCCGCTCGGAAGCGGTGTGCAGCACGGCACGGGCGCGCTCCCCCTGGTCGAGGGCGATCTCGTAGAGGGTGTCCTCGTCGAGGCGCACCCGCGTCGAGGGCGCGTCCTCCTCCTCGGTGAGGTCGGTGAGGACCCGCAGGGCGTGGGCGGCGCTGACGCCGAAGTTCCTGTAGGGGCGGCGCAACGCGTCCGTGTAGGCCAGCAGGCTGGCGCGGGTCCCGCGCAGACGGGTCCGCATCTCATCCACCTCGCGCTGGTCCATGACGGGCGATGTGTCCTCCATCGCGGTGCGCACCTTGTCCGCCAAGCCGTAGGAATCGCGGCTGCGCCCGTCGAAGTCGGCGAAGATCTCGTCCACGCCCAGTTCCATGAGGCGGGCGCGGGCCCGGATCGTGTGCGAGGGCGACGCCCCGACGTGGAGCACCGAGCGCCCCGAGGCGGCGGCGTCCGCCAGGATCGCGGCGATGACGCTGGTCGCGTCGGAGTCGACGGGGGCGTCCACCACCAGCGAGTCGCCGGTGGCCACCGCCTCGACGGCGTCCTGCTGGGCGGGCGTGAGGTCGCCGATCCCGCGCTCCTTCCACGGGTCGCGGTCGCGGGGGTTGGGCGGGGGCAGGGAGACCGCGAGGGAGCCCACGGCGTCCTCATCGCCGGCGAGGGCCCGCACGAGGGGCGAGTCCGCGAGGCGGTCGAGGTCCTCGAGGTCGCGCAGCAGCGGCGTCGCGGGGTGCTCGAAGATGCCGAGGACCAGTTCGTCGCGCACCTCGACGCCGTCGAGGACGCCGACCCGTTCCCGCAGCAGCGAGAGCGCCACCGACGCGGAGAACCCGTGTGAGGAGCGCGCCCCGTCGAGGATGGCCTCCGCGTCGCAGTGCTCGCCGTGCTCGCGCAGCGCCGCCTCTAGATCCGGGTCCATCAGGGCGCCCGGCTCCAGGGTGATCATGACGTCGCCGCCCACGTCGTCGAGGCGCACGGGCTTGAGCAGGGCAGCGGAGCGGACCGTGTGGCCGTCGCGGTGCCACTGCACCTGCCCGATGGACAGGTGGACGCGCCCCACCCCGTGGCGGGTGGAGAGCTGGAGCGAGCGGGCCATCATCGCGCGGGCGCGCTCCATCGCGCGGGCCAGGCTGGCCTTCTCCCGGATGAGTGAGGACAGGCGCGTCGGCGCCTCCGTGTAGAGGCGGGCGAGGCCCCCGGGGTGCGCCTGGGTGATGGTCAGCCGCGGAACGCCCCGGCCCTCGGCGTCGGTGACCTCCACGACTTCCGCCCGCCAGCGCTCGACCGCCGCAGCGAGCGCACTGGCGGCGGGGGGGGCTTGGACGGGCGTTTCCCGCGGGGGCGCCTGGCGGTCCGCCCCACGGGGGTTCCGGCGCGAGAAGAAACTAGTAGCCACCCTTTCACCCTACGCGTCCGCCGCATCGGGCGCGCGCAGGCACCGCCGCAGTGCCCCACTTTGGGGGACGACACGCCGGAGCGGGAGCCGGCACCGCCGACTCCCGCTCCATGTGTGCCCCCGAGACGATTCGAACGTCCGACACCCGCTTTAGGAGAGCGGTGCTCTATCCCCTGAGCTACGAGGGCGCGCAGGCAGCGCCTGCCCGCCCACTGTAGCAAAGAGACGGGGCCGTGCGCGCACCGGCCCGTCCGGTGGGCGCGGCGCCCTGCCCCTCGGGCCGTCCGCCGGACGGCCCGAGGGGTAGGGCCAGTCAGCGGCGCTCCCAGGAGGGGCGGATCTGCCCGGCCTTGCCCAAGTGGGTGGAGGGCACCACCATCACCGGGCAGGTGGAGTGCCCCAGGACGGTCTGCGCGGTGGAGCCCATGAGCACCCCCGCCAGTCCGCCGCGGCCGCGGGTCCCCACCACCACCAGGTCCACGGCCGTGGAGAACTCGATGAGCAACGAGGCGGGGGAGCCGTCCAGGGCGTGCCGGGCGACGTTGATGCCACGGTCCCCCACCGCCTCGGCGATCGCCTTGTCCATCCCCTCGCGCACTTGGGCGAGCAGCGCCGAGTGGTCGATGCCCGTGGGCGTCCACGCCATGACCGCGGGGCCGACGGCGATGGGCACGGCCGAGATGGCAGTGAGGCGCGCGCCCCATGTCTGCGCCTCCTCGACAGAGCGGCGCAGGGCGCTGGAGGGGGCCTCCGTGCCGTCGATGCCGACGACGATCCGCTCCACCGGCGTGAACTTCTTGCCCGAGGTGTGCCTGGGGACGACGACGACCGGGCATTTGGCGTGCGCGGGCAGGGCGGAGGACACCGTGCCGAGCAGCCGGTCCGCGAAGCCGCCCGAGCCCCTCGACCCGACGACGACCAGGTCCGCCTCCTTGGAGAAGTCGATGAGGACTCCCGCCGGATCCCCGGGCTGGATGGATCCGCCCGCGTTCTTCGCGCCGTGCTTCGTCGCATGGGCGACGGCCTCGTCGACCACCTGCTGCGCGCCCTTCTGCAGCGCCTCGTCGTCGAGCACCGCGTATCCGCCGTCGAGGGCGGCCGCGGAGTAGGACGCGAGGGCGTAGGTGCACACGCAGTGGATGCGCGCCCCTGTGCGCGCCGAGCGGTGGGACGCCCAGGTCACGGCCGCGATGCTCTCCGTCGAGCCGTCGACCCCGACCACGATGACTTCGGTGGAACCCATGATGTCCTCCTCGTGATTCCAGTCACTGACAATTGTGCCTCATTGCAGTGATTTCCGAAAGGGGACACAAGGCGCAGCCTCCCATCCCCGGCCGGCCCGGGACCGCCCCGCCGACGGGGAGGGCGCGGCGGGCGCCGACGGTCCCGGCAACGGAGCAGCCCCGTCCATGAGGAGGCGCGGGAATACGACGGGGCCCGTCGGCTGTGCCGACGGGCCCGCGGATCAGTGGTCCGGATCAGTAGCGCACGTAGGTCGCGCCCGCGCGCACCTCGGAGATCTTCGACAGGGCGCCGGGGACCGTCGCCTCGACCATCTGGCCGTTGCCGATGTAGATGGCGACGTGGCCGGGGTAGGACACGATGTCACCGGGCTGGGGGTTGGAGACGATCGTGCCTCCGGCGGTCTGCGCCGAGGACGAGTGCGGCAGGTTGATGCCCGCCGCCGCGTAGGCGTACTTGACCAGGCCGGAGCAGTCGAGGCCAGCCAGGGTCTCCCCGCCGTAGACGTAGGGGATGCCGGTCAGGGACAGCGCCACGGAGGCGATGTCGGAGCCCGCGGCGTTGACCGCGGCCTGACGGGAGTGCGAGGCCGACTCGGAGACGTCGTCACGCGCCTCGGAGCGCGAGGCGGCGGCGGTCGTCGTGTCCCTGGTCTCCTCCTCCGCAGCGGGAGGGGGGGTCTGTACGGGGGCCTCGGCGGTCGCGGAGTCCTGATCGGCCGACCACGCGATATCGGGGACCTCGACGGTGGTGACGTCGTCGATGGCGACGGTGGTGGCGTTCTGATTGGCGCTCTGCGTGTCGGACTGCCCCTGGACGGGGGCGGCGTTCGCGATGCCCGCGGCGACCGCGGTGAGGGCGACGCCCGTCACGGACGCGAAGGCAACCGCGCGGCTGGGATCAAGTTGGCGGGCTGCGTCAGCCAGATTGGTGACGGGGGCCAATGGGCGCCGCTCTATGCGGTGGCGCGCAGTGTGCTTAGCAGTCTTCACTCATGTTCTCCCTGTTATGCCTGCGAGGTCAGCTGTCGGATTCGGGCGGGACGCCCGGCTCGGTTCCCCGAGCTTCACCCCAAGGTTCGTGTGAACCGAATGTGGTTCCCCCGCGTTGGACCGAGGTGTACCGCGCCTCCCGCGGTCCAACTTCGGTTTCCGGAAGACGGGCTGGTCGTATCGACCAAGTGACACTTTACCCTGTCCGCCTGGAAAATGTCACATGGCGGTAACGGAAGATGGGACACACTGCCGGCCCCGCCTCCCCACAGCGCCCCCGACCCGCGCCCACGGGCGCCCGATAGCCCGGAATCCCGCCGTTCCACAGCGGATAGCGCCGCCGCCCGCGACCACTGGATCGACGGGCGGCGGCGCCTGGCGGGCGGACCGGAGGGGGCGGGGCGGGGCCTCAGTCGCCCCGGACGAACAGATGGGGGGACAAAGCCACAGGTATGGTCAGATATCCGATAACCGCGCCCGCCTCGTCGAGCGCGCTGATCCGGACCAGATCGCCATGGACAGAAAGGGCGACGCGGGCGCCTGGAGTGAGATCCAATTCAGCAAAAGATGTGAGCAATCCCTCATCCGCTTGGATGGGCTCGCCGATGCGGACGATCCTCATGGCGCGCTCCTCCGGGTTGCGCACTGCGAGCTCCACGGACTCGCCCGCCACCTCGAGGCCCGATCCGGGGACCGGGTTGCCATAGGGATCGACCACCGGCTCGTGCAGCAGTTCCGCCAGGCGCCCCTCGACGCGGTCGCTCATCACGTGCTCCCAGCGGCACGCCTCCGCGTGGACCGCGTCCCACTCCAGGCCGATGACGTCGAGCAGCAGGCGCTCGGCCAAGCGGTGCTTGCGCAGCACCTCCACCGCGCGCGCCCTGCCCTGGCGTGTCAGCTCGAGGCGCCTGTCCCCCATCACGTGCAGCAGGCCGTCGCGCTCCATGCGCGCCACCGTCTGGGACACCGTGGGACCGGAATGGCCGAGGCGGTCGACGATGCGCGCCCGCAGCGGAGTGACGGAATCCTCCTCCATCTCGAGGATCGTCTTGAGATACATCTCAGTCGTGTCGATCAAGTCGGCCACAGCGGGCTCCTTCAAGGATCGCGGGGATTTGCTACAGAATAGGACGCCCCCGCCCAGGGCGGGGCCAACGGCGCCATACCGCTGAACACGCGGCGCCCCGCCCGCCCCGCGCCGCCCGCAATTCGCCAAACGCGTGTCATAAAAATCGGTGCGCGTTAGACTCAGCGCATGCAGGCCCTCCCCCCGATCCCCCCGGAACTCCTCCCCTCGGACGGGCGCTTCGGCGCAGGCCCCTCGCGGGTGCGCACGGAGCAGTTGGACGCCCTCAGCGCGCCCCTCGTCATGGGGACCTCGCACCGCCAGGCGCCCGTGCGCGGGGTCGTCGCCTCCCTGCGCGCAGGGCTCGCCGACCTCTTCGGCCTGCCCGACGGCTACGAGGTCGTCCTCGGCAACGGCGGCGCCACCGCGTTCTGGTCGGCGGCTTGCGCGAGCCTGGTCATCGACCGCGCCGCCTTCGCGGTATTCGGCGAGTTCGGGAGGAAGTTCGCCGCCGAGGCCGCCGGAGCCCCCCACCTGGCCGCCGCCATCGTCGACGAGGCGCCCGACGGCCGTTTGGCCACCGTCGCCCCGCGCGAGGGCGTGGACGCCTACGCGTACCCGCACAACGAGACCTCCACGGGCGTCGTCTCCCCGCTGTACCGGCCCGCCGCCGACGCCCTCACGCTGGTGGACGCCACCTCCATCGCCGGAGCCGCCCCCGTCGACCTCGCGGACGTCGACGCCTACTACTTCTCGCTGCAGAAGGCGTTCGGCTCCGACGGCGGCCTGTGGGTGGCCGTCCTGTCCCCCGCCGCCGTCGCCAGGACCGCCGTCTGCGCGGGAATGCCCGGCCGGTGGGTGCCCTCCATCCTCGACCTCGGCGCCGCCATCGCGAACTCGCGGAAGGACCAGACCCTCAACACCCCGGCGGTGGCGACGCTCGTCATGGCAGCCGACCAGGTGCGGTGGATGAACGAGTCGGGGGGCCTGGAGGGCATGAGCGCCCACGTGCGGGCGTCCTCGGACCTCGTCTACCAGTGGGCGGAGGACAGCCTGGTGGCCCGCCCCTTCGTCGAGGACGCGCGCCTGCGCTCCCCCGTGGTGGCCACCATCGAGTTCGACCCCGCCGTGGACGCCGCCGCCCTGGCCGCCCACCTGCGCTCCCACGGCGTCGTCGACGTCAACCCCTACAGGGGGGTCGGCGAGAACCAGCTGCGGATCGCCACGTGGCCGTCGATCCCCACGCGCGATGTCGAGGCGCTGCTGGCCTGCATCGACTACTGCCTGGAGCGGGCCCTCTGACAGCGGGGCGGGGCACTGGCCCCAACCCCCCTCACGCCACCGGTCCGGCGCCCGACCAGGCGCGCACAAGGCCCGGGACTACGCGGCACGGCGCCGCGCACAAGGGCGGAGCCATGCCGCTGCGGGCGGGCGGCGGGCCCTACCGGGAGCGCTCGATCCTGGGCCGCCGCCCCTCGAAGCGCAGTCGGACCCCCCAGTGGGCCACCGCCCACAGCCCGCACACGACGGCGATCCCCAGCGAGGCCATGCCCCCCACCAGGATCGACCACCGGGCCCCCAGGACCTGGCCGACCCATCCGATCAGCGGGGAGCCCACCGGCGTGGCCCCCAGGAACACCAGCGAGTACAGGGACATGACGCGCCCGCGTTTCTCCTCGTCCGTGTGGGTCTGGATGTACGCGTTGGCACTGGTGTTCGTCGTCAGCATGAAGAGACCAGTCGGGACCGAGAGCGCGGCGAACCACCAGTAAGTGGGGGCCAGACCCAGGCCGATCTCCGCGAGGCCGTACAGGGCGGCTCCGCACAGGATCGTTCGTATGCGCGGCGCGCGGGCGGCCGCTGCCACCGCTCCCAGGATCGATCCGACGGCCATGAACGAGGAGAGGACGCCGAACTGCCCCGCGCTCTTGCCGAAGACCTCGGTCGCCATCAGGGCACTGGTCATCTGGAAGTTCATCCCCAGGGCTGACACAACGAAAATGAGCAGCAGGATGACACGGATGTCCGTGCGCCCGCGCACGTAGGCGAATGCCTCGCGCACCTGGCCCGGGGCACGGGGGACGAACGGGCGCTGGACCAGCTCCCCTGCGCGCATGAGCGCCATTGTGAGGATCGGGATGAGGAAGAGGACGGCGGTGGCCAGGCTGACCGGCCCGACCCCGTACCATTCGATGAGGAGCCCCGCGACCGCCGGACCGATGAGGCGCGCGGCGTGGAACGCGGTCGCGTTCAAGGCGACGGCGTTGGCCATGTAGGTGCGCGGAACGAGTTCGCCCACGAAAGCCTGGCGCGCGGGGGTGTCGATGGCGATGATGACGCCCGACGCCACCGCCAAGGCGTACATGTGCCACACATTGCACACGCCTGTCAGGATCAGCACGCCCATGCACAGCGAGACGAGGCACACCCCCAGCAGGGAGCTCTGAAGGATCCTACGGCCCTTGACACGGTCGGCCAATGCGCCCGCGAATCCGGACAGGCCCAAGATCGGCAGGAACTGGAGGGCTGTGACGATGCCGACCTGCGAGGAGTCGTGGTCGGTGAGGACGGTGAGGACGTACCAGTCCTGCGCGACCCGCTGGAGCCACACCGCCGTGGAGGACACCAACGACCCGCCGAACCACAGCCGGTAGTTGAAGAACCGCATAGACGCGAATGGGGATGCCACGGACGCTCCTTCTGCCGGCGCACACTCGTCGCCCGCTCCGGGGCCGCGGCCGGCCGTGCCATCCAGACCCCCGGGCCCGGGCGGGTCCCGTCAACGATACGACCACCGGCGGGCGACCGCCTCCGGGCGGCCGGCCCAACGGGGCGGTGTCCCACGATGCGGCCCCCGTCTGCGCACCGCTCGGACGGGGGCCGTGGGGGCGGGACGGCGCCCCGCGGCGCGTCGGCCGTCAGGCGACTCCGAGGAGCCGCTGGATGGGGCCGATCAGGAAGTAGACGACGAAGAGGGCGGAGACGACCCACAGGAGCGGGTGGACGCGCCTGGCCCTCCCCGTCGCCAACTGGACGAGGGAGTGGGTGACGAAACCGACTCCGATGCCCACGGACACCGAGTAGCCGAAGGGCATGAGGGCGATCGTCATGAACGAGGGGATCGCGACCTCAGGCGACTTCCAATCGATGTCGGTGACCTGGGTCATCATCAGGAACCCGACGAAGACGAGCGCGGTGGAGGCGGCCTCGGTGGGGACCAGCTCGACCAGCGGCGCCAGGAAGGTCGACAGCAAGAAGAGGACGCCCGTCACCACGGAGGCGAGGCCCGTGCGGGCCCCCTCGGCCACACCGGACGCGGACTCGACGTAGGACGTGTTCGAGGAGACCCCGCCCAGGCCGCCCGCGACGGCGGCAAGCGAGTCGATGACGAGGATCTGGCGCGTGCGGGGAGGGTTGCCGTCCTGGTCGAGCAGACCGCCCTCGGCGCCGACCGCGACCATCGTGCCCATGGTGTCGAAGAAATCGGCGAGCATGAGGGAGAAGACCAGGAGGACCACGGACACGGCCCCGAGTTTGCCGAAGCCGCCGAGCATGTCCACCTTGCCGAGGGTGTCGAAGACGGGCACGGCCACTGGGGAGCCCTTGAGCTCGGGAACCGTCTGCCCCCATCCGGTCGGGTTGGACTCCGAGATGCGGTCCAGGTGGGCGATGGCCTGGACGAGGACCGCCAGGACCGTGGCGGACACGATGGAGATGAGGACAGCGCCCTTCACGCGGCGCACGTACAGGACGATCATGAGGAACAGGCCGAACACGAACACCAGGGCCGGCCAGCCGTCCAGGGAACCGGAGACGCCGAATTGGACGGGGGTCGCCCCGGTGCGCACGATGCCCGCGTTGACCAGGCCGATGAGGGAGACGAAAAGGCCCAGGCCCACCGTGATCGCGGTCTTCAGAGCAGCGGGGACCGCCCGGAAGACCGCCTCGCGGAAGCCCGTGAGGACGAGCAGGAGGATGAGCAGGCCCTCCCACGCGATGACGCCCATGGCCTCGCCGTAGCTCAGGCCGGAGCCCAGGACCAGGGTGAAGGCGACGACCGCGTTGAGGCCCAGGCCCGCGGCCAGGGCGAGGGGGTAGTTCGCGACGGCGCCCATGAGGATGGTGACGGCGCCCGCGACCAGCGCCGTGCCCGCGGCGATCCCCTGGGGGGTGATCGAGCCGTCGTCGGGGACGGCGTTGCCCAGGATCGCCGGGTTGACCACGAGGATGTACGCCATGGCGAAGAAGGTGACGAGACCGCCGCGGACCTCTCGGCCCAAGGTCGAGCCCCTGGCGGAGATCTGGAAGAAACTGTCGAGTGCCTGTGCGACCGCGTTACGGGATGGGGCGGTCCTGTTCTGTGTGCTCACAGGCCAATCGTGCCCGTAACTGAAGTCACACCGCAAACACGACGCGCGTGATCTTCAATACCAGGTAACGTTACGCCTCCGGGGCGCGCTCCACGTCGATGGCCGAGTCGTTGACGCGCGGCGGGCGCACCGGCCACGCGGTGGCCCCCTTGGGCAGGTCCGTCTCCGAGTGGGAGCCGCAGGTGTGGTCGAGGCTGACGACGCTCCCGTCGTCCGTGGCCCACTCGTTCGCGCACACGCCGAACGCCATGCGCATCTCGCCGCTCATCTTGATGAGGAAACCGCAGTTGGAGCACGTGTTCTTGGGACGCCTGCCCGACTTGGGGCCGCGCTCGGAGGCGTACCAGCGGTTCGCCGCGTCCCAGCGCCCCTGCGGGGAGAGCACGCGGGGCCGCCCGAGCCCGAGATCCCGGACGATCGGCAGATCGGCGTCGTCGCTGGTGTCCTCCAGGCCCGGCTCGAGGCGCGCGTCCTCGTCCCGGTAGGCCAGGACGTCGTCGCGCGACACGTCCGAGGGGCGCAGGCGCTCCTCCCACGGCACCCACCGGGGCGCCAGGAGCGCCCCCTCGCGCGGGGCCATTCCGACCTCGCAGACGGTGGCGGTGCGCCCACGGGGCACGCGGGCGAGCGTCACCGCCCAGCACCAGCCGACGTAACCGGGGTCCGTCGAGGCGAAGTAGTGGGTTCCGAGTCGGTCCGCCTCCATCTTGAAACCGACGTGGTCGCCGACGGGGCGGGGGTGGGCGACGGCCTCGGCCGCCTCCCTGGCCAGCGCGACGGAGTCCGCCAGGATCGCGTCGGTCTTCGGGGTCCGCGTGCGCGGAGTGGTTCTAGGCATCGAAATCCTCTGCGACGGCGCGGAGCACCTTCGCGATCTTGTCAGCGTTGTCTGGGTACTTGCCCCGGCGCAGCGATGCGGACGAGGCGTCGAGGAGCTTGATCAGGTCCTCCACGACCGGGACCATGGCCCGGGGCTTGCGCCGCTTGGCATGGGCGACTGAGGGGGCCTCGGCCACGACCCTCACCGACAGCGCCTGGGGGCCCTTGCGCCCGTCGGCCACCGAGTACTCGACCCGCGCGCCCGCGCGGGGGTGCGCGCCGCCCGCGGGCAGCGCCGAGGAGTGGAGGAAGACCTGGGAGCCGTCGTCGCCGGTGATGAAACCGAAGCCGCGTTCGGGGTCGAAGAACCTGACCCTACCGGTGGGCATGGCGTCCCCCTCCTCTCATTCGTGGGGCGCGCGGCGCGCGGCCCCTCCCATCATAGGGCGGGCGGCACGGGG
>ERZ773099.2857-NODE-2857-length-11563-cov-10.067779_pt1 | contig 11563 bp, 7 predicted proteins | sample MGYA00511120_ERZ773099 | MGnify/ENA primary metagenome ERZ773099 (study PRJEB29015, sample SAMEA2738012) | human oral metagenome | biome: human oral; feature: human-associated habitat; material: dental | place: China | collected 2104 ... | reverse complement strand
GTAAGCTATACGCACAAACGTCCACTTTGTGGACATTGTGCGCCGCCCTTACATGAAAGAGCCAATCAGGCTGCGCCTTCGGCTTGACTTCTTGGACTTTCATTGTAAGAAATTATAGCACAGAACAAAGCATCTGCCCAATGATTCTTTCTTCTGACCCTATCCCTTTCCGCCCTCCTATGGTATGATGAGAAAAACCGTGTATACCCTCGACAAAAGGAGGATGTCATGACTGAAGATCATCTGGAACTCCTGCGCTCCAAAGGCTACAAGCTGACTCCGCAGCGACGCGCCGTCCTCGACGCCTTCCATGAATGCGACCCCTTCCCCACGGCTCAGCAGCTTCTTGCCGCCGTGCGCAAGAAGCATTCCAACGTCTCCCTCGATACGATATATCGCAACCTCGCGCTCCTCTCGAATCTCGGCGTCATTCATGAAATCTACCGCGCAGCGGGAAACGTCTACGAGATCATCGAGCCGGGTCATCACCATCACCACCTCGTCTGTACGGAATGCGGCAAGACGGAGTGTATAGACATCTGTCCCATGCAGGAAGCCTACACGAAGGAAGCCGAGAAAAGAGGCTTCCTCATCACGGGGCACATCTTTGAATTCTACGGCATCTGTCAAGAGTGCCGTGAAAAGAAAGGCCTTTGAAAGGTCCATCCAGACTTCGAGGACATATACAATCTTTACGGAAATTCGCCAGAAAGGCTAGAAATATGGTATACTATACGTTAAACGGAAAAATTATGAGCAAAGGAGCATGAAAAAAATATGCTATTAACCCGTAATTGCGTGGAGCTTCTCGCACCGGCCGGCACTTGGGACGCCCTCGTCGCCGCCGTCGAGGCGGGCGCGGACGCCGTCTATCTGGGCGGCAAGCACTTCAACATGCGCATGCACCACGGCGATACGAATTTCGACAACGAGATGCTGAAAAAAGCCGTCGACTTTACGCACGAGCACGGCGTCAAGCTCTATATCACATTGAACAATCTCATCAGCGAGGAAGAGCTTCCCGCCCTGCGCGAATATCTGCTCTACCTGCAGGAGATCCGCCCCGACGCGATCCTCGTGCAGGACTTCGCCGTGCTTGAGCTGAAAAAGGAACTGGGCATCGACATCCCGCTGCACACCTCGGTCATGATGAATACGCACAACGAGGCGGCGATTGAAAAACTCAAGGAATACGGCATCACGCGCATCGTTGTCGGGCGCGAGATGACGCTCTCTGAACTGAGCCTCTTCAAGGAACGCACGGGGCTCGAAGTCGAATACTTCATGCACGGCGACATGTGCATGTCCGAGAGCGGCCAGTGCATCCATTCGGGCGTGCTCTTCGGTCAGAGCGGCAACCGCGGCCGCTGTCTGAAGCCCTGCCGCTGGGCGTATGAACTGATCGACGAGACGACGGGCGAGGTCTTGGATGCCGAGAGCGAAGGCCCGTACAAGCTCGCCTTGAAGGACATGTGCATGTATCGCAACATCCCCGAGCTCATTCAGGCAGGCGTTCACTCCTTCAAGATTGAGGGACGCATGCGCCCGGCGGAGTTCATCCGCCGCATCGTGCGCACCTACCGCAAGGCGATCGACAGCTACATTGCCGATCCTTTCGGCTACCAGGTCGACGAGGCGGGCTGGCATGACCTCTTCGACAACCGTGCGCGCGACTTCACGACGACGTTCGCCTTAGGTCCGACGACGGCACGCGACATCGGCTTTGACGGCACGCGCGAACCTCGCTTCTTCAGCGAGGCCGTGAAGGAGCCGGGCTTCCAGGACGACATTCTGAAGGCGGAGCGCCCCATCGCACGCGAGAATGCGCCCCATCGCCTTGCGGTGCGCGTCAGCGACATCGAAGGCGCACGCGCCGCCATTGAGAGCGGCGCCGATGCCGTTTACGTCGGCGGCGAAGCATTCCGCCCCCAGAAGCCGTGGCGGCTCACGGACATCGAATCCGTCATCGAAACGGCGAATGAATCGGGCGCAAAGGTCTTTGTCAATACGCCGCGCACGACGATGCGCCGCGAATGCGGCGAACTTGAGCAATTCTTCACAGCGCTTGAACGCCTGCAGCCCGCAGGCGTCCTCGTCAGCAACCTCGGCTCCCTGCGCCTCGCCCAGACGATCACAAACCTGCCCGTACAGGCTGATCTCTCGTTCAATCTTTTCAACCATCTCGCCGCAAAGTTCCTCAAGGAAAACGGTCTTGCCATGGCGGCATCCTCCTTCGAACTTTCCTTCGAGCAGCTTAGGCGTCTCGTCGAATCCTCGGAGCTTCCCATCGAAACGGTCGTGCACGGCTCTTACGAATCCATGATCCTCGATCACAATCTGCCCGAGATGTCCTTGGGAAGCTACGACCCGCTGAAGAATCCCGAATTCCTCGATCGCCGCTATGCACTGCGCGATAGGGCGGGCGAGGTTCATTCCATCCGCATTGACCAGTTCGGGCGCAACCACCTCTACTTCGCGAAGGATCTGTGTCTTTATCCGTACCTTGAGAAGTTCAACGGCATCGCCTCCTACCGCATTGAGGCGCAGGACTACGCGCCTGCGCTTGTCGCTCTCGTCACGAAAACGTACCGCGAGGCGCTCGATGCGCTTTCGCGCGGGGAAAAGGCTTTCGATGAATCCGCGCTCGCCGCACTCGCCGAAAAGAGTCCGCGCGCTTTCGGTCTCGGTGTCTACCGTTTCCGCGAGTCAAAGGATTCGATCTAAAAAAGCGCGGATGAATCCAACGCTCATTTCGTCCACGCTCCCCTAAGGAGGTCATTATTTGAAAGAATACATCGGCGCTGAAGCCATCCTCGAAAAGAAGAAGAAGTACATCATGCCCTGTCTCGGCCACTTCTACCGTGAGCCGCGCCAAATCGTGCGCGGCTCCATGCAGTACCTTTTCGACAGCGAGGGCAGGAAGTATCTCGACTGTTTCGCGGGTGTTTCCGTCATCAACTGCGGCCACTGTAATCCCGAGATTACGGAAAAGGTCACAAAGCAGGTCGAAACATTGCAGCATGTCTGCAACATCTACTTGACGGAGAACTTCGTGAACCTCGCCGAAAAACTCGCCGAGGTCACGCCCGGCGACCTGCAGAAGAGCTTCTTCTGCTCGACGGGCACGGAAGCGACGGAGGGCGCTGCGCTGCTCGCGACCATTCACACGGGAAGCAGCGAGTTCATCGCACTCCGAAACGGTCTGCACGGGCGCACAAAGCTCACGATGAGCCTTACGGGCATCGGCATGTGGCGCACCGATCCGAACCCCGTCGGCGGCATCCAGTTCGCACCGAACCCGTACTGCTACCGCTGTCCGCTCGGCAAGACCCATCCCGAATGCGGCCTTGCCTGCGCCGATGAGGTCGAGACGATCATCCGGACGGCGACGAGCGGCAAACCAGCCGCTTTCATCGCCGAGAGCATTCAGGGCAACGCCGGCATCATCGTGCCGCCGGAAGGATACTTCCAACGCGTCAAAGAAATCATCTCAGCCTACGGCGGTCTTTTCATCGCGGACGAGGTACAGACGGGATTTGCTCGCACGGGCAGGATGTTCGCCATCGAGCACGCGGGCGTCACACCCGACATCATGTGCGTCGCCAAGGCGCTCGGCAACGGGCAGCCCATCTCCGCCTTCATCGCGAGCGCCAAGGTTGCCGACAGCTACACGAAGCCCGGCGCCTCAACCTTGGGCGGCAACCCCGTTTCGAGCACGGCAGGACTCGCCGTCCTCAACTACATCGAGGAGCATCGCCTCGCCGAAAATGCCGAAGCGCGCGGTCGAGAGTTGCGCAAGGGACTCGCCGAAATCCAGAAACGCCACCCGATCATCGGCGACATCCGCGGTCTCGGTCTCATGACGGGCGCAGAATTCGTCCACAGCGACAAGAGTCCCGCCCCCGAAGAGCTGGACATGGTGCTCGAAGAGCTCAAAGATCGCGGCTTCATCGTCGGCAAAAACGGCGTCGCCAGAAACGTCATGGCGTTCCAGCCGCCGCTCATCATCACGGAAGAGAACATCAACGACGTGCTCGACGCCCTTGAGCAGGTGCTGGTGAAGTTCAAGCTGTAAGCCTATTGATGCGTGTATGAAACGGAAAATCCCTCCCGCTGCAGACCTTGCTTCTGCAGCGGGAGGGATTTTTGCTCTACAGTGCTATAGGTTCCGGCATCGACGCGAGGCAGACGAAGTCAGAGAGGCGGCATTCCCCCCTCCTGCCATCATCACATCGCCCTTCTTCCATCAATATCGAAGAGGCTTTCCGTCACAAACGAAATCTCCATGCTCCCCCTCGTGCTGGAAAGCACATCTTCGAAGATCGCAGAGATCTCTACATTCAGCTCGTCCCAGCGATTATCAGGATTGAGCGTCGGCAGGGACGGGTCGGCATAGCTCTCGTTGTACGCATGACGGAATCCGTCAAACCCCGCGATTGCAACTTTCTTGGCGCCGATGCTGTTGAGCAGGCGCAGCGCAGAAATCACGGCATTGTCGAAATGCGGCCAGCCTCTCTTAATGGCACGATTGAAATTCAGGATCAGCTCGCCTTCCGCCCCTTCCGTCTTGATGCTCGAAAGCAAGATCTTTTTCGTTTCGGCAAACGTCTTTCCATGCGCATTTTTCGCGTAGTCGCAGCGTGCGCTGTTGACGAAGAACAGATAATCGTACGCATAGCCGTCGCATATCGCATTGACGCCGATGACAACGGGCTGCTCCTTCTTGATGAAGGCATGTACGCGCTCTCTCTTGTCGATGACGGATCGTCCCGGTGCGACCAAGAGAACCGTACGTCCCGCAAATTCTTGGCGCAGGGCGCGAACGGCCGCCTCGTCATCGACGAGACGGGACTGGTTTTCCAAATAGCGGCGTTCCAGCAAATCGTAGTCGTACTTGCGCCGCTCCGCTTGCGACAGGGAGGCGATGATGTTGCGCATGTCGCGCGCATTCGTCCTATGGTTGCGCTGCAGGTACGCGATGTTGTTGACGTGGCACTGGTACATTCCCGCCACGAAGTACGGCGTCGAGTACCCCCATGTATATGCCTCTCGGAATGGCTCCATATAGGTGTCGATGGCGTCGAGGATCGCATCCATATCGTAATTTCCATTCTGCTTGCGGTCAAGGTAGCTCGCCACCAGCTCCGTCGTCGCATTTCCTGCACCGCGCCCCATGCCGCACAAGCTCGCATCGACGATCGCACTGCGCTCGCTCTCTGCGAGAAGTTCGACGAAATGCATGGTGAGCGCAAAGGAGAGCTGCTGGTTGTTATGCGAATGGAATCCCATCGCTATCGCAGGATTGAGCGCCTCATCGAGCGTGCGGACGATGCGGGCAAGATCCTCCTCGAACATCGCGCCGAACGTATCGACAACGGAAATCGCCACGGGGCGGCAGGCATTGATGCACTGTGCGAGATCCTTGAGATCCGCCTCGCTGTACGCAAGCGTGTTGGCCGCCTGCAGGAAGATGCGGTATCCCTTCTCGCGCACGCGCTCTGCGACCGCAATGCCCTCTCGATGCTTGCCGTGCGGGAAGACGACGCGCACCGCATTGACGGACTTGCCATCGCACGGCGGAAGATTGTCCACATCATAGCGATCCCAATCGATCATTGCGACGTACTCGATGCCGTCCTGACGATCCACCATGTAGGGTGCGGCATCCTGCGGCAGATGGTAGTAAGTGCTGCCTTCCTCATGAGCGGCGTCCTTGAGCCAGCCCACCTCGATGATGTCCGTACGCGCCTCCTGCAGCTTCTTGATGATGCCCTTGATGGCGCTGGTTCCAAAACGCGATCCATTGATATATGCGCCATCGCGCAGCGTGCAGTCCAACAGTGCAATCTTCTTTTTCATCGTTCAGCCTCCTCAGCCAAAGATCAAAATCCATGCGTCCCGTACTGCCACAGTCCGCGAAGCGTCTCATTCTCCGCTACGCAGACCTTCGCGGCAGGATAGCCTGCCGCAATCTTTGTCCGAATCCCCCCAATCCGTCTTGCCACGCCACCGGAGAAGAGCAGCTCCTCTACCGATTGTCCCTGCGCCCGTACCTGCTCTGCCGCCCAAAGGAAATTGCGTGCCATCGCGTGCAGGATGCTTGATGCGAGCGTCCCCAAGTCAAAGCCATGCTCTTCGAATCCCGCGAGAAGCCCCGTAACCCGCTCTGAGCAAGGATTCTCAAAGAAGCTCATATCTGCCTCGAAGCATTTGCCTTCCGCGCTCGCTGCCGCATCCAAGAACACCTGCCAGATACAGTTCTCGTCCGGCGCCATACCGAAACGCAGCAAAATATCCTGCAAGAATCGGATATAGACATTGAGCGCCCGTCCGGACGGCAGATGCGGCAATGTACGGATATGCCCGCCAAAAAGGTACGGGCGAATCTGTACGCATTCGCTTCGTGAAAGATCATCGGTCACAACGCTGACCTGCGCCCCGGTGCCAAGGTTGAAAGAAAGCTGCCCCTGTCTGCAAAGCCCTGCACCGCAAAGAGCTGCCTGCTGATCGCCGACAGCAGGCAAGGCTTCATATTCCACGCCGTCCAGAGCGAAGGAGACGGGCGATCCTCCTACCTGCGGGAAGCGGATTCTTCCTCCTGTCGCCGTTCGTACGAGCGGTGCGCTCCAATCTTCCCTTTCCAGATCATACAATCCGCTCGCGGCAGCATTCGTCGGATGCGTAAAGACAGCTTTTCCCGAAAGTGCACGCAGAATATAATCACCAAGCGTACAGAACCAAAGCTCCCCCGTCATCCGTTCAAGAATGCCGCTCTGAAAGAGATGGAGAAGATTCGCACTCGGCAGCGAGCCGCGCAGCGGCATCCCTGTACGTGATACCGCATCCGCACAATCCTGCGCCAAGATGGAAACCGCCGTCTCGCCCTCGACGGGAAGCGTACCGAAAGAGCGCTGCCATGAAAGGTAATCCATCTGCGGCTCGCCCGCTGCATCCGTGAGCAAGAAGCCATGCATTTCGTTCGCGATGCAGAGCCGTGCGCGATGTTCCCCCGCAGAAAGTTTCGCGAGCATGGTGCGCACGACACGCAGAAGCTCCCGGGCCTGCAAGGGCAGAAGCAAGCTCTCCGCCCCCTCTTCCCCTGCAGCACGAACGGCAGGAACGAGCATGGTATCAAGAACGCGCCCATCCGCTTCAAACGAGGCTCCCTTCAGGAAACTCGCCCCGCAGTCAATCGCGATAGTAATCATGCGTCGTTTCCAAATAATCGCAGAACATCCGATAGAGCCGCTCGTCCAATTCCATCGGATGAACGATGAGATGGCTCTCGCCGTCGAGCATGGCAAAAGCGAGCGTGTTGCCGCGCACCTTCTTGTCCGTGCGAATCGTGTCAAAGACCGCACGAGGATCGCCGATCACGATTTCGTCCCTGAGGAACGCACGCTTGATCAGCGCCTTGACATCGAGGTAGAGCGCCTCGTCGATCAGCCCTTCGCGCACCGCAAGGCAATTCACAACATCAATGCCCCATATAACAGCCGTGCCATGCGCGATTGCATGCTTCGTGTACGCTTCCAGTGCATGGCCGAAGGTATGCCCGTAATTCAGCACACGGCGCAAATCGGACTCAAACTCATCCGCCTCGATGATCTTCTTCTTTTCCAGCAATCCGCGATGGATATAGTGCGCGATGCGCGCGCAAGGGATATGTGTCGGTTCGGCTTTCAGCTCCCGATAAAACGCAGTGTCGCTCGTCAGCGAAAATTTCAGGATCTCGCCCCAGCCATTCAGATAGTCCGCCTCGGACAACGTATCAATGAAATGCGTGTCGATGAAGATCTTCTTCGGCGGATAAAAGACGCCAATCTGATTCTTGTAGGCTCCGATATTGATGCCGCATTTTCCGCCGATGCACGAATCGCACATGGAAAGAAGCGTCGTCGGGAAGAAATACCAATCGACATTGCGCAGAAAGAGGTTGCTCGCCAGCGTCGCCAAATCCTGCGTGATGCCGCCGCCGAAGCAAATAATCCGCCAATTCTTGCGTACGCCGAGCTGTTGGAAAAAGGAAATGAGGTTCAGAACCGTATACATGTTCTTCTTCTCTTCCACGGGATCGACGAAGAAGATGCGCCGCCGTTCGATTCCCTCAAAAGCAGGTTCATAGAGCCGGTAGACGTTCCAATCCAAAACATAGGCAAGCTCGCCTTCCAGCGTATCCAACGTCTTACGGAAATCATCCACAAAGGAAACGCTGTAATCGTACAAGCTCGAATGAATCTCCAGCTGTTCCATCCTATCATCCTCTCTTTCTCTAGATAGAAGACCCTCCGTCGACGGTCAGCACCGCCCCCGTGATATACGACGCCTCCTCCGAGACAAGGAAGCACGCCGCTCTAGCCACATCAATCGGCTGCCCCATGCGCCCCATCGGAATGGAAGGCAGAATGCGCGAAAAATCCTTGTTCTCGTAAATCGGCGTGTCGTTCGGGCCGGGGCATAGGCAATTCACGCGAATGCTTTTCGCATAATTCTTGGCGCAGAGCTGCGAGAACTCGATGAGCGCCGCCTTCGATGGCGCATAGAGATACTGCCGGCTGCCTGCGATATGCGACTGCAGTCCGCCGATCGAGGCGACGTTCAAGATATTGCCATGCCGCTCGCAAAGTTCTGCAATAAATGCCTGCGTCATGAAAATCGCCGCGCCCACATTGATCCGAAACACATGATCATACGCTTCGGGCGTGATCTCTTCCAGCAGATACGTCTGAAAAACGCCCGCATTGTTGACGAGAATGTCGATGACGAAGCCGCTCGCTGCGACCTCCTCGCGCAGTTCCGCGATTGCGTCCGCATCCGTCAAGTCACACGGAAAGAATCGTGCGCGGTTTGCCGGGAAGCGTACGGCAAGCTCTTCTGCCAGTCGCTCGCCACGCTCACGGCTTCTCCCCACGGCAGCGATGGAGGCTCCTTCCTCGGCGAAACGATGCGCCATCGCCTCGCCAAGTCCCGAGGTCGCTCCCGTAATCAAAATCGTCTTGCCCTGCAAACGCTGCATGACTGCCCTCCTCAAAAGACGCCAAGCTGCTCGTGCCATAAAGAGGCTGTCGTACCAAAACATGTACAACAGCCTCTCCTTTCCGCCTTTGCAAAAATCTCAAGCGCCGATATTTTCTTCTTCTGTCGCTTTCTCTTCCGTCCCTTTGACAGTCTCTTCCGCATCGAGCGCCAGCTCTTCCGTCGACGTCTCCTCTGAATCAGCCGCCGTTTCCTCATCGTCGCCTTCAGGCGGCTCGGGTACGGGCGGATTCGGATCGACGACCGCGATGTTGCGGTAGCGTCCCATGCCGGTTCCGGCAGGAATCAGCTTGCCGATGATGACATTTTCCTTCAGACCGATCAGAGGATCGACCTTGCCCTTGATGGCGGCGTCCGTGAGAACGCGCGTCGTTTCCTGGAAGGAGGCTGCCGACAGGAAGGAATCCGTCGCGAGCGACGCCTTCGTGATGCCGAGGAGAATCGGCTTCGCGACAGCAGGCTCGCCGTCGGCCTCGATGGCGACGGCATTCGCCGCTTCAAAGGAGTTGATGTCGACGTATTCGCCGGGCAGGAAGCTCGTCGTGCCCGCCTCCTCGATCTTCACCTTGTGCAGCATCTGGCGCACCATGACCTCGATGTGCTTGTCGTTGATCTCAACGCCCTGCGACTTGTAGACCTTCTGCACCTCATAGACAAGGTAGCGCTGCGTGTCGCGCAGACCGCAGACGCGCAGGATGTCGTGCGGATTGATCGAGCCTTCCGTCAGACGGTCGCCCGGCATGAGATGGTCGCCGTCGTGCAGGGCGAGGCGTGCGCCGTAGGGAATCGCATACTCGCGCGATTCGCCCGATTCAGGAACAATCAGGAGCTTTCTCATGCCCTTGCCCGTATCCGTGATCTCGACCGTTCCTTCGATCTCAGCGATGATCGCATGGTGCTTGGGCTTTCTCGCTTCGAACAGTTCTTCAACGCGCGGCAGACCCTGCGTGATGTCCTCACCCGCGACGCCGCCCGTATGGAACGTGCGCATCGTGAGCTGCGTGCCCGGCTCGCCGATGGACTGCGCGGCAATCGTGCCGACGGCCTCGCCGACCTCGACTTCCGTCTGGTTCGCGAGATCGCGTCCGTAACATTTGACACAGACGCCGAACTGCGATTTGCACGTCAAGACGCTGCGGATGGACACGCGCTCGCGCACCGCCGCGATCTTCTTGGCAAGCGCCTCGTCGATCGCATCGTTGAGCGAGGCGACCTTCTCGCCCGTCTCAGGATTGAAGATGTCTTCCGCCAGCACGCGTCCCGTGATGCGATCCTCCAACGACTCAATGATGCCGTTGCCTTCCTTGATGGCTTCGACCTCGATGCCGCGCACATTGTTATTGCGCACCTTGAGCTCCTTGGCATCGCTCGCAAGAATGGCCTCGATCTGCTCTTCCGTCAAATCGACGGCGGCGGGAACGATCTCCGTGCCCTCGCTGTCTGTGACGGCATAACGCGTTTCCTTGCCGAGCATTTCGTGAATCATGGCGTGCTTGATTTCCGCACGGCGTGTCGCGTCCGGCTCGCCAAGGGCAATCTTCTCCGAGACCATCGTGCTGCTGATGATGGCTTCGGAGGTCAGGGAAGAGCCGCGCAGGACGATCTCATGCACATCTTCCTCGGCAAGAAGTTCCAAATCGCCTTCCGTCAGCACCGTGTCCTTCGGCAGCAGCAGTTCATCCGTCGCAGGACTCATGATGTCCGCTGCCGTCAAGCGGCCGACGAGCTGCTCATCGAGGATCTCGATGGCGTCCGCCGCCGACTCCGCGAGGCGTGCTCGCTCACGCAGCAAATTGATGCTCTCCACATCGCAGTCGTCCTCGCGCACGATGACGTCCTGTGCGACATCGACGAGACGGCGCGTGAGGTAGCCCGAGTCCGCCGTACGAAGAGCCGTATCGGCAAGACCCTTTCTCGCGCCGTGCGAGGAGATGAAGTAGTCGGAAACCGTAAGACCCTCGCGGAAGTTCGCCGTGATCGGCAGGTCGATGATCTTGCCCGACGGGTCGGCCATGAGGCCGCGCATGCCGGCGAGCTGACGCATCTGCTGCTTGTTGCCGCGCGCGCCCGAGTCCGCCATCATGAAGATGGGGTTGAAGGCGTCCATGTTGTCCATCATGGCGTCCGTCACATCGTCCGTCGCCTGCGTCCAAAGCGCGATGACCTTGTTGTAGCGCTCCTCATCCGTAATGAGGCCGCGGCTGAACTGGCGCTCGATGCCGTTGACCTGCTTCTTCGTCGCCGCGAGGATGTCCTGCTTCTTCTCGGGCACGATGATGTCGGAAATCGCGACCGTCATGCCCGCAAGACACGCGTAGTGATAGCCGAGGTTCTTGACGTCGTCGATGACGACGGCCGTGCGTGCGGCTCCGAAGTGGTCGAAGCAGTTTGCCACGAGCTTGCCGAGCTGCTTCTTGTCCATACGGATGCCGAGGCACCACTGCCCCGTCTCTTCATCCTTGTGGTAATAGCGAAGCTCCTGCGGCAGGATCTCGTTGAAGATCATGCGCCCGAGCGAAGTCTTGAC
>ERZ773099.2856-NODE-2856-length-11565-cov-11.532233_pt1 | contig 11565 bp, 10 predicted proteins | sample MGYA00511120_ERZ773099 | MGnify/ENA primary metagenome ERZ773099 (study PRJEB29015, sample SAMEA2738012) | human oral metagenome | biome: human oral; feature: human-associated habitat; material: dental | place: China | collected 2104 ... | reverse complement strand
GGGCATGGGGTTCAACGAGCAGTCCGCCTGGAAGCGTTTCTTCATCCTCCTGGACGGGGCCCTCTTCAACGTTCTGCTGGCCTTCCTGCTGACGGCGGTGTTCCTCTGCGGGCATGGGGTCATGAACATGGAGGACACGAGGATCGGGACCCTGATGGAAGGGTTCCCCGCGCAGCGGGCGGGCCTCGAGGTCGGGGACCGCGTCGTGGCGGTGAACGGCAGGTCCGTCGCCCATTGGCGTGAGATGTCCGAGGCGCTGAGGGAGGCTGCGGTCAAGGGGGACGTCCGCCTCGAGGTCCAGCGCGGCGACCGTACCCTGACCGTGACGACGCCCATCCCCGACAACGCGGAGTATGGACACCCCATGCTGGGGGTCACTCCCGCGCTTCTGCGTTATTCCCCCGGACAGGCCCTGCAGAACGCCGCGGGGTACACCTGGAGGATGTCGAAGCTCATGCTCAAGGGGGTCTGGGACTGGGTGACGCAGCGCCAGGAGGTGGACGTCACCGGCCCCATCGGCATCGCCTCGATGTCCGGGCGGGCCTTGAGGGAGGGGCTCTGGAGCTTCGTGACGTTCCTGGCCCTGATCAGCCTGAACCTGGGGCTGCTCAACCTCTTCCCCATCCCCGCCCTCGACGGTGGGCGCATCCTCTTCGTCCTGCTGGAGATGGTGTTCCGACGCAGGCTTCCGGAGCGCGTGGAGAACTGGATTCACATGACGGGCTTTGCCCTGCTGATCACCCTGATGGTCTTCGTCACCTGGCGGGACGTCTACAACCTCTTCTGGACGCGATGAGGCGTCAGGTCCGGATAGGGCCCCTGACGGTCGGGGGCGGGGCCCCGGTTCGGGTGGAGAGCATGCTGAAGGTTCCCCTCTCCGACCGCGGGGCCTGTCTCGATCAGTGCAGGAGTCTCCTCGAGGAGGGGTGCGAGCTGGCCCGTGTGGCTCTGCCGACGGCATCCGACGCGGAGGGGCTGGCCTGGCTGCTTCCGCGGACCGAGCTGCCCCTCATGGCGGACATCCATTTCGACCCCGCTCTGGCCCTGGCGGCGATGGACGCGGGGTGTCGGAGCATCCGCATCAACCCCGGGAACATGCCGCTGGGGCGTCTGAACGAGATGATACGGGCCGCGAAGGACGCGGGCGTCGTCATCCGTATCGGGGCCAACGGGGGGTCCCTCTCGGGGCGCCAGCTCGAGGAGGCGGGGGGGGACCGCGCCGCGGCGCTCTTTCTGGCCGTCCGAGAGCAGGTGGAGCTGTTGCTGGAGAACGGGTTCGAGGACATCATCCTCTCGGCGAAGTCCTCCTCCGTCCCCGAGACGGTGCGGGCCAACCTCCTGATCGCCCGGGCGTATCCCGATTTCCCCCTGCACGTCGGCCTGACGGAGGCCGGTCCCGGCGACGGCGGGATCGTCAAGAGCACGGCCGGCATCGCCTCACTGCTGGCGCAGGGCGTCGGGGACACGCTGCGCGTGTCGCTGACCGACAGGCCGGAGCGTGAGGTGCGGGTGGGGTACGAGATCCTGAAGGCGCTCCATCTGCGCTCGCGGGGGGTGAACCTGGTGTCGTGCCCGACCTGCGGCCGCAGACGCGCGGATGTCATGCGCCTCGTGGCGCTCATCGAGCCGATGCTGAAGGACCTGCCCGACGGGACGAGCGTGGCGGTCATGGGGTGCGAGGTCAACGGCCCCAAGGAGGCGAAACACGCCCGGCTGGGAATTGCCGGGACCCCGGCCGGAGCGGTCCTGTTCCGGGAGGGGCGGGTGGTTGGCGAATACCCCTTCGAGGAGCTGCCGGAGGTCCTGCCGCGCTTTTTCAGGGAAGCGGACCCGAACGGCTCCGGCGAGCCGGGGGATGACGAAGCCAGCCGCGGGGCGGGGCATCGGGACCGTACACCTGTATATAAATAAAACGGCCGATATGGGGAGACATTGGAAAAAGGGGGAACGTGGCATGCCGGTCAATCTCAAGGGAAGAAGTTTTTTGACTCTGATGGATTTTACGCCCGAGGAAATCGCCTATCTGCTGAGCCTTTCGGCGGACCTCAAGGCGAAGAAACGCGCCGGAATCCGGGGCTGCGCCCTGGCGGGGAAGAACGTGGCGCTTCTTTTCGAGAAGGCCTCGACCCGTACCCGGTGCGCCTTCACGGTCGCCTGCATCGACGAGGGGGGGCACCCCGAGTTTCTGGGCAAGAACGACATTCACCTCGGCGGCAAGGAGGACGTGAAGGATACGGCCCGGGTGCTGGGACGGATGTTCGACGGCATCGAGTTCCGAGGGTTTCGGCAGAGCATGGTCGAGGAGCTGGCCCGATGGGCTGGGGTCCCCGTGTGGAACGGCCTGACGGACGTCGACCACCCCACGCAGGTCCTGGCCGATTTCCTCACGCTTCAGGAGAACTTCGGTCGCCTCGAGGGCCTGAACCTCACCTATGTGGGCGATGGCCGCAACAACATGGCGAATGCCCTCATGATCGGCAGCTCTAAGATGGGGGTCAACTTTACCATCGGGTCCCCGAGGGAGCTCTTCCCCGACCCCGAGCTGGTGGAGCGGTGCAGGGCGGTCGCGCAGCGAAGCGGCGCGGAGATCCGAATCATCGACGACCCCCGGAGGGCCGTCGAGGGGGCCGATGCCGTCTACACCGACGTCTGGGTCTCGATGGGCGAGGAAGCGGAGAAGGAGACGCGCGTCCGGCTGCTGACCCCATGGCAGGTCAACGGGGATCTGATGAGGGCGACCGGCAGGGAGAGGACGATCTTCCTGCATTGCCTGCCGGCGGTGAAGGGCTGCGAGGTCACGGAGGAGGTCTTCGAGTCCCCCTGTTCCAAGGTGTTCGACGAGGCCGAAAACCGGATGCACACCATCAAGGCCGTGATGGTCGCAACCATCGGCGCGTAGAGGAGGCGGGAAGAATGTCGGAGAAACGGACCTTTCGGTGTGCCTCCTGTTCCCATGTCTTCGAGCAGGAGGGAGGGGCGCTTCGCTGTCCCGAGTGTCGGGGCAAGACCCTGATTCTGCTGGAGGGAGCGTCCCTCAGAGGCTCCAAGGGGTGCGGTGGGAGCTGCGGAAGCTGTTCCTGCGGCTGTCATTAGTTTCTGTACGAAGGAGGCGGGTATGTCCATGGCGGAGATAAAACAGGAGCACACGACGCATCTGCTGGGGGCCGCCGTCGTGGGCAAGACCCACCCGCGCATCGAGCTGCGCGGCCGGCTCGACAGCCTGAACGCCGCGATCATCCGCGTGCAGATAGCGGCGCGCGAGGCGGGGTGCGCGCAGCTCGAGAAGGACCTGGAGGAGGTTCGGGACAAGGTTGGGGAGATCCTGGCCTGCGAGGTGAGGGATGTCTCCTGCTCCGAACTATCCCTGTGGGGCCTGACGGACGAGGAGATTCACGCACGCTCGCATTTTCCGGAGCACGCTTACGGGATCGGACATATCCTGCCCCATCCCGATATGGGGCGGTGGGCGGCGGAGCTCAATCTGCTGCGGACGCTGGTCCGGGAGGTGGAGCTCTGTGCCTGCCGCGCCTTCGAGTCGCGGGAGGGGGTGGAGAGGCCGGACATCATCAAAGTGCTGAACCGTCTCAGCAGCGCCTTCTACATCCTGACCTACAAGTACCTGCCCAAGGGATACGACCGGACGATCCGTTTCGCAAGAACGGAACCAAGGAAGGACGCACCGAAAAGGGAAGCGCAGTCCCGGTAGCGGAATGAACACCCTGCACGTTTTGAAGATCGCCCAGCTTGCCGTCAGGTCCCTGCTTACCGAGGCCGCGGTCTACCCCAAGCCGGGGTTGGTCACCCCCCTGGACAACGGTTCCTGCGCGGACCGGACCTTCCAGCACTTCATCGACAGCGCCGTGGCGCTTCTTCCCTGTTTCCTCAACTGTGCGTCCATTGGGATGGAGACCCTGGAGCTCGGTCCCGAGGGCGTGTTCGCCCTGTTGCGCGTGACGGGACGCCAGGGTAATCTGGAGATGCTGCAGGCGACCGGTGGCGTTGGCACGCACCGGGGGGCTATCTTTCTTTTCGGCCTCCTGTGCGCGGCGGCAGGACGGCTCGCAGCCCAGGAACGGGACCTGACCCCCAGGGCCCTGGCCTTGACCGCGTCCTCCTTCGTGCGGGGAATCGTGGGACGGGAATTGGGCGGCCTGAGCCTGGAGAACTGCGGGACGGCGGAGGAGCGCGCCTTCGTCCTCTATGGGCTGGAGGGGCCGAGGGGCGAGGCGGAACGGGGGTTTCCCATGACCTTGCGGGCCGCGGACCTGATGCGGAGGCTCGAGGAGGAGCATAGCGATGCCCTCACGTTCCGGGAGCGCGCGGCGCACACCCTGATCTTCATCCTCTCCGAGAACGCAGACAGCGTCCTGGTATCGCAGGGGGGGCTGGACGCCATGCTGAGCGTGCAGGAGGAGGCGCGAAAGGCCCTTGAGTCCGGCGGAATGCTCTCTCCCTCCGGGCGGGCCGGGATCGCGGAGATGGAAAGCGCGCTTGCAGGGCGCGGGCTGTGCCCCGAGGGTGGGGCCGATATCCTTGCAGCCGCGCTGTTTCTCGGTGCCGCTCACTCCTGCCTGCGGAACTGAGAGAACGGGGGACGCCCGCTTTTGCCGGTCAGTACCTCAGGCCGTAGGCCGGATAGTAGACCCTCTGGTCGCTCAGGCCCTCCTTCTGGGCGGCCAGGGCCGCCTGTCCCTGTTCTCCCATGTTGTAGGAGAGCACGGAGGTCAGGACGTGGACGACGAACATGGGGCCGATCAGGCTGCTGCCGAAGGTCGGAGAACGGTCCCCGGCGTAGAAGGAGAGGTGCGAATGCCCGCATATGGGGGCGGCAGGGCTGTCCGTCAGGGTGACGATGCGGGTGCCCCGCCGGGCTGTGGCCTCGACGGCCTCCGTGACCTCGATGACGTAGCTGGGAAGCTCGCAGACGATCAGCATGTCGTTCTCCCCGACGGCCCGGGACTGTTCGATGAGCGAGACGGATCCCCGGCGCATGAGGACCGTCTTGAGCCCTAATTCCGTGAAGCGGGTGTAGAACCACTCCGAGACCAGGGCCGAGATCCCCCATCCCATGCAGTAGATCGCGTCGGCCTTTTTGGCCGCCTCGCAGAAGGTGACGATGGCCTTGGAGGAGAGGCTGTTGCGGGTCTCCTCCAGGTTGGCCTGCTCCAGACGGCAGAGGTCCTGGGGGATGTGGGTGTCCTGAACCTCCCCGGCGATGGCGGAGGGAGCGACCTGCGCGAGCAGGGCTTCCTTGAGGACGACCTTCAGGTCGGCGTATCCCTCGAACCCGAGCATGCGCGCGACCCGCACCAGCTGCGCCTTGGATACCGAAAGCCTCTCGGCGACCTCGCCGATGGAATGGAAAGCGACCTCCGAGGAGTTGCCCAGAAGATATTCCGCGACGCGCCGGGTCTTCGTGGGAAACGTGTCCATCCTGTCCCGAATCTGTTTTTCCAGGTCCTGAATGTTCATTGCCCCGTCCCCTCCTCTTTCTCGGTCTCGAGCATGGCCTCGACCTCGTGCCGCCAGGGCATGGAGGGCTGGGCTCCGAAGCGTGTGCAGGCCAGGGCTCCGGCCCCGGCGGCGAAGCGGACGGCCCGTTCCGGCGGCATTCCCTCCGCCATCCCCACGCTCAGCGCCGCGCAGAAGGCATCCCGGGCCCCGGTGGAGTCCACGGCTTTAACCGTAAAGGATTTGAACGCAAAGGTCTTTCCCCCCCGCGAGCACACCAGCCCTCCCTGGGCGCTCCGCGTCACCACGACGGTCTTGACGCCCCGTGCGACGAGCTGATGGGCCAGCTCGGCGATCCGGTCCTCCGGAAGGGGGTCGCCGCCCGAACGGTTGGACGGGGTGCCCGAATTGGACGAATAGAAGTCGAGGGCCGCCTGATTCAGGATCAGGCAGTCCACCATGTGCCAGACCTCCGACGGCAGGGGGAAGGGCGGCTCGGCGGACAGGAGGGTCCTGCATCCCATGCGCCGGGCCAGCCGCAGCCCGTAGGCTACGGTCTCCGGAGGGCTCTCCAGCTGGAACAGCGCGGAATCGACCGCCTTGAAGAGGTCCTTGGCCCGGTCCAGGACCGCCTCGTCGAGGAAGGCATTGGCGCCCTGGGAGAGGACGATGGCGTTCGCCCCGCCGTCCAGGACGGTGACGACGGCAACGCCCGTCCCCGCCTCGGAACGCTCCTCCAGGTGTTCGCAGCCGACCTTGTTCTCCGTCAGCGTCGTCCGCAGTTTTTTCCCGAAGTCGTCGTTGCCGACGCAGCCGATCATGTGCGCCTCGGCCCGGAGGCGCGCGCAGGCCAGCGCCTGATTGGCCCCCTTTCCGCCCCCGGTCATGCCGAACGCGCCTCCCAGGAGGGTCTCCCCCAGATGAGGCTGGCGCGGCGCCCGGATGACCAAATCCATGTTCAAAGAGCCGACGACTGCGATGGCGGCCACACGAAAAGCCCCTTTCAGCTTGGTGTTTTTAATCTTGTTATGATACCATATTCTCGGGAAGCCCGCCCCGTCGGGGTCGCTTTTTCTCCTCGAAAGTCTTGTCGGATGCGGAGGTCGGGCGCTTGGCGCGCCTCTGCCCGGGGGTAAAAATCAGGCTTCCCTGCGTTATCGCCCCAAAGGGGAATCCTTCGCGAGGTGAAATTGAATGCCCTTTCAGCTTCCTGAATATCTGGCTCCCGATTTTGACGCACCGAAATTCCGTCAGGCTCCGTCCGCCCGCACCGCCCCCGCCCCCCGGGACGGGATTGCCCCGGAGGGGTTTCATGCCATGTCCATCTTCCCCGAATACTTCAAGGTGGGGGAGCGTTGGCTGCTGCCCGGGGAGAGCCGCATGGACTGCGTTGCCGTTCCGAGGGGGGATTGGATCGACATCGTGGAGTTCCGCCGCCTGAAGGCCGGGGAACCGGTGTTCGTGGGACGCACGGAGGACGGCAGCGAAGGGATCTACATGCACACCGAGGCGTTTCGGGAAGAGGAGGATGGGGGGGGCGACGCGTTTGCCTTCCGCTCCGGCCGATCGAGGGAGACCGCCTATTCCCGGGACTACGACGCCCTTTACGAGCTGCTTCGGCACGAGCGGGAACATGGATTCGTCGTCTGGGTGCTCGGTCCCGCGGTCTCCTTCGACTACGATTCCCGAAATGCCATGACCTCCCTCATCGATGCGGGGTATGTCCACGCGCTCCTGGCCGGGAACGCCCTGGGGACCCACGACCTCGAAGGGGCGATGTTCGGAACGGCCCTGGGGCAGGACATCTATACCCAGGAGGCCCGGCAGAACGGGCACTACCATCACCTGGACCTCATCAACAGGGCCCGCCGCCATGGATCCGTCGAGGCCCTTATCCGGGAGGCCGGTCTGAAGGACGGCATCCTTCGCGCCGCGCAGGGGAAGGGCATCCCCATCGTCCTCGCGGGCTCCATCCGTGACGACGGCCCCCTCCCCGGAGTCTTTGGGAACGTGTATGAGGCCCAGGACGCCATGAGGAGCCAGCTTCGCAGGGCCACGACCGTGATTGCCCTCGCCACGCAGCTGCACACCATCGCCTCGGGCAACATGACCCCGTCCTATACGGTACGGGATGGCCGGGTACGTCCCGTTTACATCTATTCCATCGACATCTCCGAGTTTGCCGTCAACAAGCTTCGGGACAGGGGAACGCTGTCCGTCACCCCCATCGTGACCAACGCCCAGGATTTTCTGGTGCACCTGAAGAACAATCTCGGGAACCTCGCGGCCCCTCCGGTTTCCGTTCCCTCCAGTCCGAACAGCGACATCGGCTGCCGGACGGCCGTGCAGGGGCATGGAGGTGACCGCTCATGAATCTGCCCCGCCTTATCATTGCCGACGATACCGAGGGCCAGCGGGTCGTACCGTCCTCAGTCCTTCTGGTTCAGGCCATGAAAAGCCGCGGCATGCGCCTGAACGTCTTTATGAGCTCCCGGAGGGAGGAGGATCTGCGCCTGATGGAGCTGCTGTCCGGGGATGCCGCCACGTGCATCGATGCCTACACGGCCGGAAGTGGGAAGAACCTGAAGGCCCTTTTCCAGCGCAGAAGCACGCCCGACGCCATCAGCGTCGTCTGCGTTCCTCTGGGAAAGAGGATTGGCGACAAGCTGTTTCAGGTCTATCCGGAACCCTTGGAGCTCGCGAAGGTCCTGAACTGCGGGATCCTCCCGGTCCTTCATGCCTCGGCCGCCGTTGCCGTCACTACAGGGCAAGCTCTGTCCGTGATCTCTTCGATCTCCGAGATCGGTAAGGGGGCCGTGCAGGGTCTGCTTTTTGCCTCGATAAAGAGTCCCAGGGAGTTTCAACTTCTGGAGCAGGACTACAATCGGCGCTCCCCGATACTCAGCCTGGGCTACATCCCGAAAAGCGCGGAGCGCGACATGCCCACGATGCCGGAGATGTCCCCGCGCAGCGCGTCGATGAAGCTGCTTCAGATGAAGAGCGCGGCCCTTCAGCTTGGAAATGCGGCCAGACAGGTGGAATGGCAGATCATCGAGGCCATGGCCCGTTTGAACGAGGCCTGGACGCCGGTGGAACGTCTGGGGTATTCTGCCTGCCACCTCGATGTCGCCGTGATCAACAGGGACATATCGCTCGAGGGGGACGAGAGCCTCGAAGCCTTCCGCGCTTTGGGCTGTACGGTCCACCCCTGCAATCCCGAGCAGGATCCTTTCCCGGCTGCCGCGGATGTCCTCTATTTCCCCCATGCCATGACCGATATTGCCGCCGGCCGCATCCTTTCGAGCCCCGTTTTTCGTCAGGGGCTCCTGAAGAGCGTGCGGGAGAACAAGCTGATCCTCGCGGTGGGGTCCTCCGCCGTTCTCTTCGGGCAGAGCTACCGGACGTCGGTGCAGAGCACGCTGGAGGGGCTGGGGCTGTTTCCCTTCCACTCTCATCATGTGTCCGGGGCCGGGGATATGGGGCCCGGCATACGCAGGATCGAAATCCGCGGGACGAAGGACACGCCGTTTACCCGAACGGACGAAAAACTGCGCGGGTACGAGGCCGGAGGGTTTGCCCTGGCCAACCCCGGCAATCCGAAACAGTATTGTTTTGCCTACCGCAACATGAACTCCGAGGCCGAGACGGGGTTCTCCGGGTGGAGTCAGGGTTGCTGCTTCGTCACTGGGCTTAGGCCGGACCTCTGGAGCAACCTGGGCGTCCTCTATCGCTGGCTGTCGCAGAGAAAACGCTGATGACGAAGATGCCTGGGCCGTTCGTTTACGAACGGCCCAGGCACGTCCGAACCGACGGAGGTAAAAGTTGCGATATTGACAGAAAGTATGTTGGGGACCATTATAGGGATCGACTTCCGAGGGGGGCGGAACGACGATGTTCTGCGGATTGTAGAACGTCTAAACAACCGTCCCAGAAAGTGCCTCGGCTTTCGTACCCCTAATGAGGCCTTTTTCAATTTACCTGTTGCATTTAGCTTGACAATCTAGCGGATTTTTTGACCTCTGCATCGATGAGGAGGTCCGAGCGAGATACCGAGAAGAGGGCAGAGCCGAAGGTAAGGCCGAGGGCGAGCGTCTCCAGGCGTTCGCCACGGCACGAAAGCTGCTCCAGATGGGACTGGAGGTCTGGAATATCGCCATTGCCACGGGGCTCTCCATCGCCGAGATCAAGAGCATGAAATAATCAAGAGCATGAAGTAAGAAGAGCGGCCCCAATAACAGGGGCCGCTCATTCGTCTGTTTTTTCCCATCCTCCAGACGAAAAGTTCCGTGTTGCAGGAAAACTACCGTCCTTCAGTGCATCCCTATTCCGATGAGAAGCAGGTGAAACGATGGGGACATCAGCAGAGATACGACAGCAATGATGATGCCGACGATGCCGAAAGCCGTCTGCTTCTTGGTGACCGCAATGATTCCCAGCAGGATCCCCAGGGGTGCGAAGATGAGCGCAACAAAAAAGACGCTGACGATGCTGCAGATGATGCTACAGATTCCAAGGGCGCTGCTCTGCCCCTGCACCACGACCACAGTCCCGCCCTTTTCCGGTCCATCCTCCCGATTCACTCCGTTCTCCGACATGCAAACCTCTCCTTTCCGAATTCTGCTGGAAGCGATCTGTCCCGCCAGCTTCTGCTGTACCCCTAATTTACCACCCAACTACCCTTATTTCAAATGTGTTTTATCGGCTTCCCACACAGGCCCTGCGATCCGGAAGCATCCGGGCGGTCCCCACAAACGAGCGGACGCCCCCGAAAAATGACAGACACACGCTGTACTTTTACATTCTATCAAAAAGCCCGACGATGTGGAGAGGAAGCGGCGAAATACGTTAACCGTCCCCTTGTCGCATGTGATACCAATTTGCTCTAAAAGACAAAAAAGGCAAAAGAAACGGCGCCCATCCTCATTGGGATGAGCGCCGCTCAAGACGGGCCATCAGGGACGAACCCGTCCCCCTAAACTCAGGAAAGGGAATCAGGCTTTCTCCTCTTCATCCTCCCCGTCCGCGGGTTCCGGTCCGGCCTCCGCGTCACTTCGGGACAAGGTATTTTTCGCATAGCGCTCCTTCAGGTCGCCGACAGCGTCTATTCCCTTGCGAACGGTGGACGCCGTAGCGGCCGCAGCCTGTGAGAGCGCGTTCTTCAGGGGATCCTTATGCTGCGCGGCAAACTCTCCGACGCTCGTAATCCCCCTCTTGAACATGGACTTCAGGAGCTCGCCGTCGCCCGTCTGGAAATCGTGAATGATCCCCAGGTTCTCAGCGCTGAAGTAGGGGGCCTCCATGAACCCGAGGTTCGACGCATACAGGACGTGGGGGATCTGAGCCCTCTGCACGTTGTAGCTTTTGCAGGCCGCGTTGTACCGCTCGCGCTTCTCCTGAATGTCGGCCTCGAGGTCACGCAGCTCGTTCATCAGCTGCTGGTAGGTGGCGTTCGCCTTCAGGTCGGGGAAACGTTCGGCACAGGCATTAATGGAGACGAGGGCCTCGTTGGTCGCCGCGACGTTCTCGTTCAGACTGCCCGAGACGGTGATATGCGTGAGCTTCTCGTGTTCTCCATAGGATCTGGCGATGTCCATCAGTCGGTTCGCCAGGTCCGCGCGCTTCTGCACGGACGCCATGATATTGGCGTTGCACTGCTTGACCTCCTGAGCCAGGCGGGACAGAGAATTATACCCAAGGACAAAAGCCAGCAGCAACCCTATGACGATCAACAACAGCAACCAGAACACGTCACTCATCCTCCCCGAAAAAAATGACCAACACAAAATGACGGACACGCACTGTACTTTCACATTCTATCAAAAAGCCCGACGATGTGGAGAGGAAGCGGCGAAATGCGTTCGCCGTCCCCTCTCATGACGCTCCCCAATGTAAAGGACAACGGGGCGAAACACAAATGCGTCTGATCGTTTTTCTCCCGTCTTGCCCCTCCTGCGGCGTTCCCCGGCCTTGCTAAAAGGCGCGGGCCGTTATATTCTGCCTGTGTATTCGGAGACGGTCGGGATTCGATTTTTGGATTCGACTTGCAGATTCGACTTTTTAGGAGGTCCGGCAATGTCAGACGCTCAGCCCTTCCCAACGCCCGAACAGCGGCAG
>ERZ773099.2851-NODE-2851-length-11577-cov-3.191460_pt1 | contig 11577 bp, 10 predicted proteins | sample MGYA00511120_ERZ773099 | MGnify/ENA primary metagenome ERZ773099 (study PRJEB29015, sample SAMEA2738012) | human oral metagenome | biome: human oral; feature: human-associated habitat; material: dental | place: China | collected 2104 ... | reverse complement strand
CCGCACGCTCGGGCGGGCGCCCTGTGCAGCCGAGGCTGCCTCGCGTGCCTACATGATGTTGCTCCGGATGGGGTTTGGCGTGCCACGCCTGTCACCAGCCGCGCGGTGGGCTCTTACCCCACCTTTTCACCCTTACCCGGCAAGCCAGGCTGCCGGGCGGTCTGTTTTCTGTGCCACTGTCCGTCGCTTTGGGGATAAAGTGGGACGCCGTCCCACTTTGTCCTTATGGCGCCTGGCCGTTAGCCAGCATCCTGCCCGCTGGAGTCCGGACTTTCCTCCGGGTTGCCCCGGCGACCGTCTGGTCTGCTCCCGGGGAGGGAATGTATCACTGGATGGGGGCCGGTGTGCGCCCATGCTGGGTGCACTAAAAAGGAAAGGCTCGCCACAGGGCGAGCCTTTCACGCTCTTACTGGCAGGGGGGAGTGAACGGAAAAACATGCCGTTCCCCGCGAAGCCCTAGCCCACGCTCCAATATTAATAGATGCCAGAACCGATACCAACCAGCGACAACCCGACAGATCATGCTGCGGCCATCCGGCACAACAAGACCACCAAAGTGCGACACCGACGGTCGCACCGCCCCGCCAACCACTCATCCCCCGGCACTCGACACGGCCGCATCGCAGGCAGAGACTGGCGCCGCACAGGAATCCCCTGAAACAGTGCCGGGCTGTCACCCCATGCCTGAAGGCAGGTGCAGGATGCAGCAGCACAGGCACGCTGGCCGCACGGTCACGCTGGATGAGGCGTGAATGGTTCGGGGGACCAGGAACCCTTTTGAGGATCTGTTGATGAATCGCGTTGCAAAGCGGGCCGCGATGGCCGTCGTTGCCGCTGTCGGTCTGGGCGCCAGCCTGAACGCCGCTGCGGTCGAGTATCCCGTCAATTTCGGCGAGCCTATCGTGCTGTCCGAGCAGGGCCAGCCCCTGAAGGTGCTGCTGCCCTTCGACGGCGCGCCCAACGACCGGGCCACCGCCGTGGCCTTCCTGGTGGAGAACACCGAGGTGCCGGAGGGCTTCCGCGCCCCGGTCGCGAAGAACTTCACGGTGATGCGCCCCGAAGCGTCGCCCTACGTGATCTTTCATTCACGCGAGGACGTGAAGGCGCCGCAGATCGTGCTGACGGTCAACGTGACCGGCGACCCGAACAGCCCCTACCAGATGCAGCTGAGCATTCCCGACGGAAGCAGCAGCCGCATGATGATGGCCAGCGCCGATGGCAGCCAGGGTCGCCGCGCCGGGACGGGCCGGAACTCGTTCCGTCGTGTGAAGGGACCCGTTGCCCAGACGGACCTGCCGCCGAAGTGACCAGCCTGCCATCGACGCAAGCTTGCGGCCATCGATGCCGGCTGTCCGCCACCAGTGCAGCCACGCTGCCATCGTCATGATCTGGCCGCTGTCGATGCAGGCACACGCCGTCAATGTGGCCGGCCCGCTGCTGATGTGACCTGCCTGCCGTCGTGACCGGAACCGGGACCAGTCTTCAACATATGCCGTAGCCCCGTCACTTCACATCGCAGGCCGGTCTCGGCCCCCTGAACACCTTCTCGTCCCGATAGAAGGCGGGATCCGCATTGGCCGGATCCCAGCCGGGCCAGCCCTGGATGGGCAGTGGCTGCAACAGGGCCGGGCGCAACTCGCCTTCCCGGGCCAGCGTCCACAGCCGGCGCGCCGTGCCCCAGTCCAGCGAACCCCGCGGATCGGAACAGGGCAGCAGCTTGGCGGTCATCGACTTGTAGGGCTGATGCAGCTTCTCCAGCAGCCCGTGGCCGACGATGACCGGGACATGCGAGCCGAGGAAGGTACCCGGCGGTCGCAGGCAATCCATCTGTATCGCATCTCCCTCCAGACTCTTCCCTCCCAGCAGCATCTGCCGCCTCTCCACGAAGAGCGCCGTCCACTGACGCGCCTCCAGCAGCGCCACCCATGCCGGGTCTGCCGCGGGCCACAGGGCGCCGTTTTCATCGAGCAGCGTCAATGCGTCCCGCAGTGCGCCCCGGCCCCTCGCCTTCGGCGCGTCGGCATCATGAGAGAATGCCTCGTTGCTGTATCGTGAAACCTCGCCAATTGCACCATCCCCGCCATGCAACGACGTCTCACGCAGGCGTCGCCCGGTGTCGGCCTGCCGGCAATGCAGCTGGTTGATGGCCGACTTGAGCCGGGGAAAACGCAGCCAGACCAGCGCATTGTGAAAATCATGGCGCGCCCCGGCGCCCTCCAGCTTGCAGGGAATCTGTCCACTGGCCACGCTGCGCTCGTAATCGACCGCCCCCACATCACTGCCCGCCATGAAGCGCAGCGGCGTGCCATCGGGCGCACGCAGGCCCCGCCAGGCAGCCAGACGGTTCATGAAGGGCAGCCAGTGCACCGTGTCCCAGGTGGACAGGGGAAGGTCAACAGGGGATGCATCCCGGGAAACGCGCCCTGCTCCATCCGGACCCACGGTGGACGAGGCGCCCATAGCTTGCGCCCCCACAGCCGAAGCCCCCTGGAACAGGCCGTCAGGTATCTGGGTACCCGGCGTCATCTGGTCACCCACCCCTCCCTGCGGCGTGACGCAGAACACGGGCAGCGGCCCCTCGGGGCATCCGGCCTCGTTCCACGCCATATGCCACAGCCGCCGCAGCAGTGGCCAATAAGGGGCAAAGCCCGGATGGCACCAGGCCGGCGAAGCCAGGCGCTGCAGCAGAGGGGGCAATCCGGCAAACGGGGAAGCAGAAACACCGGAGCCAGACGAGGCGAGGATGGCCATGGAAAGATCGACGTGTCGGCACAGATTTTGACAATAGCACAGCCCCTGCAGACACCGAGGCTTTCGCCCTGCCGGAAACAGGCATGCCGCTTCAGCGCACTTCGCCATGCCGTCCTGCCCCCCCTTCCCTGCAACCTGCCCTCCCGCTGCCCCCTGCAGCTTGCCCCTTGCTGCCCACCTGCCCGTACCCTGTCTGTCGCCACCGCTGTCTCCACGACGTGACACATTGCACCCGTCACATCCCCCCTACGCAACCATAACAATTTGCCCACAAACCGCCGTCAACGCCGGGAATCTCTACCCCGTTTTTTCTTCTGTCGGGCCATGTTTTCCAGACCGGCCCTTTCTCCCGGGAGCACACATGTTCCAGAAGGTTTCCATCCCTCGTCGTTCCCTGCTGGCCACCGGCATGCTGCTGGGGCTGGGTGCCACACTGGCCGCAGCACCGGCCCAGGCCCGCAGCCATGTCACGGCAGCCTTCACGGTGCAGCTCTCTCCGCTGTATGCGGGGCCCAGTGTGGAATACCCGCAGGTGCAGCGCTTCACGCCGCAGACCCAGGTGAACATCATGGGGTGCCTGCCCGACTTTGCCTGGTGTGATGTCATGGCAGGGGGCGCACGGGGCTGGATGGACGCCCGTCGCCTCAGCATCGTCGTGAACGGCTATGGCCGGCCACTTCCCGCCGTTGCCCCTTCGGTGGGCATTCCCGTGACACAGTTCGTCATGGGCCCCTACTGGGTGGCCCACTACAGCGACCAGCCCTGGTTCAACGATCCGCGCTATGCACAGGCGCTGAATTCGTACCGCGTCCGGAGCCGGGTGGGCAACACCGTCATCGAGTACGAGCGCAGCTGGCAGGCCCAGCAGCCGGCCTATCCGCCGGTCTACGTGGAAGAGGCCCCGGTGTATGTGGAACCGCCGGTCATCTACGCCCCGGCGCCGGTCTATACCCCGCCGCCCGTCTACCGGCCGGCCCCCGTGTACCGCGGCCCCTCCTATTATGAGCCGGCCTTCCCCGACCGCAGCTTCGAAGACCGGCGCTTCGACAACCGCCGCTTCGAGGAAGAACCACGCTACCAGCCGCCCCGTGTGAATCCGCTGCGTCCCTCACCCAATTTTCCGCAGCAGGAGGCACCACAGGTCAATCCCCTGCGCCCGTCACCCAACTTCCCGGACGCGCAGCGTGGCGGGCAGCCGTTCCCGTCGGCCGATCGCGCCATGCCGGGTCCGGGTGCTGGCCAGGTCATCACGCCCAACGGGCGTGCGCTCAAGTAGGGCATGTCATGGACGCATGAGCCAGCACGCGAATCAGGGGCCGGCGCGGGGCAGAATGACTCCATGGAATGACGCCATGACACGCTCCGCCCCCGCGCAGCCCCCTCATTCAGACCAGGGAGATCATCCGCACGCATGAAACAGCAGCAGCCCCCCGTGCCCACCATCAGCCGCCCCTCGGACGACACCATCCGCGCCTATGAGCAGACGGACTACTTTGCCGAGGACCAGCCGCCCGTCTGCCTGCGCATCGGTGACACCGCCGCCGTTCATCTGGCCTGGCTGGACCGCCACGCGGCGCACTCGGCCAGCATTCTGACGGCCTGGAACCCGTTTGGCCAGGAACTGGCCCGGGCGGAGAACGATGCGCTGCAGGCGCGGCTGCAGACCACCATCCTGCACAGCGGCCTGAACTGGCTGCCGGCGCGGGGAGAGGATCCGAAGGGCAGCTGGCAGCCCGAACCCGGCTTCTGCGTGTTCGACATGCCGCCGGACCTGCTGGACGAGTGGCTGATGCTGTTTCGCCAGAATGCGGCCGTGCGCCTAGAACGGGGCACCGGCTGCCGGCTGGTGTGGCATCCGGAAATTGCCCGGATGCTGGCAAAAGGCTGAACAACAGTTCCCTGAGACCGCCAGACACACAAGTACACCCACGAATCAGCTGACACGGACCACCATACACGGTCTGCCAGTGGATCTGCATCATGCCGCATGAGTCGACATACCCGACAAGGCCCGCACGCCACTGGTCTGCCTGTGGACCGGCCATCAACTTTTCAGAAAGAGGGCCGGATCGACCATCGTGCGATTCAGGCACACAGACCAGTGCAGGTGCGGTCCCGTCACCCGGCCGGTCTTGCCCACCGTGCCGATCACCTGGCCGGTTCTGACCCGCTGTCCCACGCGGGCGCGGATCCGGTCCAGATGGCAGTACATGGTGAGCATGCCACCACCATGGTCCAACCAGACCGTGTTGCCATTGAAGAAATAATCGCCCGTGTCGATGACCACGCCGGGGGCCGCCGCCTTCACCGGCGTACCGACGGGCGCAGCAATGTCCATGCCCCCGTGCGGATTGCGGGCCTCGCCATTGAAAAAGCGCCGCAGGCCAAAGGAGCTGGAACGCACGCCGGGCACCGGCTGGGCCAGCCGCATGGTCACCGGCAGCGGGCGGCTGAAAGTGGCCATCACCTTCGCACTGCGCTGACGTTCGCGCAGGTGGCGGGCCAGCGCCTCGCGGCTGAGCGTGACCTTACCCGGCGGCACGTTCAGGTGCTGTTCGGCGTACTGATGGGGCTGGATGGACACGCGGATTTCACGGGAGAGCTGGCCCGTTTGGCCCGGCCGGGCGGCGTTACCGGGCGAGTCTTGTGCATCGGACACATCCTGCGCGCCGGACACGATCAGCGTCAGATGGTCGTGCGGGATGAGCAGCGGAATGCCCAGCACGGCATACCAGCCTGCAGCAGATCCGATGACCAGCACCGGCACTTCCTTCCAGTGCACCCGGGGTACCTGCCGGGCAGCCCCCAGCGGCACCACCGCCACGCCGCCCGGTACCGGATGCGAGACCGGGTATGGCGGCAGCCAGACCTTTGGCGAAGCCGCCTGCGCGGACACGACCTGCCACGCCCCCCCTCCAGTCAGGCCACGGGCTCCCACACCGGCCAGCGCCAGCAATCGGCCCAGACAGGCCCGGCGGCCATCCATGACTGTTTCACGGGATGTTCCACGAAGACGCCAGGGAGATGTTTGTTTCACGAAATGTTCCACGTTGCGGCTACCACGATTTCGACGCACCCGTCCCGATGCACCAGCCGGGGCACGCCCATCTGTCGTCCCGGGACGAATCATGAACCCAGGACGGACGGCGCATTCCCCCGCCCGCATCATACGGCCTGTGGCGCGTGTCATGGAATCAGTCGCTTCCGCGCTGGTCCGATGGTTCCATCCTCTGTCGCCCTGCTGCATGTCCCTGGCCACCATTCGCCCCCTTCCTGGACCACCTCCCTCTCGACCGGGGCAACCGGCAACGGTACGATAGCCACATCGAAGGAAGTCAAGATATGACCACGCTGACTACCCACTACGAAAACGCCTGTTTCCTGCGTGATCTGGCCGAGAATCTGCCCTCCATCCGTCCGGACACCTACACGCCTGAACTACAGGGGATGCTGCAGAGACTGGCCGACGAACAGATCGCCCAGGCACGTCATGATGAATCGGTTAGAGCAAAGGTTGCCCGGGCACGCGCCAGCAGCCGCCCCTTGCTGACGATGGAGGAAGTTCGAGCCAGTCTGGAAGAGCGCATCCGCGAGGCAGCAGCAGATGGTCTATGAGGTCAAGTGGACGGCAGAGGCCCATGAAGATCTGCTGGATCTGTTCGATTATCTGATCGAAAACGTCTCGGCCCGTGAGGCCGGACGCATCTGTTCAACGGTGTTCGATTCCACCAGATACCTGAGCGATTTCCCGCGTCTGTACGAAGAAACGCCACAATACGGGCGTGGCGTCCGGCGCATCGGTGTGATGGGCCAGAACGTCCTCTACGAGGTAGACGACGTTGCCCGGCAAGTAAAGGTTCTGGCGGTCAATGGACAACGCGAGAACCCGCGCAACATACGCTGAAACTGATTCCGGGAAGCACTCAAACCGACCATTGTGCCTCTCCTCACCCCGCAGACCGGTACGACACCCCTGCCGGGCATGCGGTACATTGCGGGTTTCCGGGAACCCTGCGTCTGCCGCGCAGACACTGACTGAAGGACACACATGGCCTTTGCCAATCTGCTGACCCTGATCGACGACATTGCCAGCCTGCTGGATGATGTGGCTGTGCTGACCAAAACCGCCGGCGCCAAGACGGCGGGCGTGCTGGGTGACGACCTGGCCCTGAATGCCCAGCAGGTCTCCGGCGTCCGGGTGGACCGGGAACTGCCCGTGGTGTGGGCGGTATTCAAGGGCTCGCTGCTCAACAAGTCGATTCTGGTGCCGCTGGCGCTGGCCATCAGCGCCTTCGCACCGTGGCTGGTCACGCCGCTGCTGACCGTGGGCGGGCTGTTCCTGTGCTTCGAGGGCGCGGAGAAGCTGCTGCACGCCATGCTGCATGGCAAGTCGGAGGATCACGGACAAGCCGACCATACCGAAGCCCCCCTCGACGAGAAGACCCGCATCAAGGGCGCCATCCGCACCGATTTCATCCTGTCGGCCGAAATCATCGCCATCACCCTGGGTACCGTGCAGGGCGAGCCGCTGGCCACGCAGGTCACGGTCATGGCGCTCATCGCCGTGGCCATGACCGTGGGCGTGTATGGCGTGGTGGCGGCCATCGTCAAGCTGGACGATCTGGGGCTGTATCTGAGCCAGCTGCAGGGGGGTGGCCTGAAAGCCCCGCTGCGCGCCATCGGTCGCGGCATTCTGCGCGCCGCCCCGTGGCTGATGAAGGGGCTGAGCGTGGCCGGCACCATGGCCATGTTCCTGGTGGGGGGCGGCATCGTGGTGCACGGCTTTCCGTGGCTGCATCACCAGATCGAGCATCTGGTGGCGCCCCTGCAGGCACTGACGCAGGTGCCGGCCTGGCTGACCGGACTGGCCACACCGGTCGCCCAGGGGGTGGCGGGCCTGCTGGCCGGGACCGTGCTGGCGCTGGTGTTCATGGGAGTGCAGAAGCTACGGGGGGCCGATGCCCACTGAAAATCAAAACACCACCAGCGGACGTTCCGGGTGGACCGGATGCGGCATGACCAGCGCCTCCACACCATAGACAGCACGCAAGGTGCCGGGCGTCAGCACCGCAGACGGCGTACCGAACGCGACGGCGCGCCCCTCGCCGATCAGCAGCAACCTGTCACAGCAGCCGGCGGCCAGGTTCACATCGTGCAGAATCACCAGCGCTGCGATGTTCTCTTCATGGGCCAGCCGACGTACCGCCGACAGCAGGGTCAACTGATGATGCGGGTCCAGACTGGCCGTGGGCTCATCCAGCATCAGCACCCGGTACTCATCCGGCCCGGAGCGGGCCAGCAGCAGCTGATGGAGCACCCGGGCAAACTGCACCCGCTGCTGTTCCCCGCCGGATAGCTGCCGATAGCGCCGGTCGTACAGATGGCCGACATCGGCCAGTGCCAGCACCTGCTGCAGGATGGCGGCATCGGCTGCCATGGCACCGGCGGCAAGCGAGTCCCCGGCAGGGGTCGTGGCCTTCGTCCATGCATCCGCCACGCCGGTTGCGGGCCTGTTCCCGGCAGCCACAGCAATTCCAGCCATGGCACCGGCAGAAGCATTTGTGCCCCCGGCAGCAGCAGGCACCTGCTCCCCGGGGACAGCGACGCGCCCCGCCAACGTCCCCGCCGCCGGCGTCTTCCCGGCGCGGTGCACGTGCGGATACGTCCCCATGCCGATCACCGTTTCCACCGGCAGATCGAACTGCAGCGACGGGCTCTGGGGCAGCACGGCACGCCACCGGGCAAGCGCTGCCGCCGGCCAGGCCGACAGCGGCTGGTCATGCAGCGTGACGGTGCCTGCCGACGCACGCAATTCTCCTGCCAGCACGGCCAGCAGCGACGACTTGCCGGTGCCGTTGGCTCCCAGCACCCCCGTCACCTGCCCGGCAGGCAACGCAAGATCGATATCCGCAAGGATCTGCCGCCCGCCCCGGTGGATGGAAAGGCCGTGGGCTTTCAGCATATGGACCTCCACACCCGTACCTTGGGCATGCCGCCTGTGGCGTGTACTGTCATCCTCACACCCTCCGGTGAAGCAATATGAAAATGAACATTAACATGGAGCCAAAGAACATGAGCAAACCGGACCCCCCGGGAGGAAAACACCCTGAGCTTTCCTCCTGTTCGCCCTTCGTGGGTCTCGCTGCTGGATGAGGACTGGGACGCAACCACCCACGCCGCCGTCCGCCGGCAATGTGCAACCGCACAGACGACAGCCATACCAAAGGTCTGGGGGCAAATCTAAGATGGCCGTAACTGTCGGCGCAAGGAAACCCTGAAGGCATTTCTTTGCCAGCCCCCATCTTTCGCGACGGGGTGGCGAGCGCCGGTAAAACTCGGAACGGGACCATCATCATGCCCCACGCCATGCTCCGCACGGCGGCTCTGAGCCACGCAGCAGCCCTTCCTGCCCTTCGCCGAACGCACTCGGGGGGGCGGGGACTGAGCGTCCCCGGAGCCTCTACAGCCTTCTGAAGCCTTTCTGGCTGCCATTCTGCGCAGCCCCTTTCGTCCAGGGAAAACCGGGGACGCTGGCAAACTGCGCTCCAGGGTTTGTACCCAAACCACGGGCTTCATCTTTCATTCGACATCTGCCGGCTGCCTGCGCTGAATACGTGCATGCGGCCTGCCGGCGCTGGTGTCATTTGCGCACACGTTTGCGCATCCAGCGTGACGCGCAAACTGCCATTTTCTGCGTTGTCTGAAATGCCGTACGAGGCATGAGGCATCCCCCTCACCCTGTTTCCCTTCAACCGTCATCAACCCCATTGCCATGCGTCCGGAAAGGCGCTGGCGGACAACCGCTTCACCCTGCGAGAGACACATGATCATCAAACAACCACATCGCCCGTTCAAACCACTGGCCACCGCCGGCTCCGGCGTACTGCTGGCCACGCTGCTCAGTGCCTGCGGCGGCGGGCCGCTGGAGAACAACAGTGCCTACCAGGCAGCGCTTGCATCCGGCAACGGAACCAACAATCTTGCGACCAATAACGGCGAGGGCAAGAAGTATCTGACCTACGAGGAATGGAAGGCAGAAGAAGCCAAGAGCGAAGAGGCGCGCAACAAGGCTGAGGAAGAAAAACAGAAGCTGTCTGAAGCCGAACGCAAGAGGCAGGAAGAAGAAGCGAAAAAGCAGCTCGAAGCACTTGCGCTGACCTTGGCCGCGAACTACGAAGACGAGAAGTTTGACAAAGTCGATGGTAATACACCGGCACTTGACGGCAAGCTCGACGAAAACAACCAGCCGTCAACGAAGCCAGTGTACGTGGTCGTTGGCCTTGATGGCGAAACGCGCTGGGCCGAGCAGATGGACAAATGGGGGCGAAGCACGGCGAAATTCGTATCTCTGCACGGCCACAACCTCTACCAGTATTACAAGGACAATTGCCCGGTGACGGAAGGTCTTGACCCCTTGCGACTGCAGGGAGAGGAAGGCCAGGAAATCATGCGTAACACCTACCGTTGCATGGCGGGCATCTACGTGGGCCGAACCGAAAGTGGCAAGATGTGCTATACCTTCTTCGACCGGGATGGCAAAGTCTCGCACGTCAATGACAATACGGCTGTTTACCCGTTCAGTCCGGGTTCATTGTTCCGGAAGTCAGCGTCAGGGACGTGGGAGATGGAGCTTCCCTACAGCGGCTATCATATCGCCGACGGTTTCGACATGACGTACGACCCTGCAACAGGAGCGTTCACGATCATGAAGGGGAAAGATATAGTACAGAAGGTTCCTGTCCCTGTTCCAGTTTTCTCCCGCCTGGATGTCGGCGGAAACATGTTCATGATCCTGAACCTGATGCGTCGCTATGCCAACCCGCTTGGCGTTGAACAGAAACTGGATGTAACACAAAACTTCCGTACCCAGCAAGCAGTGTTCAAGTTCAACTCGTCCGCCCAGACCATCGACATCTTCCAGTACAACACGGACAGTAGATTTGGTACAGGCGCACTGGAAGACACTTGCTATGTGAACTTCCGCGCCGGTACTGGGGAGGAATCAAAAGCCGACCCCGGCACATCCACATCGAGTTCAAGCAACTGAGTCTGCGCAGCGCGTCATCGTACGGGCTCACAAAGAACGTACCGACGCTCATCAAAAGGCCGGTGCTTGCGCCGGCAAAGACAGATGTACCAGTCTGCGGGGCGAAAGCCCCGCTTTTCATTGTGCGCTACGCAAACACACAATGCGGACGCCCAATTCGGCGTACATCCATCAACTTTCGTCTTCCCCCCGACGCTCACCATCAGCGGCAAAAACCTGATCACCGATCAGTCCGATGGTCGCTCTCACCGGAAGGCTGGACCTTCTCCTTCAGCGCGGCCATCATGGCCTGCGGATCGGTGACCTGAAGCAGGATCAGGGCACCTGCCCGTGCACCCGGTACCGTTGCACTGCTTTTCACATAGATGCCGATATTCGGGCTGGGGACGGCCTCCACATAGCACGGCACGCTGGCATCGCAACTGATCCAGCCCGCGTAGATGGAACCAGGAATCGCCATCCCATTGGTCTTGTTACGCAGCCTGGGCGCCTCGGCGCGAGACGCATACACAACAACATCCTCGATGGCATCGTAAGGCACCCGCATCTCGCTGTAACCACGAATATGCAGGCCATCCGCCTCCAGTGATACATCGCGTCGCATGACAGTGAAAACCATCAATCCGAACACGAAAAGCACGATGACGACAGCCAGCGGGAATATCCACGATTTCTTCTTTTCATCGGCACGAACGATGATGTGGACGAAAAGCAGGGGCAGTATGCCCAGGATCAGAAAGATTCCGCCTATGACAGCCCAGACACCCCAACCCACCCCT